>OBMA010001850.1_pt1 | contig 12722 bp, 8 predicted proteins | sample 1539141 | NCBI WGS metagenome assembly OBMA01 (sample SAMEA3991484, study PRJEB22521) | metagenome | biome: anthropogenic terrestrial biome; feature: sewage plant; material: raw primary sludge | place: Sweden | collected 2012-09-26 | reverse complement strand
ACTTTATGCTGTATATCTGAATCATACCGGAATTATGCTTTCATATGGTATAATTGTTGCCTCAGTTGCTATGCTGGCTCTTGCCGGATTTCTTTCATTCAGAATAAGACTTCAGGTTAAACTTGAAGGTATGAAACTGGATTACAGAAAAGTTCTTGTAACACCTGTTGTTGCAGAGATGTATGAAAAAGGAACTTTTTCTGGAAGCGGAAGTCTTACAGAACGGGAAATTCTAAACACAAACCTTTTTTCAGATGGATATGAGTATAAATACGATTCTAAAAATGAGTGTAAAGGTGTATATAAAGATATTGTATTTGAGGCTTCAGACGTAAAAGAAACTAAAGCAAATACAAATATGTCGGTAATCGGAAGAATTTTCCAGTTTGAAATTCCAACAGAGAACGTTAATCCTGTTATATTTGCAAGTGCCACAGCGCCTGCAATTGAAAGGATGACAGGACAATTAAAGGTATTTGAAACTGGTAATGATGAGATAGATAAAAGATATATGACATATGCTTTTGATGAAAATGAAGCAAAAAATATGATTAACAGTTCACTTGAGTTCAAGCTTCTTTCTATTATTAAGATGGGACTTGGAAGAGTTGTAAAGATATGTTTTTATAACAATAAGGTGTGTGTATATTACACATCGGATCATTTGTCATTTGAAGAGGTGCTTACAAAGAAGCATAAAACAGCTGAAGAAGTTCATAATACGGTTAAGACACTCTCTATAATAGATAAGCTTATAGATATATTAAAATGAAATTAATTTGAAAGCCGGACAGCGAATATCCGCAAACTTTAGGTGTGAGATATATTGGTTTGTTGAAAATCTGCGTCAGATGTGAGTGTAATATTTAAAGTCATGGCTTACGGGCAGGGAAATTTATATATGAGCAGAGAAAACAGAATAATAAAAAATGCAGTGGTTACAGGACCTACAGGAGTGCTTGGAACAGCACTTGTAAAAAAACTTTCCGAAAGTGGTGTCGAAACATTTGCAGTATGCCGTCCCCAAAGTACAAGAATTGGCAGAATAGTAAAAAATGATAATGTTCATATAGTTGAATGTGATGTTAATGACATTAAATCGCTTGCAGATAAAATTGGACATGAAGTGGATGCATTTTATCATCTGGCCTGGCAGGGAACTAATAATCGCGCTAACAGATTTGATATGTATCTTCAGAATGAGAATGTGAAATGTACACTTGATGCAGTTGAATCGGCACATATGATGAACTGCAATGTGTTTGTCGGCGCCGGCAGTCAGGCTGAATATGGCTGTGACGGGGTACTTGGTTCAGATACACCATGTATACCGGTAAGCGGATATGGAATGGCGAAGTTATGTGCAGGACAGATGACAAGAGTTATTTGCAGAGAATATGGCATGGTTCATATCTGGCCACGAATTTTAAGTGTTTATGGAGAAAATGATGGTGCGGGAACGCTCATAAGTACAGTTATAAATTCGTTATTAGAAGGTGAAACTCCTGAACTTACCAAGTGTGAACAGGTATGGGACTATCTTTTTTCAGATGATGCGGCAGAAGCTTTTATGCAGATGGCAGAAGCAGGCAGAGATGGCGCTGTTTATACTTTGGGAAGCGGTAAGACAAAGACTCTCAAAGATTATGTAAATATTATAAGAAATATAATAAATCCAAATGCAGAAATCAAATTTGGGGCGAGGGAATATAACAGAGATCAGGTTATGCATCTTGAGGCAGATACATCAATCCTTGAAAAAGATACCGGATGGTTCGCCAGAACGGAATTTGAGCAGGGAATAAAAAGTATTATATTCAGGAATAAATATTTAAATGTGTAGCATTTGTTACATGTGAAAAGTGCTTCCTGTGATAAAATCGGGGACAGATGTGGATGAACCGATTTTAATATAGGGTTTGCCGGATTTGATATTCGGTGATTTCATATTGATATTACAGGAGGTAAATAAACAAATGATAGATTTGAATGATGATACAGTTTATGGAGCTTCGGCACCTAAGCCTGATACAAGTGAGCTTAAACCGGGTGATGACGGAATTATTGAGTATATAAATAAAGATATGTTGATTGGAGATATAATAGCCTGGTATCCCGATGCATCTATGGTGCTTATGAGGTGCGGAATGTATTGCATAACATGTCCGGCATCGCAGATGGAAACGCTTGAACAGGCTTGCGGAGTTCATGGACTTGAGTCCGATGATGTCGCTAAAGTTGTCAATGATTATCTTACGCAGACTTTGAAACAGGATATGGAACAGTAATTTATAAATAATAGAGCTTTGGCATATTTGATATACACCATCTTTAAATGATAAAAGTATTAAAGATTGTATGCATCAATTGGTCATGGCTCTTTTTTATATGCATCTGCTCTATTTGTAAAAATAAGATGATAATGTTCAGATATACAGGTGCATAATCAGGCGTAAAATGTATATAATTCAGGCACACAGTGCGTTCATTAATTGACTAGTTATGTTGCAAGGTGTTATACTCTACCGTGGTTTACCCGATAAGCATTTAACGGATTGGCTACATACCTGGTGACGAGAAAATCGGGATGTTAAATTAAGAAAGGATTAAACTCTATGTACAACAAAGTTTCGAACAAGCTGAGTTTTGTAGAGAACGAAGGCGAGGTCCTTAAGTTCTGGAATGAAAATCATGTCTTTGAGAAGAGTATCGACGAAAAGGAAGGCTGTCCGGATTATACATTTTATGATGGACCACCGACAGCAAATGGAAAGCCTCATGTAGGCCATGTACTTACTCGTGTAATTAAGGATATGGTTCCACGCTATCAGGCAATGAAGGGACACAAGATTATCCGTAAGGGAGGCTGGGATACACATGGACTTCCGGTTGAACTTGAAGTAGAAAAGCTGATTGGAATTGATGGAAAACAGCAGATTGAGGAATATGGAATTGAACCTTTTATTAAGAAGTGTAAAGAATCTGTCTGGAAGTATAAAGGCATGTGGCAGCAATTCTCTGATCAGGTCGGATTCTGGGCATATATGGATGATCCGGATTATGATGCAGATGAACACCAGTATGATGGCACACCGTATGAACGTAAACCATATGTAACATATCATAATGATTATATTGAATCTGAGTGGTGGGCATTGAAGAAAATGTGGGATGCAGGGAAGCTTTATAAGGGCTTCAAGGTTGTTCCATATTGTCCTAGATGTGGAACTCCGCTTTCATCTCATGAAGTGGCTCAGGGTTACAAGAAACTGAAGGATCGTACAGCAATTGTACGATTTAAAGTTAAGGGAGAAGACGCTTATTTTCTTGCATGGACGACAACGCCATGGACACTTCCTTCAAATATTGCACTTTGCGTAAATCCGGATGATGAATATGTAAAAGTAAAAGCATGCGACGGATATACATATTACCTTGCGGCAGCGCTTCTTGATACAGTAGTAGGAAAACTGCTGGAAGAAAAAGATAAAGAAGGTACATCAAAATATGCTCCGCTTGAAAATGGCAAGGCATATGAAATCCTTGAAACATATAAAGGAAAAGATCTTGAATATAAAGAATACGAGCCTCTTTACAAATGTGCATCAGATGCAGTTGAAAAACAGCATAAAAAAGCATTTTTTGTATATTGCGATTCTTATGTAACAATGACTGACGGTACAGGAATTGTTCATATTGCTCCAGCATTTGGTGAAGATGATTCTCGTGTTGGAAGAAAATATGATGCTCCGTTTGTGCAGATGGTTGATTCACAGGGACGCATGAAGCCTGAGTCTGGGAAGTTTGCAGGAATGCGCTGCAAGCCGACTAAAAAGGAAATGAAAGAAGGGGCAGTTTCATGTGATCCTGAAGTGTTAAAAGATCTTGCAGAACGTGAAATTTTATTTGCTGCACCTGTTGCAGAACATGATTATCCACATTGCTGGAGATGTGATACTCCGCTTATTTATTTCGCAAGAGAATCATGGTTTATAAAAATGACCGATTACTCTGATGAGATGGTAAAAAATAATAATACAGTCAATTGGGTCCCTGATGGAATTGGAAAGGGACGATTTGGCGAGTGGCTGAAAAATGTACAGGATTGGGGACTTTCACGTGACAGGTATTGGGGAACGCCTCTTAATGTATGGGAGTGCCCTGATTGTGGTAAGAGAATTGCAATTGGTTCAATTCAGGAAATAAAGGACAAAATGACTGATGAAACAAAGTCAGAACTTGCCGCAAATCCTGAAAAGTTCAGTTCAAAACCTGAGCGTGATGTTATTGAACTTCACCGGCCATATGTTGATATGGTGAAAATCAAATGTGATGACTGTGGTGGCACAATGAAACGTGTGCCTGAAGTTATTGACTGCTGGTTTGACTCTGGAGCTATGCCGTATGCTCAGTGGCATTATCCATTTGAAAATCAGGATCAGTTTGAGAAACATTTCCCTGCTGATTTCATTTCCGAGGCAGTAGATCAGACAAGAGGATGGTTTTATTCTCTTATGGCAGAATCAACGGTGCTCTTCCATACAGCACCATTTAAGAATGTGGTTGTTCTTGGCCATGTACTTGATGAGAACGGCGAAAAAATGAGTAAATCCAAAGGAAATGCGGTAGACCCTATGGATGCACTCAATAAACATGGTGCGGATGCAATACGCTGGTATTTTTATACAAATTCACAGCCATGGCTCCCTAATAAATTCCATGACAAAGCAGTAATAGAAGGTCAGAGAAAATTCCTTGGAACATTGTGGAATACTTATGCTTTTTACGTGCTTTATGCCGAAATAGATCAGTTTGATCCAACGAAGTATAAGCTTGAATATGATAAATTGTCAGTTATGGATAAATGGCTGCTGTCAAAACTGAATACAGCTGTTAAGGAATTTGATCGGAATTTAGGTTCATATAAAATACCGGAAGCAGCATCTGTCATTTCAGAATTTGTTGATGAAATGAGTAACTGGTATGTAAGAAGATGCCGTGATAGATATTGGGCAAAGGGTATGGAACAGGACAAGATAAATGCATACATAACACTCTATACATCACTTGTTACGATAATAAAGTGTGCGGCACCGATGGTTCCGTTTATGACAGAGAGCATTTATCAGAATATTGTAAGAAGTGTTGATATAAATGCGCCTATATCTATACATCTTACTGATTATCCTGAAGTACAAGAGAATTTCATTGATCAGGAACTGGAAAAGGACATGGATGAAGTTCTTAAAATCGTTGTTCTTGGACGTGCGGCCAGAAATGCTGCAAATATTAAGAACCGTCAGCCTGTTGCAAATCTTTATGTAAAGGCTCCTGAAAAACTCGACAGTTATTATATAGATGTTATTAAAGACGAATTAAATACAAAGAATGTAGAGTTAAAGGATGACCTTTCGGATTTTTCATCATACACATTCAAACCACAGCTGCGTACTGTCGGACCCAAATATGGAAAACTTCTGGGAGGAATAAAAGCATATCTTTCCGGGATAGATGGTAATAAAGCTAAGTCTGAACTCAATGACAGCGGAAAAATATCATTTGATGTAAGCGGTACATTAGTAGAACTTGCAGAAGAAGACCTTCTCATTGAGGCGGCAGAAAGTGAAGAATTTAATACACAGCAGGATGGACAGGTAACGGTTGTTCTTGATGAAAGACTTACACCTGAACTTGTTGAAGAAGGATTTGTACGTGAGCTTATTTCAAAAATTCAGTCTATGCGAAAAGAAGCTGATTTTCAGGTTACAGATCGAATAACTGTATATATAACCAATAATGATAAACTGGCTGAGATTGTAATGAATAATGCAGATATAATTAAGCAGGCGGTTCTTGCAAATTACATCAAACTTGGTGAGATGAAGGGATTTACCAAGGAGTGGGATGTAAATGGTGAGGCAGTCACACTTGGAGTGGCAAGATAAAAGTATTTATGATCTGTGTCAGATAAGGTTTAAAACAATCTGACACAGTGATTACATTAATGTCAAATGTGTTTTGAATGAGCATAAGCATTATCTTTGCTTCATTCATATACAGATACTGAAAATGCATATCTTATTATGTGGTAAAAGTAGAAGGGGATCTCTAAAATGAAGAAAATCGCAGATTTCGATAAAGCAGGCTTCAAGAAAGAAGTAACAGAAAATGTAAAAAAACTTTATCGTAAGAAGATTGAAGAAGCAACTCCGCAGATGATATTTCAAGCTGTCTGCTATGCAGTAAAAGATGACATCATTGACAGATGGATAGCAACTCATCAGGTTTATCATGATCAGAATGTTAAGAAGGTTTATTATCTTTCAATGGAATTTCTTATGGGACGTGCACTTGGTAATAACCTTATAAATTTAGGCTATTATCCACAGGTTAAGGAAGCCTTGACTGAAATGGGACTGGATATTAACTTTGTAGAAGATCAGGAACGTGATCCTGCTCTTGGAAATGGTGGTCTTGGACGTCTGGCAGCATGTTTCCTTGATTCGCTTTCAACTCTTGGATATCCTGCATACGGATGTGGAATACGTTATAGATACGGAATGTTCAAGCAGGCAATTAAAGATGGCTATCAGGAGGAAGAACCTGATGACTGGCTGAAAAATGGCTATCCATTTGAAGTAAAGCGTGCTGAATATGCAGTAGAAGTTAAGTTTGGCGGATATGTACGTGTTGAAAACCGTGACGGTAAAAATTATTTTGTACAGGACGGATATCAGTCGGTTCGTGCTGTGCCTTATGATATTCCTGTTGTGGGATATGGAAACAATGTTGTAAATACACTTCGAATCTGGGATGCAGAGGCAATTCAGGAATTTAATCTTAATTCATTTGATAAGGGTGAGTATGAGAAAGCTGTAGAACAGGCAAATCTTACACGCACTATTTGTGAGGTCCTCTATCCAAATGATAATCATTATTCAGGCAAAGAGCTTCGTCTGAAACAGCAGTATTTCTTTGTGTCGGCATCACTTCAAAGGGCGATACTTAAATTCAAAGAAAATAATGATGATATAAAAAAGCTTCCTGAAAAAGTTGTATTTCAGATGAATGATACGCATCCGACACTTACAGTTGCCGAACTTATGCGAATTCTCATGGATGAAGAAGGACTTGAATGGGATGATGCATGGGATATCACAACAAAGTGCTGTGCATATACAAATCATACAATTATGGCAGAAGCACTTGAAAAATGGCCGATTGAACTGTTCTCAAGACTTCTTCCTCGTGTATATCAGATAGTAGAGGAAATCAACCGTCGGTTTGTACAGAAAATTCAGCAGCAGTATCCGGGAAATCAGGATAAAATCCGTTCAATGGCAATTCTGTACGATGGACAGGTAAAAATGGCACATATGGCAATAGTTGGTTCATATTCTGTTAATGGTGTTGCAAAACTTCATACAGAAATACTCAAGAAGAGAGAACTTTCTGATTTTTATGAATTATGGCCTGAGAAGTTTAATAATAAGACAAACGGTGTAACACAGAGACGTTTCATTATGCATGGTAATGAACTTCTGACACAGTGGCTTTGTGAAAAGATCGGAGATGGCTGGATTACAGACCTTTCACAGATAGGTAAACTTAAGCTTTATGCAGATGATCCAAAATACCAGCAGGAATTCATGAATATAAAATATCAGAATAAACTTCGCCTTGCCAGATACATAAAAGAAAACAATGGCATAGATGTAGACCCTAATTCTATTTTTGATGTTCAGGTAAAACGTCTTCATGAGTATAAGAGACAGCTGATGAATATTCTTCATGTTATGCATCTCTATACAAAATTAAAAACAGATCCGTCATTTGATATGTATCCAAGGACATTTATTTTTGGTGCTAAGGCAGCGGCCGGATATAAACGAGCTAAACTCACAATTAAGCTTATAAATGATGTAGCAGAAGTTATAAATAATGACAAAACTATAAAAAATAAGATTAAAGTTGTATTTATAGAAGATTATCGTGTGTCAAATGCAGAAATAATATTTGCGGGAGCAGATGTTTCAGAACAGATATCAACAGCATCAAGAGAAGCTTCAGGAACATCAAATATGAAGTTCATGATGAATGGTGCACCTACTCTTGGAACTATGGATGGCGCAAATGTAGAAATAGTCGATGAAGTCGGAGCAGACAATGCATTTATATTCGGATTGTCAGCAGATGAAGTTATGAAGTATGAAAAAGATGGTGGATATAATCCTTGGGATGTTTTTAATAACAATGAAAATGTCCGTCAGGTACTTACAGAACTTATTAATGGTATGTTTTCACCTGATGACCCGGAACGGTTCAGAGACCTGTATGATGCACTTACAAAGGAAGATGTATATTTTATACTGAAGGACTTTGATTCATATTGTGAAGCACAGCAGAGGGTTGAAGCAGCATATAGAGATAAAAAGAAGTGGGCACACATGGCAATGCTTAATACGGCATGCTCTGGAAAATTCTCATCAGACAGAACTATTAATGAGTATGTAAAGGACATCTGGAAATTAAAGAAAGTAAAGGTAGAACTTCCGGCAAAGGAAGATTAGAAAAATAATATTCAAGAGCTGAAGATTAAGCGGACGAAAGTTTAAGAACATTAAACTCAAGAATATAAAAGATTAAGAATTTAGAAACTTGAAAGAAAAAGCCTCGCCGAATATGCGGATAACATAGACTACATATTTGGTGAGGCTTTTTTAGTTGTAAAATCTCGAAAAAATAAGTCAATAAATAATATTAACCAATAGAGAAATCAATAATATCAACAGATATGTGCATGCAATAGATGCCATTTAATAAAAGACATATTATGCATCAAAAAGACCGAGTATTGCAATGCCTGCTATTGTGATGATTATTGTAGCGTAATGTTTCCATGAAAGACGTTCTTTGAGTACTATACGGCTCCATATAACAGAAACAGCACAATATGATGAGATGATTGGAGCAGAAAACATAACGTGTTTCGTATCTGCAAGAGCATATACATAGAAGAACTGACCTGCAGTTTCGCAAATACCTCCAACATATTTTGGGAGCTCCATCTTGGGGATAAGTTTATCTTTTTTGATTACCAGTACATATATTGCAGAAATAATTCCGACAGCAAGGAATGTGAGTTCATATGCTGTATTTGCACTGTCTTCATCCAATTTCTCAAGAACGATGCTGTCCGCAAATGTTCCGAGAGCATCAAGAAGGCAATAGATAAGAGGAATCAGAAGCGCAATAAAAGAGCGCACATATTTAATGTTCTGCTTGTCTTCTCTGGCGGTACGCAGCTCGTCATCTTCGGTCATTTCAACTATTCCAAGACCTATAACACCTATGATAACCGCAATAAGACCTAAAATCTGCCAGTGATTTACAGCTGAGATCCCTACTGTAATTAATGTGAGTATTGATACAAGTGCTCCTGAAGAATTACAGATAGGAGAAGAGATAGAGAGCTCAATATATCTAAGTCCAAGATAACCGATTGTCATAGAAAGAATATAAAGCATAGAGACAGGAAGATATGTCAGAATGACATGCCAATTGATTATAATTCCACGAAAAATGATTCCGTAAATTGCGTGAATACCCATTATAATACCAACGGCAGTCGTCATTTTCAGATATGAATATTTATCCTTACCATCCTGACAGCCGAGTTTGGAAAACAGATCAGAACCGCTCCAGCATAGCAAAGCGGCAATAGCAAACCAAAACCACATAATATAAAACCTCCACATAAATATATTTATAAAAAAACAACATTTCAATTCTAAAAAGTAAAGAAGAATGTGTCAATCTATTTTTTTGATAAAATATTTTTGACAAAAATTGAAATAAAAATTATAAAAGCTCATACAAGTATTTGACATTCACAGTTCTGGTGGTATATTTTAAAACTATACTGTATTACATTAGAAGGAGCCGGAAATTTATGATCTTCGATAAACTTGTAGAAATCATGCAGCAGCTTTTTGCAATTCAGCAGCAGGATGTTTCGATGGAAACTTATTTTAAAAATGATTTAGCAATTGATTCGCTAGATCTTTATGACCTTGATATGGCATTGGAAGAAGAGTTCAATATAGACATTCCAGACGATAAAATGGAAGGCATTGAGACGGTTGAAGATTTAATCAGACTTCTTAAAGAACTTGGGGTAGAAGATTAATGTATTCTTTTACGGAAAGAGTCCGGTTCAGTGAAGTAAATGAAAACCGCAAAGTGAGTCTTGTTGCAATAATAAATTTCTTTCAGGATTGCTGTACATTTGAATCAGAGGATGGAGGAGTCGGACTTGACTGGCTTTATACCCATCATACAGCATGGATGCTTACCAACTGGCAGATTAAGATTCTAAAACGCCCTGAGTATGCAGAGAAAATCAGAATTACAACATGGGCGTGCGGGTTTAGACTTTTCATAGGCAAAAGAAGTTTTAAAATTGAGGACGAAAAGACAAGGGAGCTGCTTGTATATGCAGTTTCAGAATGGGCATATGTGAATACGTTAAATGGGATTCCCTGCAAAGATGTTCCTCAAAAAGAACTTGATGTATATGGGTATCAGGAACCAATAGAACTTCCGGTTGATAAAGGAAGAATAAACATAAGAGAAAGAAAATCATGGATAAAACTTCCGTGTATTACGGTTGCAGAAAATAATCTTGATACAAATCATCATGTTAATAATGGACAATATATATCTATTGCGGTTTCTCAGGTGGAAAGCATGATCCCTCCTGGCAGCATAACTGAATTGCGGGCAGAGTATAAGGCTCAGTCTAAACTTGGAGATATACTTTATCCTGAAGTTTCAATTGATGATAGAAGCTGTATAGTAATATTGAAAGATGGAAACGGAAAAGAGAAATTGATAACGGAACTAAAGGGGGATAGATAAATGAAGGCACATAGAAAAGATCCGGGTAGTGATTTGCTGCAATTTGTTATAGGGATAGTAATGCTTACAGCAGGGCTTTTTATTTTTTCACAAAAGGTGCATATAAGCTCATTTGGTATGGGCTTTGGATTTGGAAGCTTCCACGTTTCATCAGGACTGATAATTGTACCTCTTATTGCGGGAATTGTCTGGATGTTTATAAAAAATGGACTTCTTGCAAAGATATGGACAGCACTTTCTGTGCTGCTTATTGTAGTCGCAATTATAATGTCAACAAGTATGTATCTTTCATATATGACACTGTTTGACTGGGTAGTGATTCTTGTCCTTATTTTTGGAGGGGCTGCATTTATAGCAAAACAGCTTTTCTTTGGCGGCGGAGATTCAAAATATGATGAGAAATAATAATATTAATTGTAAATAATATTGACAGTTAGTTGTGCTTCAAATATTTTAAGAATAAATAATAGTTTTAAATAAAAAACCAGCGTACGGGATTGTTCATCTGTACGCTGGTTTTTGAATTTAATAAAAATTCAGGCACTGTTACTTCTGATGTACTCCCACAGTATTAACTGTGAGATGAAAACCTTTAGAATTTGTAAAACGCCATATAAGCCATATTTTTATAAAATATGGTTATATGGCGTTTTGATATTTAAAACTTTTTATTATCGGCCGAGAACAACTTCAACTGTATGAGTTCTTCCATCACCGACAAATGGAATTATATTTCCTTCTACAGACTTGCCATCAATAGTAAGTGATTTAACACCTTTACATATATGAGATGGATTCTTGACATTTATTTCATATATATCACCACGGAATTTTCTTGTTGCTTTAAAACCATCCCAATTTGATGGAATAGATGGATCTACACGAAGACCGTCAAATTCAGGCTGAATCCCGAGGATATATTGACTGATAGCTACAAAATTCCAGGCAGCAGTACCTGTAAGCCATGAGTTTTTGCCTTCACCCATGCGACCTGCACCTTTTCCTGCAATCATCTGACCATATACATATGGTTCGGTTCTATGTGTATCAGAAATTTCTTCTACAAATGCAGGGGCAATTCTTGAATACCAGTCAAATGCCACATCACCTTTTCCGGCATATGCAGCAGCTGCAATCATCCATGCATTATTGTGACAGAAGACGGAACCATTCTCTTTGTATCCTGCAGGATATGTTGAAATCTCACCATATTGAATATAGTACTTTGTATAAGCAGGTGCATTCAGGCAGAGACCATATTTACATCCAAGGTTCTTTTCAGCAGCATCAATAATTTTATCTGCCCATCCATCTTCTTTGCCGATGTCTGACATAATACCGAATCCCTGAGGCTCGATAAACATCTTACCTTCTTCACATTCCTTTGATCCCATTTTCTTGCCAAAATCATCATAAGCTCTGAGGAACCAGTCACCATCCCATCCAAACTGCTTGATATTTGAAATCATTTCATCAAGTTTAGACTGTGCTGCTGCAGCTTCATCAGACTTGCCTATGTGTTTGCAGAGATCAATATACTTAGGCGCAGTATATGTGAAAAGAGTTGCAACAAAAAGAGATTCAGCAGTCTTTGAATAATGGTCATCTCCATATTTAGGTGATGTCCATGTCTGGAAACTTTCTCCAGGAGTATCAGAGAAACATGAAAGGTTAATACAGTCATTCCAGTCAGCACGCATTGAGAGAGGCAGACCGTGAGGACCGACATTGTTTACTACGCGATAGAAAGATCTGTGCAGATGGTCAAATAAAGGTTTTGCAAGAGATTCATTGTTATCATA
>OBMA010001846.1_pt1 | contig 12728 bp, 6 predicted proteins | sample 1539141 | NCBI WGS metagenome assembly OBMA01 (sample SAMEA3991484, study PRJEB22521) | metagenome | biome: anthropogenic terrestrial biome; feature: sewage plant; material: raw primary sludge | place: Sweden | collected 2012-09-26 | reverse complement strand
TGAAATTATGAAAGAAAATGTCCACCTGAACATCTTTTCCAATGTTTTCTAAAAAGGAATTATAGAGGTCTTCTTTGAAAATATTTAACTCATCGAAAAGTAGAAATATCCGTTGTTTTATTCTCACTTCGGTACTTTTTACATAGTACCCTTTCCCAAGAATAGCGTAGATTATTCCCCTTTTTTTCAATTCTTCATAGGCCTGTAAAACGGTATCACGGGACAAGGAAAATTCCAGACATACTTTGTTTATGGAGGGGAGTTTTTCGTCTTTTTTTAAATGGCCTTCCTCAATCGTTTTCTCTATCGATAAAATGATCTGTTTGTACTTTGGGACACCCTGATTATTCTGAATATTTATGATTTTCATGAGTAAGCTTTTTTGCAAATATACAAAAACCGGTAGGTACCGGTATGTTATATTTAACTTTTATTTTACTTTTGATTTTTAATATTTCGTAAATAATTAATGTAAAAAAAACACATGTCATATTTAATGTCTAATTTTTTTACATAAATAATTTGATTTTACGTCTAATAGAGGAGGTATTTGTTTTTTAGAATTTGCTAACGAAAATGAAATTAAATAGTGGACTCTTGATCATTTTGGTCCTGATGTTTTACAAGAATAATAGAATGTACAGTATAAAAATTTACTTTAAAGGAAATAAAGAATAGTAATAATTCCGAATGGATTGATTCCGAGCTCAATTTCAGTTTTATTCCTCTACAATTGAAACTACTATTTTTTGTCTTTTTTAAAGGATAATAGATTGCCAAGAATAACTAACCAATTTTTAAAAACTATGAATTTATGAAAAACATGAAGAATGTAAATCAGATGTCAAGAATAAAAGCATTCTTAACATCTAAACTCACTCTGTCATTAGTCATTATGGTCTCTTGTATTAGCTTGCAGGCTCAAAATACTATTACAGGTTCTGTTGGAGATCAAAATACATCCCAGTCAGTCTTTGGAGTTTCAGTAACTGTCAAAGGAACAAAGAATGCAACCATAACAGATGTTGATGGTAATTATAAATTAAATGTTGCGGATACTAATGCTACATTAGTTTTCTCTTATATCGGATATGTTACAGTTGAAGAGGCTATTGCCGGTAGACAAGTGATAAATGTTTTGCTTAAAGAAGAAAACAACACATTAAACGAAGTAGTAGTAATAGGATATGGTAGCGTCAAAAAAAGTGGTGCTACCGGTGCTATATCAAGTTTGAAAGCCAAACAACTAGATGCTCAAAGTAATACCAACTTAGGTAGTGCAATACAAGGTAAAGTTGCAGGGGTTTCTGTTGAAGCTGCCGGAGGTAGTCCAGGTTCTGGGACTAGAATTCAGATAAGAGGAGCAGGCTCATTAAATAATAATACTCCTTTGATTTTGGTAGATGATATTCAAGTTGCATCTATGAATAGTTTAAGTCCAAATGATATTGAATCAATTGAAGTTTTGAAGGATGCAGCTGCAGCTGCAATTTACGGTTCTAGAGCAGCAAATGGTGTAATTATTATTACAACTAAGAACGGTAAAAAAGGAGACATCAAGGTTACTTTGGATGTATTTGGAGGTGTTGCCAGTGTAACGAAACAATTGGATTTATTGAATCAAGAGCAATGGGCAAAGGTAAGTAATGCTGCATATGCTGCTGCTGGAAAAGCACCATTGGATATTGCTCTAAATCCTGAAGTGGGTGGTGCTGGTGTTAATTATCAAGATGAAATTTTTAGAACTGCGCCAACTCAAAACTACTCTTTAGGTTTTCTAGGAGGATCAGACAATTTAAAATACAGTATGTCTTTGAACTATTTTAATCAAGAGGGTGTAATTAAAGAAACTAATTACGACCGTTTCAACATGAGAGTGAAATCTGATTATAAAAAAGGGATATTTAAAATTGGGGAAACAATTTTGTTGACTAAAGAAAAAAGAAAAGAATTGCCTGGTATTCCTGGACAAGGAAGTAATGTTCTTGGAGCAGCGATTACAATGATACCTGGTTTTGCTATTTATGATGAAAATGCCATTGGTGGATACGGTGGAGCTTCTGGTTCTGTAACTGATATCTTTAACCCAGTGGCAGCATTAAATCTTTTTGACGTAACAAGTGATACTTATCAAGCGTTAATAAACACATATGTTGAAGCTACTTTTCTCAAAGATTTTAAATATAAATTAAATGTTGGGGCAACTGTATCAGAATTCAAAAGAGATAATTATACTCCACGTTATGAGGTGGGTGGGTTCTTTAAAAATTTAGATAACGATTTAGTTCATACAGATGAGTTTAATTTATATACACAAGTAGAGAACACATTGAATTATACAAAATCTTTTGGTAAGCACTATGTGAATGCATTGGCTGGATATACTGTATATAATAATGGTTTCAAATCAGTGGTAAGTTCTGTAAGTGGAATTCCTGATGATATCTATGTACTTGCAGGAGCAGTTCAACCAGCTGTAACGGGTTATAATTTAGAGAACAATTTGGTTTCTTATCTAGGACGTGCAATATATTCGTATGATAATAAATATACTTTGTCAGCTACTATAAGACGTGATGGATCATCTCGATTTAGTCCAGAAAACAAATGGGGTAATTTCCCTTCTGTTTCTGCAGCTTGGGGTTTAGGTAAAGAAACATTTTTCACGAACCTTAACACACCAATTACAGATTTGAAATTACGTGCTAGCTACGGTGTATTAGGAAATCAAGAAATAGGTGATTACCAATATTTAGGATTAATTACTTCTGGAATTAGCTATGGAGTAGGAGAGCCAAATACTTTATGGAGTGGAAATATACAAACAAATTCTCCAGGAGTTGGTTTAAAATGGGAGTCTACAGAAACTGCCGATTTTGGTTTGGATCTAGATTTATGGAATGGAAAAGTACAATATACTTTTGACTATTTTAATAAGCAAACCTCTGATTTACTTTTAAGAGTGCCAATTCCATTGTCTGTTGGATCAAGCGAGAATCCTTATACAAATGCAGGAAATGTAACCAATAAAGGATATGAAATGAGCTTAACTTATAATGAGAAAATTGGAGACTTTAATTTCAATGTAACTGGTAATTTTTCAAGTATCAAAAACAATGTTGATGAACTTAGTACAGGAAGCCAAGTATTAGAGGGGTCTCGTGGTGCATTTCACGGTGCTCCAATAACATACAGTAAAGTGGGTTACCCAATTTATTCGTTTTTCCTAGTTGATACAGATGGATTGTTTAGATCTCAAGCTGAGATTGATGCACACACTAAAAATGGAACATTGATTCAGCCAAATGCTCAAGTAGGAGATGTTAGATATGTAGATTATAATGGAGATGGAGAAATTAATGGAGAAGATAGACAATATAAAGGAAGTGCTTTTCCTAAGTTTGAGTATGGTTTGAGATTACAAGGTGATTGGAAAGGAATTGATTGTGCGATCGCTTTGCAAGGAGTAGAAGGAAATAAAATTTATAATGGGAATAACCAAGATATTGCAACAGTAAGATCTAATATTAATTATTCTGCTGCAACATTAGATTCATATACTTTTAATCCAAATTCAAATTTCCCGAGGTTAGATATTGACGATAAAAATAATAACGGAGCAGATTATTCTGATCGTTTTCTTGAAGATGGTTCTTATCTTAGAATCAAAACTGTACAAGTTGGGTATACATTTCCAAACAGCATAACAAGTCAAATTTCTATAGATAAATGTAGAATTTATTTTGCAGGAGATAATCTTTATACTTTTACTAACTATACGGGTTATAACCCAGATGTGTCTGCAAATGCATTGGGAGGAAGAGGTATTGATTATAAATCATATCCATTAAGCAAAACAATACTTTTTGGTTTGCAACTTAACTTTTAAATCGATAAAAATGAAAAAGAAATCAATTATATTATATTTAATGACAGGACTTGTGTTTTTAAGTTCTTGCGATGATAATCTTGAATTAGAGAATCCAAATCAAAAAACAACTTCTTCTTTTTGGAAAACATCTGATGATCTTGAATCTGGAGTAGCAACTATTTATAATACTCTTGTGGACAATAATAATGCAGGGTACTGGGAAATTCAGGCAATGCAGCTTAAAGAAAACAGAACAGAGAATTTTGTTGCAAGAAATGACGTTCCAGATCGTTATGCTGTCTCTTATTTTAAGAATGATGCTGGTACGGGCGTGCCAAGAGAAATATTTAAAGCATTGTATATTGGTATTTTCCGTGCCAATCAAGTGATTAATTATGCTCCGCAAATCCAAGGCATAGACGAAACAAAAAGAGAGCAATTATTAGCTGAAGCAACCTTCTTAAGAGGATTGAATTATTTTAATTTGGTTAATGAGTTTGGAGCTGTGCCTATTACTACAGCATTAGTAGAATCTCAATCTGATTATTTTAAATCAAAATCTACTGAAGCAGAAGTTTGGAGTCAAGTTATAGCTGACTTTCAATTTGCAGCCAATAGTGCTTTACCAGAGAACTATCCTACTGCTCTTAAAGGAAGAGTGACAAAAAATGCAGCAATCGCTTTTCTGGGAAAAACATATTTGTACCTGAAAGATTATGCAAAAGCCGAAGAACAATTTAATAAGTTAGTAAATAACGAAGCTACAAATGGATATGGACTTGTTGATAATTATGCTGAATTGTTTGATGGTAAACATGAAAATAGCAAAGAATCTGTTTTTGAAATTCAGTTTAGTAGAGTAGGTGGTTCCACTATTTGGGGAGGAAGCCCAGCTGAAAGAACAAGAGCTACAACTATGGCTCAGGAATGCGCACCTGGTGAAGTAGGTGGATGGAACGAGTTATTGCCTACAACAGTATTATTAAATGCGATGACAAAAGAGAAAACTGTTGATGGCGCATTTGATCCAAGAGCTTTGGCTACTTTGGCTTGGAATTATCCTGGTTGTATTTACTATAATTCAGATTTTGCATCAAAGTTTGGAGCAAATGCGATATGGATTAGAAAAAACCAAAATTGGTGGAATAATGACGAAGGAGATTGGAAATCTGAATTGAATGAATTCGCAATGCGTTATGCCGATGTTCTTTTAATGCTTGCCGAAGCAAAAACTATGCAAGGGAAAGTTGCTGAAGCAATACCATTGGTTAAAAGAATTAGAGACAGAGCGAAGTTAGCAGATATTTCAATGGTAGGATGGACTAAAGATCAAATGATGACCGAGATTATGCACCAAAGAAATGTTGAGTTTGCTCGTGAGGGATTACACTTCTTCGATTTAAGAAGATGGGGAACCTTGGAGTCTGTAATTAAAACTAGGCCAGCAGGTGGTTACGAACTTTTTACTCCTAAATTTTCGTATTACCCAATTCCACAAAGTGAATTGAATAATAACCCGAATATGACCCAAAACGCACCTTGGTAAGTTGTTTTATTTGTTTAAATAGTTAGTTTTTCATAAGTGTTTGACAAATGATTGATTTAATGTAAATTGGTCATTTGTCATCTCTTATGATTATTTATTGATAGTTGAATTGTTTTAGGATATAAATCAATTGAAAGAAGAAGTAAGTTTTAACCATAAAGCATAATTATTAGCAAAATATTTTTGTAAGAACACAAAATTATAGTGGTTTTATAATTGGTTTGCTAGTGATAAAATTTGTTATACATAATACATTTTATATGAAAAAAAATAAAATTTTAGTCTACATTTTTGCGTTCACATCATTGATTATCAACGCTCAAGAAAAGACTGCAAATAATGATTGGGAAAATCCAGCAGTATTTCAGATTAATAGAGAACCTGCAAGAGCAGCTTTTTTGCCTTATGCTGATGAGTCATCTGCTATTGCTGATGATTATACACGTTCTCCTTGGTTTCTTACATTAGACGGAAAGTGGAAATTTAATTGGTCACCAACACCAGCTGAACGTCCAATGGATTTCTTTAAAACAGATTTTATTACAACCAATTGGAAAGAAATTACTGTGCCGTCAAACTGGGAATTAGATGGATATGGGATTCCTATTTATACTAATATCATCTATCCATTTGTCAAAAATCCACCGTTTATTGATCATGCGGATAATCCAGTGGGGTCTTACCGACGTGCTTTCGAGTTGCCAGAAAACTGGAACGGACGACGTGTTTACCTTCATTTTGAAGCAGGAACTTCGGCGATGTATATTTGGGTAAATGGAGAAAAAGTAGGGTATAGTGAAAACACAAAAAGTCCAACGGAGTTTGATATAACTAAATATGTAAAAGAAGGTAAAAATCAAGTAGCAGTTGAGGTGTATCGTTGGAGTGATGGCTCTTATTTGGAAGATCAAGATTTTTGGCGCTTGTCAGGAATTGATCGTGATGTTTACCTTTATAGTACGGCTAATACCCGTATTGCAGATTTCTTTGCACGTCCTGATCTTGATGCTTCTTATAAAAACGGAAGTTTGTCTGTTGATGTTAAACTCAAAAACATGAATTCGGCTGCAAAAAATAACCAAACTGTTGAAGCTAAATTAGTTGATGACAACGGGAAGGAAGTTTTTAGAAAAGAAATAAAAATAAACCTAGGAGCTAATTCAACTGAATCAACCACATTTACTCAAAATGTTTCAGCACCTAAATTATGGAGTAATGAAACACCAAATCTCTATACTTTGTTGCTTACACTAAAGGATGAGAATGGAAAATTTATTGAAACAGTCTCTACGCAAATCGGTTTCCGAAAAGTAGAATTGAAGAACGGGCAATTATTGGTCAACGGTATTCGAATTATGGTTCATGGTGTGAATATTCATGAACATAATCCTAAAACAGGTCATTATCAGGATAAAGAAACTATGATGAAGGACATTAAGTTGATGAAGCAATTAAACATTAATGCGGTACGTTGCAGTCATTATCCAAATAACTTAATGTGGGTAAAACTATGCAATAAATATGGTTTATTCTTAGTAGATGAAGCTAATATTGAAAGTCATGGAATGGGAGCTGAATTGCAAGGCTCTTTTGACAAAACAAAACATCCTGCTTATCTTCCGGAGTGGAAAGCAGCTCATATGGATCGTATTTACAGCTTGGTAGAACGAGATAAAAATCAACCTTCTGTTATTCTTTGGTCTTTAGGGAATGAATGTGGGAATGGACCTGTTTTTCATGAAGCTTACAAATGGATAAAGAACAGAGATAACACACGATTGGTTCAATTTGAGCAAGCTGGTGAGGAAGAAAATACCGATGTGGTTTGTCCGATGTATCCAAGTATGGATTACATGAGGGAGTATGCTAAACGCAAAGACGTGAAGCGTCCTTTTATTATGTGTGAGTACTCGCATGCTATGGGTAATAGTAGTGGTAATTTTCAGGAGTACTGGGATATTATTCGCGGCAGCAATAATATGCAGGGAGGATTTATCTGGGATTGGGTAGATCAAGGATTTGAAATGACTGATGAAGTGGGACGTAAATACTGGGCCTATGGTGGTGATATGGGAAGTCAACATTACACCAATGATGAAAATTTTTGTCACAACGGATTAGTTTGGCCTGACCGCACCCCGCACCCGGGTGCTTTTGAAGTAAAAAAAGTATATCAGGATATTTTGTTCACAGGAGTTGATTTGAAACAAGGAATTATTGAGGTGGAAAACGGATTTGGATATACCAATTTAGACCAATACCTTTTTAAATATGAGGTTTTAGAAAACGGATTAGTTATCAAGGCAGGCACTGTTGATATAAAACTTGAGCCGCAATCCAAGAAACAAGTGCAACTTGAATTGCCAAAATTATCATCAAAAGACGGAGTTGAATATCTTTTGAATATTTATGCTTACACAAAAAATGGTACCGAAGTTTTGCCTCAAAATTTTGAAGTTGCCAGAGAACAGTTTTCAATTAGTGAGAGTAAATATTTTGTAAAAGCAGTAGGTAATAAAGGATCGAAACCTGCAGTTAAAGAAACTAAAGATATTATTACGCTAAATGCGTCTGGTGTTGAAGTGACAATAAACAAAAACACAGGTCTGATTCAAGATTATAAATCAAACGGAGAACGTTTTTTCAATCAATTACCGGTTCCTAATTTTTGGCGTGCGCCAACCGATAATGATTTTGGAAATAATATGCAGGTGACAAGTAATGTATGGAGAACCGTGGGAAGAATCAGTAGTTTGAACTCCATTGAGGTCAAAGAAGAGTCTGGAAAAACAACTGTTGTGGCTACTCTTTTCTTAGGCGATGTAGCGTCAACGTATACGATTATTTATACGATGAACTCAGATGGAAGTTTAACGATGGTCAATTCATTCAAAGCAGGGAGTAATCCATTGTCTGAAATGCCTCGTTTTGGGATGCTATTTTCTCTTAAGAAAGAACTCGATAATTTCAGTTATTATGGTAGAGGGCCTTGGGAAAATTATCAGGATAGAAATACTTCATCATTGAAAGGGATTTATCAAAGTAAGGTTGCCGATCAATATGTTCCCTACTCGCGTCCTCAGGAAAATGGATATAAAACAGATGTTCGTTGGTTAACACTTACAAATAATTCAGGAAACGGAATTGAAATTGAAGGTTTGCAGCCTTTAGGTGTAAGTGCTCTTCATAATTATCCTGAAGATTTTGATCCGGGTTTAACTAAGAAATACCGTCATACCAGTGATATCACTCCTCGTAAAGAGGTTGTAATTTGTGTTGATTTAGCGCAAAGAGGTGTGGGTGGAGATAATAGTTGGGGAGCTTTGCCTCACGAACAATATCAATTGAAAAATAAAGAGTACAGCTACGGTTTTGTTATTAAACCTAAAAAGAATTAATGTCAAAAAATGACAGAACCCGATAAAGATGATGACATTTAAAACAAGAATTATGAAAGAAAAACTAGAATCCTATTTTAATAACAAATACATGTTCACTTTATGTTTCGTCATAAGTGTCATCAATCTGTCGGCTCAGAAAGTAACTATTCCTATTGCAACTGACAGCAATCTTATTCTATTGCAAACGGATGCTTCTAATGTGCTGAAAACAATTTATTTTGGCAAACCTCTCGAAAACGAAAGTGAGTATCCGGGTGTTTTTGATGCTTATAATTTTAATGATTCCAATGCGGGAGTTTACAATGGAGCGTATACCCCAGCAGGTACATGGAATTTGTCAGAACCGGCAATACAAGTCAAACATGCTGACGGAAATCCTTCTTTAGAGTTGAAATATGTTAGTCACCAGAAAGAGAAAGTCGATAACAACGCTACTCTGACAAGAATTCTTTTGAAAGATCCTGTTTATCCATTTGAAGTTACCTTGTGTTATAAGGTTTGGGCAAAAGAAAACATTATCGAACAATGGACCGAAATAAAACACAGTGAGAAGAAAGCTGTTTTACTTCAAAAATTTGCATCAGCTAATTTATATTTTACCAATAAGGACTTTTATCTTACCAGTTTTCAAGGGGAGTATTTAAAAGAAATGCAGCCTGTTGAATCTAAACTTTTACAAGGCATCCGAACCATCGATTCAAAAATGGGAACTAGAGCAATGCTATTGCAAACACCAAATTTTATTTTGTCCTTCGGTAAACCCGCTTCCGAAAATCAAGGTACGGTGATGATGGGACAATTAGCCTGGAGTGGAAATTTCAAAATGGATTACGAAATAGATTCCTATAAAAATCTTCGACTTATTGCAGGGATTAATCCGTTTGCGTCCGAATATTCATTGCAACCCAATCAGGTTTTTAAAACTCCTGCTTTACTATACGCCTTATCCAATAATGGGACAGGAGAAGCGAGCCGAAATCTTCATGATTGGGCCAGAAAATACCGATTGTTAGATGGCCAAGGCGAAAGGCTTACTTTGTTAAACAACTGGGAAGCGACTTATTTTGATTTTGATGAAGATAAAATAAGTGCTTTGTTTAAAGACGCCAAAGATTTAGGGGTGGATATGTTCTTACTGGACGACGGATGGTTTGGCAATAAACATCCTCGAAATAATGATGACGCTGGTCTGGGAGACTGGCAGGAAAACGTAAAAAAACTACCGCATGGTTTGGGTCACTTGGTAAAAGAAGCCAAGAAAGAAGGGGTTAAGTTTGGTATTTGGATTGAACCTGAAATGGTAAATCCAAGAAGCGAATTGTATGAAAAACATCAAGATTGGGTGATTCGCCAACCGCAAAGACCTGAAGTGTATTTCCGAAACCAGATGGTTCTTGACTTGTCAAATCCAGAAGTACAGGATTTTGTGTTTGGAATTGTAGACAATCTGTTTACCAAAAATCCGGAACTGGCTTTTATAAAATGGGATTGTAATGCCGTTATTTACAATGCCTACTCGGCTTACCTTAATAAAAAAGGAATTCCACAATCTAATTTATATATCGATTATGTCAAAGGATTGTACAAAGTTTTGGAGCGCATTCGTGCCAAATATCCAAAAGTGCCAATGATGTTATGTTCGGGCGGAGGTGGTCGCGGGGACTATGAATTTTTAAAATACTTTACTGAGTTCTGGCCGAGTGATGATACAGAACCTGTAGAACGCATATTCCTGCAATGGGATTACTCTTATTTCTTCCCGGCAATTGCGACAGATAACCACGTGACCGATTGGGGAAAACAACCTATCAAGTTTAGAATAGATGTAGCAAGTATGGGTAAGTTAGGTTTTGATATTGTAGCCAGTCATTTGAACGAAAAAGACAAATTATTCTGTAAAGAGGCTATTGCTAATTACAATTCTTTTAAGAATATCGTTTGGCATGGTGATTTATACCGATTAGTAAATCCTCATGAAAATGATATTTCGGCGGTAATGTATGTTAATCCGGAAAAGAGCAAATCAGTCGTTTTTAATTATTTAGTTAATAACCGTTATAAATTAACGGCAACCCAGCGACCAGTTGTTTTGGACGGATTAAATCCAAAGAAAAAGTACACAGTAAAAGAAATTAACTTGTATCCGGGAACTACTTCAACTATCGCATCAGATAAAGTTTACACAGGAGATTTTTTGATGAAAGTAGGAATCAATCCAAATGTTACCTTACAAAGAACGAGTGTTATTCTTGAAATTAATGAAGTAAATTAATACATAAAAATAAAATGCAAGTATACGTTTTGACTTAGTAATTAAACCTCGGGTGGTAAACATTCGAGGTTTTTTATTATAACACAAAAACTGGTAGGTACTGGTATGTATTATCAAACAATAATTTTTAATTTTGGTTTTCACATTTGACAAAAAAACAATGAAATTAAAACATATATCACATTTAATAACAGGTTCTGTAATGGAATTATTTGGTGTAATGGCCGACGGGAAAGTTGTGAATTCCTATGAATTAACGAATAAAAGAGGAGCGAAATTGAAAGTGATCAATTATGGTGCTACGGTTACATCCTTAAAAATACCATTGAAAAGCGGAGAAATGGTTGATGTGGTTTTAGGTTTTGATACTTTAGAAAATTATATAAACTCCTTTGATTTAGAGAGTGCGCCATATCTTGGAGCTACTGTTGGCCGTTATGCTGGCCGAATAAACAATGCAACTTTTAACCTGAATGGAGAAATCATCCATTTAGATAAGAACAACAATGGACATTCCCTACATGGTGGGAAGGATAATTTCAGTAAAAAAGTCTGGGAGGTTAAAAACGTAAATGAGGGTTGCAGTCCGTCTATTACTTTTGGCTATTTAAGTCCGGCCAATGAAGGAAACTACCCAGGAGATTTGTCTGTGGAATTGACCTATACTTTATCTGAAAACAATGAGCTAATCATAGAATACAATGCTCAAACAACCGAAGATACGGTACTGAATTTAACCCACCACAGTTATTTTAATCTCGATGGTCACGATTCGTCTGTTTCAGAACAGGAATTAATTGTAAATTCTCACAAGATGTTGGAGACCACGACCGAGAATATACCAACTGGTAGGGTTTTGAATCTGGAAAACAATGCTTTTGATTTTAATCAACCGAAACCGTGTCCTTCAAAAATAGACAATACGTTTGTGATTGAAAAGGAAAACGAATTGGCAGCCTCACTCTTTAATAAAAAGAATAATTTAAGAATGTCGGTTTATACCAATCAACCAGGTGTACACATATATGTAGGAGGTAATTGTTTCAATGCCATAAAAGGGAAAGAAAATGCCGATTATCATTCTTTGAGTGGTATTTGTTTTGAAACCCAAAATTTCCCGGATGCACCCAATCACGATCATTTTCCATCTTCGGTTTTAAGAAAAGGTGAAATGTACTTTCATAAAACCATTTATAAATTTCAATCTTTTTAGCATGAAAAAATATATTTCAGTTTTGGGATTATTTGTTCTGTTGGGGATGGTTTTTTCATGTTCAAGCAGTGATACAAGTGAAGCGCCTGTTGTTGATCCACCAGTTGAAGCGGATACTTTTATCAGAGGGGCTGATATTTCTTTTTTACCTGAGATAGAAAGTGCAGGTGTTATTCTATACAATAACGCTAAAGCGGAAGGGATGCTGACCACCCTTAAAAATGCAGGTTGTAATACTATCAGAATTCGTCTTTGGAAAAACCCTGTCGGTGGGCATTCAGGCATTGATGAGGTAAAAACATTGGCACAAAAGGCAAAGTCAGCCGGTATGAAAGTATGGTTGACGGTGCATTATTCAGACACATGGGCTGATCCTGCGGTTCAAACCACTCCAGCTGCTTGGAAAAACTTATCGTTTACTGATT
>OBMA010001845.1_pt1 | contig 12728 bp, 11 predicted proteins | sample 1539141 | NCBI WGS metagenome assembly OBMA01 (sample SAMEA3991484, study PRJEB22521) | metagenome | biome: anthropogenic terrestrial biome; feature: sewage plant; material: raw primary sludge | place: Sweden | collected 2012-09-26 | reverse complement strand
TGCCGCAACTGGTCGAAATCCACCGCCAGCTTCACACTGCCGTCCTCGCCCCTGGCTTCTGTGACGCAGCCCGGAAATAGATCACGAATGCGGGCGATGTTGTCCTGCGTGAGATTAGGCGAATGCATTTTTAGCTTTTCCATATCAATTCTCTTGATTCGTTTTCGGCAGCTTGCCGGATTGTTTTTCGATTTTCTTTTCGTCGGATTTCACGCGCCGTTCCAGTTTTTTGATGTCTTCTTCGGCGGGTAGCTGTTCGGGCTTGATGCCTCGCTGCCCCAGCATGTCGCGCACGCTGTGGTTGTTTTGCACATGCTCTCGAACAATGGCACGCTCGCCTTGCAAGTCAGCCTGCGTGACGTTGTGGTTGGTTATTTCGGTAGCTAGGTTCTTGGCGGCGATGGTCAGCGTGGGCAGAAAATCAGCCAGTGGGCGCTTTTGAACAATGCCGTACCTGTCTTTCATCATCTGCGTGGTGTTGCCGCCAAACAGCGCCGCATCGCCTTGGGCGCGGATGCGGCCAAAGCCGGCATCGTCCACACCGCGCTCATAGATGTTCTGCGATAGCGCTTTTTCAGATTCCCGCAGACGGTCACGCGCATCCATGCGTGCCTGCAGGCGCATGCGATCTTCGATCAACTCTTGCTTGCGCGTTTGCACGGCAAAATAGCTTTGTGCAAAGGCAATGGCTTGTTTGCGGGGATCACCGTTCTGGGCAATGAGATAGCAGGCGTAGCGGGTCAGCATGAAGTCTTCGACCGGGCGTTCCGCGCCGCTGCCTAGCTTGACCATTTTCGTGACGCCACGAAAATGGTCTGCCTCGTCGTAACCTGTGGATTTACAAGATTCTATGGCCCGATTTATCGCGGTGGTGAAATTCTCCCAGCGGGCATAGCCCAAAGGCTCCATGAGGTCACGCGCAAACCAGAACTCGATACCTTCATCGGGCAGGGACTGGCTAAGCTCGTCGAAGCGAGCGGTGAGTTGGGGGATGATGGCATCGGTCATAGGGAGAGTTCCTGTAGTCCAACTTTTAGCTGCCGCAAGTGCGCGTTGATTTCCACCTTGCGGTTGAATTGTTTTTCTTTGGCAAGCTTGCTCGCCATTTTCTCGACCTCACGCTGCTTCGCCGCCACCTGCTCAACGCGGGTGACCAAATCGGCAAGGCTTTCTTGCGGACGGGCAGCGAAAGGAATCAGCCGCTGCAACACCTGCTCGTACAATCCACCGAGGTCGAGTGCAAGCGGCATGGCGGCGCGTTGGGCATCGCTCGGCAACCACGCCGTCGCAAAGTAGTCGCTCAGCACCCAACGGCTGGCGTCTGACTCATTCGGGCGCTTATAGGCCGCGACCACCTGCGTTTGGCCATCAAAACTCAGCTCGAAGATGATGGGAAACTGCACGGCCCCATCAATACAGCGCAGCACGTCCAGATGCAGTACGGGTGTCTTAAGCTGAATGGTGAAGACTTGAATCTCTGGAACCCCTGATTTGGAGGGAAGGTTGATCGTTTCCGGGGCTAGCTTGTATTGCCAGACGATCTGTTCCACTTGCTCGACGAACAAATCCTTCAGCCGCGTGTTGGCACCGCTGTGCTCGTAGATCTTATTCTTGGGCAGGTTCCGACCAAAAGTAGCTTGTTTGGGGTAGCTGATGAACGCGGAATAAGTTTGCTGGCTCATCCGACCTCCTGAATCACGAGGAAGGCGATCAGTTCGAAGTCGTCCAAGCCGGCAATGGTGTTGACCAGCGCGGTGGTCTTGCCGCCACTGAACAAGCTGTCCAGATCCTTTTCTTCCTTCACGTCGATCATCGAGCGGATGGTCTTGCCGAGCAGGTCGGAGTAGACCTGCATCTTACGGCCGTCCGCCGTTTCCTTGTTGAACAGGCAGCAGGCATCTGCAATGGGCTGTTCCTGCCCCTTGCAGCAACTACGCACCAGATCGAGGAGACGCTTGACCTCGGTGTGATCGTGGATGACCTCACCCTCGCGGTTGATGTAGACGAGGTAGTACGGATGCAGCCGGTTGTGCTGGTTGACGTTCACCCTCGGGTTGAGATTGCGTAGCGTGAAGATGACACCAGGGCGCAGACCCACTTCAGGCTTTGCAGGCACCACGGCGTGCATGCCGTTCGGCATACCGTTCAATTCGCCATTGGCTTTGACGAAGTTGAGCAAGTCCATACGAAAGTCATTGAGCCCTAGGTCGGTGATCGATACGCCGGTCTTTAAATCCTCCAGCTCAATCACTTCCTCTTGCAGGCGACGCAATTGTTCCTTGCGGTAGGACACGTCGTTGGCTTGAGCGCTCAGCACGTTGTCATCGCCAGTGGCCGTGACGTCGGCGATCATCATCCGGCTCTCAACGCGCTCTTTGAGGTTGATGTACTCGTCGAGAGAAATGTCTGGCCAGTAGTTGACCAGTTGGATGCTGGCGTTGGTTGAGCCGATGCGGTCTATCCGTCCGAAGCGCTGGATGATGCGCACTGGGTTCCAGTGAATATCGTAGTTGATCAGGTAATCGCAGTCCTGCAGGTTCTGACCCTCGGAGATACAATCGGTACCAATCAGTAGGTCGATTTCCGCCGGCTCATTCGGCAGCACAACCGCCTTCTCTTTCGAACGCGGCGAGAAGAGGGTGAGCAATTCCTGGAAGTCGTAACTCTTCTTCAATGTGGATTTGGGTACCGCACCTCCAGTTACTTTGGCACTGTGCAAGTGCTGGATTGTCAACAAGTCCGGGGCCAGATTGGCATAAAGATAGTCGGCGGTATCCGCGAAGGCAGTGAAGAGCAGTATCTTCTTGTTGCCCGGGTTAATCGGGGCGGCGAGCTTGCCCTGAATGAGCGACTTCAAATGCTGCAACTTGGCATCGTCGGCGGGCGTGATTTTGTTCATTGATGCCAATAGGGCATCAATGATTTCCATGTCTACCTTAAGTTCGTGCTCCCAAGACGGTAGATCCATGTCTGCCAGACTGATCTTTACCTTGCCGCCTATCTCGCTGTCGCCAATGGCTGGCAAGTCATCGTCGTCGGCATCCAAACTCTCCAGCTGATCCGTCAAATCGTCAACGCTGGCGGTATTGCCGATCTGATTGAAGGTGCTGATCTTGGTTAGCGTGTTGGTGTGGTTGGTGCGCAGTGACTGCAAGGTCAACCGGAACGACTCAATCGAACTTTCCAGTCGCTTGAGCAGGTTGGTGGTCATTAGCGCCTGCAGGCTTCTCTCGCGATCAACTTGTTTGAACTTGCTTTTGCCACCGGCCACTTGCGTGTCGTACATTTCTTCGTACTTTTTTAGTCGGCTTGGCAAGATGTAGCTGATCGGCGCATAGACAGCGAGCCTGAGCAGCGAAAGCTGCTCGAAAATCTCGTTGAAGCTCATCACATCCGTGCGCTGAGTGAGCGGCGAATGGAATGACAAAGGTTTGCGTCGCTCGGGAAACAGGCCAATATCCTTCGTGTCGTAAAACATCTGAATGTGCTTGCGCGAGCGTGCGATGGTGACGCTGTCCAGTAATTCGAAGAAGTCAAAGTCCAACGAATCTAGGATGGCGTGAGCCGTACGCTTTTCGATCGGTAACTTCGCCCACGCATTAAAACTTGCCTGCGCATTTCGAAAGACTTCTTCAACGGTCTTGCTGGTTCGTAGTTTTTTGTTCAGGTTTTCCGAATCGCCTTCGTAAGCCAGTGCCAGCTGGTTGCGCAGATCATTGAACCGGTTGTTGACTGGGGTGGCTGAGAGCATCAGCACTTTGGTTTTCACGCCCTGCCGGATGACCTGATTCATCAACTTCTGGTAGCGGGTTTCTTTTTCTTTAAAAGCATCGTTGTTGCGGAAATTGTGAGATTCGTCGATGACGACAAGATCGTAATTACCCCAGTTGATGCGGTTGAGTGGCGTGCCAAATGACTCACCGCTGGTGCGGCTGAGGTCGGTATGGCACAGCACGTCGTAGTTGAACCGGTCGCGGGCAAAGATATTGGTCTTGAGGTTGCGGTTGTAATTCAGCCAGTTGTCCGCCAGCTTCTTGGGACAGAGCACCAACACGGAGCGGTTGCGCAACTCGTAATACTTGACCACGGCCAAGGCCGTGAAGGTTTTTCCCAAGCCGACGCTGTCGGCCAGGATGCAGCCGCTGTACATTTCAAGCTTATTGATGATTCCGGTGGCCGCATCCTTCTGAAAATTGAAGAGCTTGTTCCAAATCAGGGTGTCTTGATAACCCGTTCGGTCATTGGGCAGCACGTCTTCATCGACGTCATCCAGGAACGTATTGAAGATGTTGTAGAGCATCAGAAAATAGATGCTCTCGGGCGAATTCTCTTGGTACACCGACGCAATGTGGTCGCAAATCTGGGCGGTCACGTCCTCCAGCTTGGTCGGGTCGCTCCAGATTTGGTTGAACAGGCTGAGATAGGTTGTCGCAAAGGTTGGCTCGTCCATCCTGTTGACCAGATTGGAGACGGCGTTGCCTTGTTGATAGCCCAGATCAACGGCAGTGAAGCCGTGCAGCGGTATATAGGCCGTGTCCGTGCCGCTGGATTGAACGCAGGCAAACTGCTGCATCGGAGCCTTGCTGCGATTGGATTTGAAGGTCGCTTTGCGCCGCACCCAGTCGGCGCACTCCTTGGCGATGGCACGCTGGGTCAGCTTGTTGCGAAGTTGAATCTCAAATTCACTGCCGTACAGGCTTCGCTCACGATCAAACTTGGGAATGTGGAATTCTTTGCGTTCCTTGCGAATCTTGTCGGTAACCTCGTTGGCGACAAACGTTGGCGAGGTGAAGATGAAATTCAGATCTTCAACTTTTTCCAATTCGGCCTTCAGCGCCTCGAACGCGTACATCGAAAAGCAGGAGGCCGCGATCTTCAAGCGGGCACCCGGCTTGAGTGTCTGTTTCAAGTCGTCGCCGAGCAGGCGGTTAATGTTGTCGATAAGTTCCATCAGAAACCTTATACGGCTGCATGCAGCGTGATTAGATATGTTTTTACGCAACATATGCGCCAAAAACATTACTTGTTTGATTTAATCTAACTCGCTACGGGTAAACGGCGACGTTGTTGTCATCCCGCGTCAGCAAGCGCATCAGCTTGGGATGAATGAACAGCTTGTCACGCCCAATGGTTTTTTCTTCCAGCACCCCGATTTCGACAAGCCGCTTGGCGACCGGCGATGTCGCGCTCGACGAGATTCTGGATTCAGTAGTAAGGCAGGTCAAAAATCAAATCGACCAGTTCGCGGGTGTATATTTTCGGGGCGACCTGTTTTACATGCGTGATGGTCAAAGCCGAAAGCATTCGGATGACTGAAATCTTGGCGGTCGTCCAGCGTGCGGTTTCCTCAATGCCCTTGAGCAAATAGATAATCCACGCCTCCCATGCTTGGCTGCGCGTAATGTCCAGCAGCAGTCGGTAGTATTCCGCCTTATTGTTGATGATATAGCGGCTGAGATACAAAATCGGTAGCGTCAGAAAATATTCCTGAATCAGAAACAAGCTGTTCAGAATGCGCCCCGTACGGCCATTGCCATCGGAAAAGGGGTGGATTGCCTCGAACTGGTAATGCCCAACCGCCATACGGATTAAGGGATCGATGTCACGGGCTTCATGAAGATAACACTCCCGATTGGCAAGCTTCGTCCGCAACACATCTTCGCCGATAGGCGGGGTGTAGATGATTTCTCCCGTGGCTTGATGGGCGAGTGCCGTTACCGATACGCGCCTCACCTGCATCTCGATACCCTTAATCCGTGAACAAACCTGTTCTGTGGGCGGGTATTTAACGGGGTTTGCTGGAGTGCCTGAAACCCCTCCAACAGTGCGCTGCTGTGGCGCAATGCTTCGCGAGTAGCGGGATCTTCATCCTCCCCCGGCATGAATTTCTGAATGGTGGCGAATACGATGCCGCCGGAGGGTCGATTGCCCAGCTTAACCCGGAGGTCTTGCCGCGTATTGGCCTGCACTGGCTGCTCGCGCAATAAGTCCTGCGCCAGCGAAAAGACACCAAATAACTGGCCATCCAGATCGTTGCGGTCGGTAATCACCACGATGGTTGGGTTCTCCATCGCCGTTTCCTGCATCACCCGTGCGGCAAAACAGGTCATGGTGATGCTCTTGCCGCTGCCCTGCGTGTGCCAGACTACGCCGCCCTTATGACTGCCATCGGGGCGCGAAGACACCACCACTTGCTGAATGGCAGCACGCACCGCGTGGAATTGGTGATAGCCAGCCACCTTTTTGACCAAGGCACCGTCATCCTCAAAGAGAACGAAGAAGCGCAGGTAATCCAGCAACATGGCTGGTGCCAGCAGGCCGTGCACCAGCGTTTCCAATTCGTTGAACTGGCCCAGTGGGTCAAGCGTCACGCCATTAATCGTCCGCCACTGCATAAACCGCTCAGCGTTGGCCGACAACGAACCCAGTCGTGCTTCGCTGCCATCGGAAATCACCAGAATCTCGTTGTACTGAAAAACGTCGGGAATCTGCGCCTTGTAGGTTTGAATCTGGTCAAACGCTTTCCAGATGTCGGCGTTTTCGTCGGCGGGGTTCTTGAGTTCCAGCAGCACCAAGGGCAGGCCATTCACGAACAGGATGATGTCTGGGCGGCGGGTGTGGTGGTTGCCCTTGATCGAGAACTGGTTGATCGCCAGCCATTCGTTCTTTTTCGGGGTGGCCCAGTCAATCAAGCGCACAAAATCACCGCAGGTTTCGCCCTCCTTCTGATACTGCACCGGCACACCGCCGACCAGCAGCTTGTGAAAATGCCGATTTGCGGCCAACAAGGCCGGAATGCCCAAATCCATCACCTGCTTGAGCGCGTCTTCCTTGGCCGCTGTCGGAATATTCGGGTTCAGGCGGTGGATGGCTTCGCGTAGCCGAGAGGGCAGCAGCACTTGCTGGTAGTTGGCGCGTTCTGGGCGATTACCGTCGGGGGCGATGTCGGGGCCGTAGCAGTGGCTGTAACCGACTTCCCCCAGCCAGACTAGGGTTTCTTGTTCGAGTTGGTCTTCGGTCATCGTCAAGAGAGCGCCTTTTGGTTTGCCTTTAAACACTTAACCCTTTGATTTTTATTGATCTAGGTGGCAAGGGAATGGGAGGGCATGGTTTTGCGTTTAAGCACGTTGTTATGCCCAGAACGGCAGATACCGAGCGTAACGGGTTGAAGAGGTTTCAGTCTCATCTGGCTTGATAAACCCTGCCTCTTTCGCTGCCCCGATAACCTGCGAAGTAATTGCTGTTTTTGACTCCGGCAGACGGAAACGCTCTCGCAGACTTTGGTTCGACATCCGTTGATTGCTGACGTACTTCAAGCAGCAGTGCTGATAACAGGCGCGAACTCGATCTGTCTTGCTCATTTCTGCAAAGTCTTGGTGAGCAAACAAAATCGCCGTCGTTCGCGTGTCACCAATCCTGAAATCCGGGGCTGGCAACTGATAGACCTCGGCAGCGCTGACGACCTTATCGATCCCGCTGCCTTTTTCTTCGCAAATCCGCATTCTGCGCATCAAATTAGCCAGCCGTTCATTACGGGAGCGGTATTCATCGATAAAGCGCTCGACTCGGATGGGAGGAAGCCCCGGATTGGAAACCTCCAAACGGTCGGAATACATCTCGATCATCACCGAAGTGCCGCTGGCCAAGAAATCCTGATGAACCAAGCCATTGGCCACAAGCTCTCGAATCGCCTGACGCGGGAACATCTTCACTTCTTCTCGAACCACCTGCTCGACAAAGCGATTCTGTGGGGCCGCCGAGTGAACGAAATCGACCAAGCTCTCGAACCCAACCGCATAGCCTTTGTTTCCCAGCTTGTCCTCACGGGTATTCAGCTTGCCTACCCCGTCATAAATCACCACTCTGGGCGCTTTCCTTGCCAAGGTCGGCGGGAAGGTATCCAGACGTTTAGCGAGCAAAATGGCAGCAAGGTTGGTAATCGTCCAACCACTTGAATGATCCTCAATCAGTCGTTCCTGCTGAAGCCGCGCCAACACACCATCCCGACTCGTCGGGTAGGGAAGACTCATCAGTTCAAAAAAAGATTGGGTGTCGAGCAGAGCGACGATTTCGTCCGCCGTGGCATTTTCTTTGGCTGGCTGCTCAAACCAGTCAGCCTGCCCCTCGGCAAAGATGCGCTTTAGAAAATCTGGCGTCATGGTGACCAACTCCTCACCAGAGCGCATCCAATAGGCACCTTCCAGCGCCAAAGGCATCCCTACTGGGCGCGAAGGCACATCAAAGACCAACACCCGACCATCGGGATGATCAAATTCAACGATTTCCACTCGAATCCGTAGTGCTTCCAGAATCTTGCTTTTGATCTCACCTGTATTCTGAAAGGCTTGGGAGCCAACGACGCGCCGGGGCATCTTGTCGCTAACGCCAAGAACCAAATAGCCGCCCTGCTCGTTTGCCAGCGCCGCACAGTAACGAAGCAATTTAGTCGTGTCGTACTGCTGCTTGGCTTCCTTGAATTCAAGATGCTCCCCCTCCGGGGTTCCCGCGAGCCAACGCTCCAAGGTTTCAAGAGAAATCATGCCCTCGCACTCCAAGCTAATGACGCGTATAAAGAATGACGTTTTCTATACACATTTGTTTGAACGTGTATAGAAAACTGTGGATTTTCCACATTGCCCGAATGCTGGCAAACGGCCACCAAAAAATCTGGGGTATTACCACCCAGCGGGACAGGATGAGTGGCAATGCTCATACCACTATTTCCTGAACGCCATCACCCGCTTCGGGCATCGGTTCTTTCGGCAGGAACTCATCTCTTGGACGTAAAAAATCAACATCCCATTCTTTTAAAGTCTCGAACACCTTGTCGTCGTATGGGTATGGGTTGTCAATATCACCACCTAAAAATAACTGATACAGCAGTATCCAGTAGCGATCCAGTTCGTACAGGTCTGTTTTATCTAGCAAGTTACAAAAATCTACAACCAACACTCGATGGGCATCACTTGCCCACCAAAGTGCCAGCATAGCCATTGCGTCCCGGCTCGCCACAATTGCGTTGGCAGTTTCGTCTGAAACTTGCGCTCCTAGCCTACCGAGATGAAACAGGCTCCAGCACATTCCATCTGAACGCTGTAACCGAGCATTTTCTTGAGCGATGCGATTCAATTTGGCACTCGACTCATACCTGTCAAGCATACAGTCGCCGAAATTGATATATCCCGCCTCAATCAAACGAGTCAGCACAGGCAGTAATTCTGGGCGATGGAAGGCAAGCGTAAGGAGGTAGTTCAGTGCGCCAATATTGCCCATAAAATCCAACTTCGCATTTGCAACAATATTTGCTGCAAATTTCAGAACACTCCCCTCGGGATGGCGCTCTGCAAGGGCGACGGCGTAATCCAAATAGCGAAATACCTCAAAGGCAGACCATTCACTGTCCTTAGGTACCTGCCGCCCCAACTCCACCACCCAGCTATCCGTTACTGGTTGCGGCAGTCTGGCAAACTCGGTTTTTTTGATGTTCAACTGAAGTTTGAATTTCGCTGCCTCGCGCTCGACAGCTCGAACAAAGTCCTGCGCACGTTCTTCAGTTTCACAGTGGCAGCAGTAATCGTCGATATAACGAACAAATCGAAAATTCTGTTTTAGCAGCTCTTCATCAACTCGCCCAAGGATGGCCTCGGCAATGATGCTTGAGGTGGCTGGGCCGATAGCCACGCCTTGGGTTTCGTCTCTTTTACACGACCGCAGATGTTTATCAATCTGGTTGAACCAAACATTTCCCTGACGCTCCCCTTTCGCGGTGGGAATCGTTACCAAGGCCCAAGGCACTGCATGTGAGTAGATGCTTGGGAAGCAGTTGGCTATATCAGTCGTTACCCGATAACGCATGCCGAATGCGCCATCAAGCTGCTTGTTGGCTTTCTCGACCGAGTTGCCGTAACCATTCATGATGATCACCCGACCGTCGCTGTAGGCCTGTGGCTTGATTTGGCTGCATGGATTATTAACGATGTACTCGAACCGCTCCCAGTTGTTATGTAACGCCAGACACAAATTGGCATAAGGCAAAGGGTGCGGAACTGATAACAACCGACTCACGCTATTAAAACGGGTCAGCTTGTATTCGACTTGGTCGTATCCAGAAAAAGCCCCTTTCCGGTAGCTGATCTTTACTAGCTCACGGGCAACATCTGGCGTAAAACGCTCCGTGTTGAAAAATGGAGGTAGCTCTTCCTTGGCACGGCGGGCTGTTGGTAAGTAGTTGTGGCACAACAACGCCTTGAGCAGAAAGTCCTTTTCGACCATTACGCGGTCACCCCTTCAATTTCCGCCTCGGCCTCCGGCAACCTTAACTGGCCGGAAATCAGGCGCGGGAGCAGCGTGTCGCGGAGGGTGGCGAGGGTTTGGGCTTGTTGATCGTTTTCATCCATTGATGCCCGAAGCACAGATGCAATGTCATCGAAGGCGGCCAGAATATTCTCTGGTGGCTCGGTTACTAATAGACGGTAAACATTTTCTCGATTCAGTCCCGGTACAGCAGCATCGGTGTTCATCGAATCAAGCCCAAGCGTCTTGAGCAAAAGGTAGCAATAGGTGAGTGGCTTGCGTGACTTGACGTAGAAAACTGTGTCAATCGGGAAGAATGGGCGGCTTTCCCAGTAAAGACTTCCGACAGTTCCTTTTCGTCCGACGATGACTGAGGTTTGATCGACAAGGGCTTGGTTATGCCATCCAGTAATTCCGCCTGACCCGTAAACAGGAACTGAGCCAGCTTTACGGTTCTCTGCTTTCAATGCTTTGCCGTAAGCCAACTCGACAAACGAATCGAGGCGAACAACCCGCCACCCCTTCGGCACCAAGCCCAATTCCGATGCCTCGAAACTGTCGGGAAACAGCGCCGCAGTGGCCTCGTCCATGCCTTCCGAGGTGCGGCCTTCCTGTTTGGCGCGGACGGGGTCGAAATCGACAAACCACGACTTGAACAACGCCTGCGCGATAGCCTCAAGCGTGGCATTAGTTTCGCGCAGGAGGGTAATGCGGTCGTCGAGAGAACTGAGAAAACCACCAATGGCCTTCTGCTCTACCGATGGCGGCACACAAACCTCTATGGCATTCAATGTTGATTGGTTAATCAGTGGTTGCCCAGAACCACTACGCCAGTTATTAAGGTTAAGGTGCTTGAGGAAATAAAAAAGAAATGATGGGTCGTTATCTTCCTTTGCCGTCGCTTTAATCGCGTTATCTGTCACCCAACATGCGTGTCGGGAAAAGTGAACAGCACCGCAATAGCTTCCAACTCGCCCAACAACAATTGAGTTTGCCGGAGAGTTTGAGTCATTCGCCTTCCCAATAAGCCCATTTGACCCAAAGACTGCAAATTTGGCGTTATCAAATCGTTCAGGGCTCGATTTGCCATTGGCGAAGGTAATTAGCTTGCCTAGCTTTGTTTTTTGAAACCCCGAACTCATACCCCAGCCCCCCTTCGGCACCACCACCTTATCCCGCTCAATAATCTGGCGAAAACTTTCGCTCGTGGTCGCCCAATCCACCACATCCACCTTGTAGGGCAAATCAGAATCCTCGAAGGCTTCTTCAAGCAGACCCAAGGTGCGAAAACTGAGCGGCGTTTTTCCCAGAATGCACAGATCGAGGTCGGAATACTCCTTGGCTAGCCATTTGGCGCGGGAGCCAAAGGCCCAGACCTCACGTTCGGGAACACATTTTTGCAGGATGTCCTGAACGATTTTCAGGTGATCGGGGCGGATATCAAGCAACATGAGCAGGTAACTTTTGCAGCAAGTCGCGCGCATTGCTCAAGAAAAGACCAATCTGGGCAAAAACCTGTTGGGCAATGGCTGAATCGTAGGTATGCGAACTCCGGTCACGCGCTGCCAAGAACCCAAACCACGCTTCAGCATCGGCAATCATGCCCAGCTTGGCCGCTTCGCGTATCCATCCCTTTTTGGCGCTGGCTTCGTCCATTGCGTATTTCTCTTTCAACACCCGTATGACCAATTGTCGAGTCAAGTCCATAGCGACTTCAAAACGCTGAATCGCGCCATCGCGAACACTCAACAACAATCGGGACTGTGTTTCCTCGGCATAGCGGTAATCATCCAGCGCATCATCGACGGCTTGCGCTGCCAGATGCAGTGCTTCCAGACTGATTTCAGACATGACTAAGCCCTTTCATTTTCTTTTTGCAGGAATACGACGTACTCCTCATTCACATCAATAGCCAGTAGCTGTCCTGCGCGAAGCGCGAGTAAATGCGCTTCGGTCAATTTGACATGCTGCGCTGCCCAGCGTTTGCCAAAAGGCTGGCCTGTTTCCTCGACATCGCAAACGGCATCGACAATAGCAATAACCGGCTGGTTTTCTTCAAAACTCATACCCCACCCCTCCCCTCTTGCGCCGAATCATCTCCCACCACATCCAGCCCCAACTCCCGCTCAATCGCCTCAATGCTGGGCAGTTTGTCGCGCAGTGCTTCGGGTAGGGTGTGCGACAACGTGTAAGTCGCCAGCCCCATTGGTTTTTGAAAATCGCTCAGGGCGTATTCAGCCACCAGCCGGTCTTTGCTTTTACACAGCAGCAGGCCGATGGTGGGCTGGTCGCCTTCTTGGCGCAACTGCTCGTCCACGGCCTTCAGTTGACATCCTCCCCTGCTTAAAAGCAGGGGATTCCTACGGCGGTCAGCTAAAAGCTAGCTAACGCACTTCGGCGGGTTCTTGCTTCACCGAGCGGCCTAGTTGCGCCGA
>OBMA010001843.1_pt1 | contig 12739 bp, 20 predicted proteins | sample 1539141 | NCBI WGS metagenome assembly OBMA01 (sample SAMEA3991484, study PRJEB22521) | metagenome | biome: anthropogenic terrestrial biome; feature: sewage plant; material: raw primary sludge | place: Sweden | collected 2012-09-26 | reverse complement strand
GGATTCTTGTAAGCATATCTGCAATAGGATCGCTCATTGTCATTTGATAGCCTCCTTTTATTATTGATAGCAGCCGATATCAGCGATTTACCAGCTTGCTTTTCTAACTCCCGGAATCTCGCCCTTATAAGCAAGTTCACGGAAACATATTCTGCAGATGCCATACTTGCTGAGATATGCATGCGGACGTCCGCAGATTCTGCAGCGATGGTATTCTCTTGTTGAGAATTTAGGCTTTCTCTGCTGTTTGATCTTCATTGAAGTCTTAGCCATTAAATATATCCTCCTGAATTATATGACCGCTGTCACTTCGCAAAAGGCATATTGAACTGTCTAAGAAGTTCACGTGCCTCCTCGTCAGTGTTTGCAGTGGTAACGATGATGACATCCATACCTCTTACTTTATCGATCTTATCATATTCGATCTCAGGGAAGATGACCTGCTCTTTGATGCCGAGTGCGTAATCGCCTCTGCCGTCGAATGAGTTAGGATCAACACCTCTGAAGTCACGTACACGTGGCAGTGCAAGGTTTACAAGACGGTCAAGGAATTCATACATCCTGTCTCCGCGAAGTGTAACCTTACATCCGATTGCCTGTCCTTCTCTTAATTTGAAGTTAGCGATCGAGTTCTTTGCCTTAGTTGTAACAGCCTTCTGTCCTGTGATAGTCTCAAGATCTGCGACAGCTGCTTCAAGAGCTTTTGCATTCTCTTTAGCTTCGCCAACGCCCATGTTTACAACGATCTTGTCGATCTTAGGGATCTGCATAACGTTCTTATAACCAAACTTCTTGGTCATAGCGTCTTTAACTTCTTTATTGTAATAATCTTTAAGTCTGCTGCTCACCTTTTATGTACCTCCTTTCCGATATCAGTCAATTACTTCGCCTGTTGATTTAGCGAAGCGAACTTTTTTGTCTTTTTCTATCTTGAAGCCTACTCTGGTAGGTTGTCCCTTATGGACATACATAACATTAGAGATATCCAGAGGTGCTTCTTTCTGAATGATTCCGCCGTTCTGATTCTTTGCTGACGGCTTCTCATGCTTAGTTACCATATTGATACCCTCAACGACGATCTTATGATTCTTGGCATCAACTGTTGTAACCTTGCCTTCTCTATCCTTATCCTTGCCGGCGATTACCTTTACGGTATCACCTTTTTTGATCTTTAACGTAGCCATGAAGGCACCTCCTTTATAATACTTCAGGAGCCAGTGAAACAATCTTCATGAATTGCTTATCACGCAGCTCTCTTGCTACAGGCCCGAAAATACGTGTTCCCCTAGGTGTATTGTCATCCTTGAGTATTACCGCAGCATTCTCATCAAACCTGATATATGAACCGTCCTTACGGCGTGTGCTTCTTACCGTACGTACAACAACGGCTTTTACTACATCACCTTTTTTTACAACGCCGCCTGGTGTTGCATCTTTAACGCTGGCAACTATGACATCGCCGATTCTGGCATACCTTCTGGTAGAACCGCCCATAACACGGATGCAAAGTAACTCTTTGGCACCGGTATTATCTGCGACCTGCAGTCTGCTTTCCTGTTGAATCATGGTCATTCTCCTTCCAAAACTTCTGCAATCATATGAAAGCAGTCATTATTTAGCTTTTTCTACGATCTCGACCAGTCTCCATCTCTTGTCTTTGGAAATGGGTCTTGTCTCCATTATCTTGACTGTATCTCCGATATTGCACTCATTTTTTTCATCATGCGCTTTGCATGTATAAGTTCTCTTAACGATCTTCTTATAAAGCGGATGCTTCACATGGTCTTCAACAGCTACGACGATAGTCTTATCCATCTTGTTGCTGACTACCTTGCCTATACGTGTCTTTCTAAGATTTCTCTCTTCCACGATATATCTCCTTTCCGATTAGCTCTGACAGAATTCAGGCCTGTGCCTTCTTCTGAGTCATTACTGTCTGTATTCTAGCAATGTTCTTGCGAACGTCTCTTATCCTTGCTGAATTATCAAGCTGGTTTGTGGCATTCTGAAATCTCAGATTGAAAAGTTCTTTCTTCGCATCTGTTAGATTCTGAGCCAGTTCAGCGTCAGACTTATTACGCAGATCTTCAACATATTTAGTTGTTTTCATCAGCTGCACCACCTTCCATCTCAGCTTTGGAAACGATCTTGCATCTGCACGGGAGTTTATATGTAGCAAGACGTAATGCTTCCTTTGCTTCATCGTCCGTAACACCTGCGATCTCGAACATTACGCGGCCGGGCTTAACTACTGCTACCCAGTGATCCGTAGCACCTTTTCCTGAACCCATTCGAGTTCCAAGAGGCTGTAATGTTACAGGCTTATCGGGGAATATCTTTATCCATACCTGACCGCCACGCTTTATGAAACGAGTCATGGCAACACGGGCTGCTTCGATCTGATTTGACTTTATCCAGCAGGGATCAAGTGAAACAAGTCCCCACTCACCGTATGTGATAGTATTGCCGCGCATGCACTTTCCTGCCATGCTTCCGCGGAACTGTTTACGGTGCTTAACTCTCTTTGGCATTAACATTATTTGACACTCCCTTCCTTTTCGGCCTTTGTAGGAAGTACTTCTCCTTTGTAGATCCAGACCTTGACACCGACTTTACCATATGTCGTATCTGCTTCTGCAAAGCCGTAATCTATGTCAGCACGCAGTGTCTGAAGCGGTATTGTTCCTTCACTGTAGAATTCTCTACGGGCTATATCAGCGCCGCCAAGTCTTCCTGAACAGCATGTCTTGATTCCCTTGACACCATTCTTCATAGTTCTGCCCATGCACTGTTTCATCGCACGTCTGAATGATACACGTGCCTCAAGCTGTGATGCTATATTCTCAGCAACAAGCTGTGCATCTCTGTCGGGCTTTTTGATCTCCTGTATGTCTATTCTTACTTTTCTTCCAGTCTTTCTTGAAAGTGTGTTCTGAAGAGCCTCGGTTCCTGCGCCGCCCTTGCCGATTATGGTGCCGGGTTTTGAAGTATAAACGATAACTCTGGCATTCTCTGCTGCGTTTCTTTCGATCTCGATCTTAGATACGCTGGCATTCTCTAATTTCTTCATGAGAAATTCTCTGATCATGTGATCTTCGACCAGAAAATCTGCAAAATTATTGTCGTCAGCATACCATTTGGAATCCCAGTCATCAATGATGCCGACTCTCATGCCATGCGGATTAACTTTCTGTCCCATTTTATCTCCTTCCCGTTACTCTGATTTTTCTGATGTATCAGAAGCTTTCTTAGCTGTAGTAGTTTTCTTAGCAGTTGTTGACTTAGCTGCAGTCGTTTTCTTGGCTGCTGTTGTTGTCTTCTTGGCTGCTGTCTTCTTTTCAGCACCGTCAGTCTTCTTGGCTGCTGTTGTTGTCTTCTTAGCTGCTGTTGTCTTCTTAGCTGCAGTAGTAGTCTTCTTAGCTGCTGTAGCTTTCTTTTCAGGCTTAGCGCTTGAAGCTTTCTTATCAGCTGCCTTTGTATCATCCTTAGTCTCTGCATCCTCTGTCTTGTTCTTCTCATCAAGGATAACTGTAAGATGACACATTCTCTTCAGGATACGATATGCTCTTCCCTGTGCTCTGGGCTGAATCCTCTTCATGATAGGACCGTTATTTGCATAACACTCTGCAACATAGAGATTATCCGGATTCATTCCGTTATTATTTTCTGCATTGGCTACAGCTGACTTGAGCAGCTTGTATGTAACCTCTGAAGCATATCTTGGGTTATACTGAAGTATTGCGAGAGCCGTTGTAACATCCTTGCCTCTTATCGCATCCATAACGAAGCATGCTTTCTGCTCGGGGATACGTGCAAATGATAATGTTGCTGAGGGTCTTGTCTCTCTGTTGTTCTCGTTTCTTTCTCTCTTTATTTGAGATCTATGTCCTTTAGCCATAGGTGTTGCCTCCTTTCAATATGGCGGATATATTATTGTTTTGCTGCCGCCGGAGCAGCTGCTGGAGCTGCTGCTGCCGCAGGTGCGGCACTGCTTGATACGGATGTCTTCTTTTCTTCACCCATATGACCTCTATAGGTTCTTGTTACAACAAATTCGCCAAGCTTATGTCCGACCATATCTTCGGTGATATATACCGGGACGTGCTTACGTCCGTCGTGTACTGCTATCGTATGACCGACAAATGACGGGAATATCGTTGAACGACGTGACCAGGTCTTGATGACCTGTTTCTGTCCAGACGCATTCATAGCATCGATTTTCTTAAGCAGAGATTCGTCTGCGAAAGGTCCCTTTTTCAGTGATCTTGACATGTCTTTCCTCCTTAATTATTTAATGGCTTTACCATTTCTTCTTCTAACGATCAGCTTGTTGGAAGCCTTCTTGTGTTTACGTGTCTTATAACCAAGAGCTGGCTTGCCCCAAGGTGTGCATGGGCCGGGACGTCCGACCGGAGCCTTACCTTCGCCGCCGCCGTGAGGATGGTCATTCGGGTTCATGACTGAACCACGGACTGTGGGACGCATACCCATATTACGTACACGACCGGCTTTGCCGAGATTGACAAGGTTGTGGTCTGTATTTCCTACGATACCGATAGTAGCACGGCAGTTAAGAGCGACCATTCTCATCTCTCCTGAAGGAAGACGAAGTGTTGCCATTCCATTTTCCTTAGCCATAAGCTGAGCGCCATTTCCGGCTGAACGAACCATCTGTCCGCCCTTTCCGGGATAGAGTTCAACGTTGTGAACCATAGTACCTACAGGAATCTCATCGATTGGAAGGCAGTTGCCAAGCTTAACTTCGCTTCCTGCTCCGCTCATTACTGTCATTCCATCCGTAAGTCCGTCTGGTGCAAGGATATATGATTTTGTTCCGTCCGTATAGCATATCAGCGCGATGTTAGCTGTTCTGTTGGGATCATATTCGATTCCGATAACCTTTGCTGATATTCCATCTTTCGAATTTCTTCTGAAATCGATATTTCTGTAAAGTCTTCTGCTTCCGCCGCCATGATGTCTGACAGTGATCTTACCCTGATTGTTACGTCCAGCTGTCTTCTTGACTGAAGTGCAGAGAGCCTTCTCAGGTGTATCCTTAGTGATCTCTGCCTTGTCTGAGCTTGTCATGTTTCTTCTGGACGGTGTGTATGGGTTGTAACTTCTGATTCCCATTTTGTAATCTCCTTTTCCTTGTTATCGCGGTGAGAACTGATCATGCCGGGTTCACGCACTTACGTATATCACCGCATATTTGATGACCGGCACAACCTTATGTTACCTGATGATTTACAGACCTGCGAAGATCTGAATATCTTTGCTGTCAGCTGTAAGTCTGACAATTGCTTTCTTTGTCTTGGCTGTCTTTCCGATAGTCATTCCGCGTCTTCTTGTCTTTCCGTCACAATTCATTGTGTTGACAGAAGCGACCTTTGCGCCGTCAAACATCTTTTCAACAGCTTCCTTGATCTGGTTCTTTGTAGCATCCGGATTAACAAGGAATGTGTATTTCTTATCGCCCATGCCTGACATACTCTTTTCAGTTACCATAGGCTTAAGTATGACATCGTAATACTCTAATGCTGCCATTATGCGTACACCTCCTCGATCTTCTGCGCTGCATCCTTTGTGATGACTACAGTGCCATTGTTAAGAATATCATAAACATTGAGCTTTCCAACCTGAGTTGTCTTAACATCAGGAATATTACGTGCTGAAAGAACAACATTCTTATCAGCCTCAGGCATTACGATAAGTGCCTTTGAAAGCTTAAGGTTATCCATCATCTTAACGACCTGCTTAGTCTTGACATCGTCAAAACTTATCGTATCAAGGATCATAAGCTTCTGATCCTGAAGTCTGCTCGTAAGAGCTGATCTTAAGGCTACCTGCTTCTCCTTGCGGTTCATCTTGAATGAATAATCCCTCGGAACCGGTGCGAATACTACTCCGCCGCCCTTCCACTGAGGTGCTCTGATAGATCCCTGTCTTGCATGTCCTGTGCCCTTCTGTCTCCAGGGCTTTCTTCCGCCGCCTGATACTTCAGAACGTGTCTTTGCTTTCTGAGTTCCCTGACGGTTGTCGGCAAGCTGCTGTATAACAGCCATATGAACAAGATGTTCGTTGACCTCAACTCCGAAAACGGAATCGCTCAGGTCCATCTTTCCGACTTCTTTTCCTTCCATATTGTAAACAGATACATTAGCCATCTGTATGTTCCTCCTTTCGCGTCCGTTTTATGCTTCTACTATTGTTGTTTCTTTAATGGTGATGAGAGCTTTTCTGCATCCGGGAACCGCACCCTTGACAAGGATAAGATTCTTCTCAGGATCGACCTTGACTATTGTAAGGTTCTGAACTGTAACTCTCTTGCTTCCCATATGTCCAGGCATTCCTTTTCCCTTATGAACACGGCTGGGAGTTGAGCTTGTACCATTTGAACCCTGATGACGATGGAATTTAGAACCATGTGCCATAGGTCCTCTGGACTGACCATATCTCCTGATTGCGCCCTGGAAGCCTTTACCTTTTGAAACAGCAGTTGCATCAACGCGATCGCCTGCCGCAAATATGTCGGCTTTTATCTCGCTTCCGACTTCGTATTTGTCGGCATCATCGAGCTTAAGCTCTCTGATATACTTCTTTGCAGGAATTCCTGCCTTATCGCAGATACCCTTGATGCACTTGTTAGCGCCGTGTCTGTGATAAACATCTTTGTGTCCGCCCTTGTCCTTGCTGACAGCCTTTTCCTTCGCGTCAACAAATCCAACCTGAACGGCACTGTAACCATCGTTATCAACTGTCTTGATCTGAGTTACGTAGCACGGTCCTGCCTGAAGTACTGTTACAGGTGTAAGTGTTCCGTCCTCGTCGAAGACCTGCGTCATACCGACTTTTGTTGCGATTATCTCTTTTTTCATTTCCGACCTTACCTCCATTTTTTCTACAGCGGAATACCGAATGATCTCACCCGGGATTCATACTAGTAGGGGTCTTTTGTCGCAGAAAGTAAATGATTACTTGTTCTGCATTTTGATGCTGATGTCAACACCGGCAGGCATTGCAAGTTTCTGCAGTACTGCGCGTGTCTCAGTTGTAGGATTGATGATGTCGATCAGACGCTTATGCGTTCTCTGCTCGAACTGTTCTCTCGAATCCTTGTACTTGTGTACTGCACGAAGAATTGTAACTACTTCCTTCTTAGTTGGAAGCGGTACAGGTCCGCTGACCTGAGCACCATTCTTCTTAACAGTATCGATGATCTTTTTGGCTGAAGCATCCAGAAGCTGATGATCATAAGCCTTCAACGTGATTCTCATTCCCTGATTTGCCATAAAAAAAGTCGCCTCCTTTTCGCACTTTTTTAGCTAAGTACGACAAGCGGTGACTGTACACTCTCCCGTGTGTGTCCTAGTTCTTAACACGCGCAACCCTCGCATGTTCCACATCACGTCGTTTCTGACCGAGGTCAGACTTTGCTGTTTGTACAGTGACTTGTCGCCAGTATCTTTGACTTGACATTGCTCCGCGGAGTTACCTGCCTCAAAGGGCAGCAATCTCTCGTTTCATAGCTTCCATGTCACAGCAAATGATAGTATACATGATGATTTCGGCACTTGCAAGATATTTTGTGCAAATATTGTATTTTTTTTAGTACAATCGTAATTTTTAATTTGCATACTTATAATATGTGCATACATCCAGATCTGTCACTTTGCCATTTTCTTCTTCAATACATACGCAGAAACTATCATATGCTGTTCCGTTATAGAAGTATCTGCCGTTAGTATCTCCAGCTTCAGGAGTAAATCCAAGTGCTTCAACCTGACTTACAACATCATTGTACGAATCGCCAATCTGCATGCCAAGGAATGACACTCCATCAACTGCTGAAGTATAATCCACAAATCCGCCTTCTATCATACTGCATGACATGATCTGCTTTCCGTCTACGCTTCCTGTATATTCAACTTCCGCATCGTCTGTCACAGGCTCAAAGGAGATACCATCGCCGCATTTTTCAGTAAATGATTTGCAGTCTCCGTCTTTTAATGAAGTCTGTATGAATTCAGCTGCAAGATCAACGGTGTCTTCTCCTGCTGCCAGATTATACATGTTATTTGCAAGCATGATTGAGTAATCCTTCTCAAGAGCCTCACATGTATCGTAGCCATACAGTACGGCTTTATCAGCATTGTCACTCCACACCTGCGGAGCATTCGCATAGCCGTTTTCTTTTTCTGACATGCAGTAAGCCTCTTTGGAATCTGATGCATAGGCAAATGCAAAATAATCTCCGAGTTCTTTTCCTGCGCTCTGATTCACTATAAGCTCATCCAGATCATCGCCGTTAAGATCCGCAAGCATAAAATAGTGATCCTGCATACAGCCGTATTCATCGATATCGCCAAGAAGTACAGGTGAAACATCTCCGTCTCCACTGTCGAGCGCATTCAGTATCCCATCATAGCAGTGTTTGCTCATAGCTACATCTTCCGCTGAGATATCGCTCACACTGTCTCCCTCTTCAGCTTCGGCACTCTGAGTTCCATCATTTATTGCAGTTATCTTAAGTCCCATCGATGTGCCATCATCGTTGAGCAGTTCATTTATCCACACCTGACCGTTTCCAAGCATGATTCCGTCAGAGTTCACGAACATATTTCTGCAAGTCTCTTTTTCCAGCGCGCTCTTAAAATCATCAGTCAGAGTGATGTCCGCATTAGCAAGATCTTCATTATAATCATATGTAGTTCCCGCGATGTCTATTGGGCAATACGTCATATCTGCTACCGTCGTCCAGTCACCGTCAAGGAGTGCCTGCTTCGCATCCGTCGCAAATTCTTCTACCTCTTCTGCTGATACGTCCGTACACATAGAATAATCTCCGGTTGTCTCATCCGCTACAGTATCCGTTGTTTCCGAAGAGTCTGACTGATCTGATAATGTCTCCTCCATAGAGCTGCTCTCGTCTGATGCCAGATTTCTTTCTGACGTGCTGTCCTCATCGCCGCTGCACGCTGTGAGCATCATTCCAGCTGCAAGCATTACTGCAAGTCCCATGTAATTTTTCTTTTTCATATCTCCTTCTGACTGTTTGAACAGAGACCCTATTGTCTCTGTCATTTTTCCGCATTATGCTGCTTTTTCCCTGCATATACCACAATACCGCACAAAACCGCTGCGGCAATGATGATCGAGATAACCTTTATTTTTTTACCCACAATGAATAATCCTATCATTGCAAACACGCATAATCAATGAATCCTGCGCTAAATGCCCCTTAAATGTCATGAAAAAAGGCCATGACGTTTTTTCGCGCCATGACCGCTTTTGGTCGAGTAATTTCTATTAGATAAGATAAATCAAATTGAGAAAATGATTATGCTTCTTTCTCTCTATAACGTATGCTCACTTTTACGCTGAACATTCCGCCTTCATGTGTCACCTGCATCTCACCGCCATAATCATCAATTATCCTGTGCACTGAGCCAAGTCCAACGCCTTCTGTAGAACTGATTTCTTCTGCCATGTTGCCTGCTGCCTTGATACTGCGCTTACGCGACATGATCTTTCCATCCTGCATGACAATCATTCCGTCAAACCTGTTTTCGAACACGATCATCAGGAAATCGCCGCTGATCTTCGAGCGGACCTTTATCATGCGCTTGTCCTCGGGAATAAATCGTGATGCTTCAATTGCATTTTCCATGCAGTTCCCGATGAGCACCGCAAGATCCGTGTCCTCGATGCGGCTCTCCGCTGGCATGATTATCTGATGATCGACCTTGATATTCTCTTTTTCAGCAAGTGAGATATAATATCCAAATGATGCATCTGCGGATGCATTTCCTGTACTTACTATAGCATGCGGTATCTCCTTTGCATACTGGCTCAGATACTCCTCGAGTATGACAACATCGCCTGCTTTCAGCATCTCAGACATCGCTGCCGCCTGGTGGTGGAAATCGTGACGCAGCCGTCTGGTGTTCTCTATCTGCTGTGCCATACTTACATACTGTTCCTTCTGAAGCGTGAGCATCTTATTTGCCGCATCAAGCTTTTCCTTATCCTCCGCGGCTTCGATCGACCTCTTGACACTCGCCGCTCCGAGGGCATTCGCAGCCATCAGCGCCGCGTAGACGATCCACTGCCCGATAAACGTGTTTACCGTGAAATTAAGATCTTCATTTGTCTGTGTATCAAATATCACATAATACCCGACCGCGCCGATCAGCGGCGATATCGACAGCATAAGCCACGTCTTCTTGTCATGGTATCTCCGAAACAGCGGCGATATAAATTTCCTGATGACAATACAGAATACTATGGAAAATAAGATAAGTCTGGCACAGTACATCAGCATTCCCTGGAAATCATTATCTGATACAACATCCAGATCAAAAATGACATTGACTGTTATAAAGCACGCCGTCTCAAGTGTGACCGTAAGTACATAAAATATCATCGTCCAAGGTACAGGTTTGATAAGCCTCTTTAAGGCTGTCGTCGTGATGGCGACGCAGGCTGCGATAAATAATATGAGAAATACAAAGTAATATGTATTAGCGATCTCTCTGGCAGTTCTCATACTTATCGCGTCGTAAGCCATCTCACACGCAACTCTCATCGCCGTGATCACTATAAGGCAGAGCGCCGTGTTCGCGATAAATCTTCTTTTTGAAACTTTGCAGACATCATAAAAAAACACAACAATGATTGCCGCAAAGCATCCATACTCCAGCAAATAACGTATAATACACTGAGGTAAAGCCATCTGACTACTCCTCCATCATATGATTCCAAAGATATTCATTAATATATTCCCGGCGTTCCGCCGCGTTTCTCTGTACGATCTGCACATTCTCGCCGTTTTTCAGAAACACGCTCGTTCCTTCAGCGCCCGTAACATTATCCATGTTGACAATATAGCTGCGATGACAGCGGTAAAAATTCTCATATGGTCTCAGCTGCTCTTCAACCTCTGAGATAAGCTATATCATTCTCACTGCAGTATCTGCAGATGTACTCCCGCATGAGCTTTGTATCCTTAGCACTGTCATCACATATCGCGATCTGCATATGTTCTCCCTTGAATCTATCATCATGATGCAGATCAATTTTACCATAAATCCCATTTTCATTTCTTGTTAATGCAAACTTTCCATAAACATTCTTGCAAAATTCTTGCAAAGCGTGTCTGTTATCATGTTTTCTGATGGTCTTAACGTATTACATTTATCGAAATATAACAATACTTTCAGCGAGAACAGCAGGTTTTTTACCCGAATAGCATGTTATTGTAAACCAATTGGTGATTTTATGTAAACCAGCGCGTACTCTTAAAGATCGCTAAATTATGATATTTCTATTAAAAACGTATATTCCAGTCAAATGGTGCTACAGTATATACAGTGACAGTCAAAAATACTGTACGAAAAATTCAGGAGGCACCAAATGAATGATCAGAAAGAAGAAGAAAAGATCGAGAAATTAGTTCAAAAGAAGAAGTCAGCACCCATCATAAAACTCATGGGCAAGGCCGACAAAGAAACACTTACAGCATGTCTTGCCGGTCTTAGTCAGATTGGTGATGAAGCTTCTATAAATCAGATGACGCATTACTTTGATAATGAAGACGGCGATATCCGTCTTGCAGCATGCAAAGCAGCGCTTGTCATAAATGACAGTTACATTCAGACAAGAGTAAGACATCAGCTTTCAGTTGAAAAAGACGAGAAGATCAAAGCCGGTATCCTTGAAGCGCTCAATGCTGTAAAGTAAGACATTTCTATAATACATTTCAATTAAATATTCTGTTTGCAATAATTGGAAATAATCAAGTGCGTCATAATGTGCACTCAAAAAGAGCTCAGCATAACTGCTGAACTCTTTTTATTATTCTAATCAAGAAGCAGGTATATTCACACTTTTCTCGATGATCTTTATCTTCCGCTCAATTGTAACGCTATCACTTTTTCACCCTTGCCTGCGCATCGTGCCACAGTTATTATGCGTTTTTATCTCAGTCTTGTGTTATACTTATTAGACTGTGAAAACTTCCAAATGTATAAACGACATTTCAAGAAGTGAAGCAGTTCGTATCATCGCAGTATGGGAATCGGAAAACATGTGAATCGCAGATAAGCAGAAAACGAGGGAATATGTGGATTGCAGATAAATGGAAAGACTATGAAGTTATAGATACATCAGAAGGTGAAAAGCTCGAACGCTGGGGAAAATATATCCTCGTCCGTCCCGACCCGCAGGTCATCTGGGACACCGAACGAAACGAGCACCGCTGGAATCAGCCGAACGGTCATTACTACCGCAGTGAAAAAGGCGGCGGCGAATGGGAATTCCATAATCTGCCTGACGAATGGCAGATCAGCTAACCGCAATCACGGCTTCATCGGATTTATGCAGCGGTGTCGCAATCGCCTTAAACCCTTTTTCGCGCACCAACATGGCGGCATCGAAGGGATTGGCGTAAATCAGGTCGATACTATCGTTTTGAATCGCCAGACGCTGGCTCGCAAAATTGGGGTATAACTCCACATGGATCTGCACGCCCAACTGGCGCTGTAACCATGTATTAAAAATATACCAACCTGCAATCTGTGCAGGCGGAAAGTCAGGGCTGATCGTCATCACATAACGCATAACTTTACGCCTCTTCTGCTTGTTTTAATTGCGCATACAGTGCCATGCACGCTTCCACTTGGGTGCGGGACGGTTTGCGACGCACGGATGTACAACTGACTGCCTCACCATTACGCAT
>OBMA010001840.1_pt1 | contig 12747 bp, 9 predicted proteins | sample 1539141 | NCBI WGS metagenome assembly OBMA01 (sample SAMEA3991484, study PRJEB22521) | metagenome | biome: anthropogenic terrestrial biome; feature: sewage plant; material: raw primary sludge | place: Sweden | collected 2012-09-26 | reverse complement strand
TTTTATAAAATTATGATAGAAGAATTTGTAAAGATTATATGCCAAAAATCAACCCGTCCCGAAGTGGCAATCTAGAAAAAGAAAAACAGGAAAGGGAACATTAAAGCGTGGAAAATATGCTCCAATTTTGTGATTTGACTTAATACAGAAAAAGTTACGTCTTCCGGAGATGTAACTAATGGTTACTTGCAACGCTTTTAACCATTACTTGCAATGCGTCTAACGTTTAGCTGAAAGCCAAAAAGGGATCAATTGTAACACATTTTGGGGTTGACATTTTGCTGGAGAATATTAATTGCCTGAATATCAGCACATTGCAATATTGCTCCAGAATCGCGTATTTGCGACCGTGGAGAAACTTTTTTGAAATAAGGCCTGCATTTTAGGGGTTGTTGTAAACTTTTTTGATTAATATGGTAATAATAATAGCAAAACCATGATAATCAGATGTTTTTCGCATAACCCAAGTCTGGATTATATTTCTCAACACATCTTCTGCTTTTTTGTAACCACAAATATATTCCGGGATAATTGGAATCTTCTCGTTTCCTTCATAATGATACGTAATTGAATCCACCAATTTACATTCCCAGCCTCTTGGTTTCCCGGTCGTAACACTTGGTGCTTTTGAGAGATGTTAAATCCAGTTCAAGTCAACTACACAAAATAGAGAAAATAAAATCAAAATATTATGATTTACTTTTTGTCGTTTCAGCTAAAATCATTATTTTTGCACACGGTTAAGGGAAGAATGGCAGAGTGACCGAATGCGCTGGACTCGAAATCCGGTATACCCCTTTCGGGTATCGGGGGTTTGAATCCCTCTTCTTCCGCAAGATGAGAAGTGCAAAATGTATAATTTTGCACTTTGATATTTTTTAGTGATTCTCTATCAACGAATTTGGGCTCAAATAACATTGTTGGGTAATTGTTAAATACCCACAATGTTATTTGAGCCCAAACTTTTGTTGTTGAACCATTGTTAGAATAACACAGTTCTTGATAAAAAAAGAAAAGAGATTGTTCTTACGAACAATCTCTTTGTCGGGGCGACAGGATTCGAACCTGCGGCCGCCTGGTCCCAAACCAGGAGCGCTACCGGGCTGCGCTACACCCCGTTTTGCAAGGCTCAAGAAAAGAACATTAAAGTCATTTCTGATTTGCGAGTGCAAAGGTACGCACTTTTTTTGAACCTTGCAAATTTTATAATAAATATTTTACTTGCTACTTAATAATTCCTTGTTCAACAAATATTTTTTTGAGTATTTGCACTCCACGCTCAACCTGCTCTTCTGTATGAGAAGCCATCAGCGCAAAACGAACCAAAGTATCTTGGGGCGCACATGCTGGTGGAACAACGGAGTTAATGAAAGTGCCGGCATCGAAAGCCAACTTTGTAACAAGGAACGTCTTATCAATATCACGGACATAAAGAGGAATGATGGGACTCTCTGTCTCACCAATTTCAAATCCTTCTTCACGGAAACGACGCAAAGCATAATTGGTAACAGCCCACAGATGCTCTATACGCTCTGGCTCATTCTGAATGATATGAAGAGCTTCTAACGCTGCGGCAGTAGCAGCAGGAGTATTAGATGCACTGAAAATATATGGCCTACAATTATGACGGAGGAAATTTATTGTATCATCATCAGATGCGATGAAACCGCCAATAGAAGCAAAACTCTTAGAGAATGTTCCCATTATTAAATCAACCTCGTCTGTCAATCCGAAATGATCACACACACCCCTACCCTGGTTTCCAAAGACACCCAGTCCATGAGCCTCATCCACCATAACAGAGCAGTTGTACTTGTGCTTGAGCTCAATGATTTCAGGCAATTTTGCAAGGTCTCCCTCCATAGAAAAAACGCCGTCTACTACAACAAGCTTCACTGCATCATAAGGAAGTTTTTGCAATACGCGCTCCAAGTCATCCATGTCATTGTGCTTGTAATGAAGTTGGGTTGCGAACGAAAGACGACGCCCGTCTACAATACTCGCATGGTCACGATCATCACAAATAATATAATCGCCACGACCAACGACTACAGCCAGAACACCTTGGTTAACAGAAAAACCCGTCGAGAAGCAAAGACAATCATCTTTATGTTCAAATTCAGCAAGTTCTTTTTCTAATTGTACATGTAAGTCCAAAGTTCCATTAAGGAATCTACTTCCCGCACATCCGGAACCATATTTGTCGAGCGCTGCCTTAGCTGCATCAATAATTCGCTGATCACCAGTTAGGCCTGTATAGGCATTTGAGCCAAACATCAGAACTTTATGGCCAGCCATTTCCACTTCTGTACCCTGCTTGCTAGTAATAGCTCGAAAATATGGGTACACACCAGCTTTCATAAACTTTTGTGGCTCACGATAATTTTTGTATCTTTCTTGTAATTGTCCCATTTTAATAGGTGTAGAAAACTACTTTAATTGTTATTTAGGCTGCAAAGATACAAAATTTGTGTTATAAATCATATTTTTTTAAAAGAAATAATATATTTATAGAAATTTAGTTACCTAAAAATGAATATATAACCGAAAATTAGTATTTTTGCAAACATTTAAAATATTAAAGAACGAATATACATAATTAGTACATAGATAGAAACTATTATTTAGTATATAATTTTGTAATATACAATGTTTGAAAAAGACATTGATTATAGAAATCAAAAAATGAAACAAAAGATTGTCTTCATAATGAATCCCATTTCTGGAACCACAAACAAAGCGGGAATACCAGAACAGATTGAATCGACATTGGATAAAGATAAGTTCGATTACGAAATTTGCATGACAGAACATGCAGGTCATGCCACAGAGATATCCACAAAAGCAAAAGAAAACCAAGTGGATATAGTCGTTGCCATTGGCGGCGATGGCACGGTCAATGAAGTAGCGCGTTCCATAGTACACTCTCATACCGCACTCGGAATAATACCATGCGGTTCTGGCAACGGTCTGGCACGACACCTGATGCTCCCTCTGAACATTAAAAAATCTATTGAAATAATCAACAGGTGCGAAATTCACGATCTGGATTATGGGACAATCAACGGATTACCTTTCTTTTGCACATGCGGAATGGGATTTGATGCTTTTGTAAGCATGAAATTTGCCGAAGCAAGCAGACGCGGACCAATAACATATGTCGAGAATGTACTACGAGAAGGATTAAAATACAAGCCGGAAACGTATAAAATTGAAGATGAGACAGGAACAAAGAAATACAAGGCATTTCTGATTTCATGTGCGAACGCATCCCAATATGGCAACAATGCCTATATTGCCCCACAGGCATCGATGAGCGACGGATTGATGGATGTAATAATCATGGAACCTTTTGACATGCTGGAGGCGCCACAGATAAGCATTGATATGTTTAACAAGACTTTGAACAAAAATTCAAAAATCAAATCTTTTCGTTGCAAAAAGCTACATATCCACAGAAACAAATCCGGCGTAATACATTATGACGGAGATCCCATAATGTCTGGTGAAGATATAGATATATCCCTGCAAGAAAAAGGAATAAGAATAATAGTAAATTCTGATGCAGACAAAAGTCTACGCAAGCCGAATGCCATCCAAAGTGCCGCCGCCGACCTTTTCAATGAAATTAGTATCGTTCGTGAAGATATAACCAAACAAAGCAGACATATTCAAGCATTGAGCAAGGTCCTCCAAAGGAAGCTGAACATATAGTGGCATCATTTCATGTAGAAACTGTCAGTTAAGTTCATATACCATTCACTATACTTTCCATCAGGTTTCATAATATCAACACCACATGTTATACATGTTTCCGGACGTTGCATTGAAAAGGATAAAAGATAGCGTTTCACGGGCTTGCGTGGAACTGTTTTTATTGCTAACTTATGACAGACGAAAAGTCCTGACACATAACTTTCTGAAACAAAACGTTCAAGATAATCTGCAGGTATTATAGCACTGAATACGCCATCATTGGAAAGCAATTCTCTCACGCCCCTGAAAAGGTCAAAAAATGGCAACGTATCCGTATGTCTTGCAATGCATCGTTTTTTATCCGGATTTTTCAAAGAATCAGAAAAAAAAGGAGGATTGCTCACAATACAGTCAAAGCTATGGTGTCCGGCAAAACTAACATAATGTTGAAGCGATGTTTCAATAACATTTATTCTATCTTTATAAATACTGTTTGTCACGTTATCACAAGTTTGAACATAAGCTTCATGGTCAATATCTATTGCGGTTATCTCAGCTCGAGGAAAACGTTGCGCCATCATCATGGAAATTAATCCCGTACCACTACCAATGTCAAGAATATTGGAGCCTCCGGCAGCCCACGCTCCTAATAAAACACCGTCAGTTCCTACTTTCATTCCACATGATTCCTGATGAATTTCAAACTGCTGAAATTTAAATACATCCATACAATAACATTTTATTATGTTAGCTTCCATGATACAAACGGCATCATCAGCATTTTTATTATATATATTTCACTGTTTTTATACACCTTATAAATAAAAATTCAATCCCCTATTCTGAATTGTCAATAAAAAACAGTAACTTTGCATCCCAAAAAGTTCTTAATACAAATGAGTAATAAACCAAACGCTTCCATACAAATGATTGCCGATTACGAAGGAGACGTCAAAACTCTTTTCGAAAATAATGTCAATGGCGAGATACCAATACTGGCAACTCGAAATCTCGTGCTTTTCCCTGGAGTCATAACGCCAATACTGATTGGCAGACCTGCCAGCGTCAGCTTGATAAACAGAATTAAGAATAATCCAGATACGATTTTCGCTATATTCTGTCAAAAAAATCCAGACTTGGATGACCCAGAAAAAAAAGACCTTTACGAATATGGCGTATATGCCAAATTGGTCAAAATTATTGAAATGCCGGGACCTGACAACAATATTACTGCAATTATCCAAGGATTAGGCCGCTGCAATCTTGTTGACATAACAAAAAGAAAGCCATTTATTTCCGGTATCACTGAAACTGCACCTGAAATTTTGCCTGCATTGAATGACAAAGAATTCAAAACAGCTATTGACGACCTCAGAAATACGACCTCTGAATATATAAAGAAAAATGATGATATCCCAGATGAATCGTATTTTGCCCTGAACAATATTCAGAATGATGTAATTGTTGCGGATTTCATCTGTACCAATATGCCTTTTGGTATCAGTGACAAAATCAAAATGCTCAAAGCGGATTCGATTATGGAACGCGTAATAGAAACGCTAAAGGTATTATATAAGGAGATTCAGTTAATGCAACTGAAACAGAATATCCGAACAAAAACGAGAGAGGATATAGACGAGCAGCAACGTGAATATTTTCTTCAGCAACAAATCAAGAATATTAAAGAGGAATTGGGCAACGGGGAGGGGTCACCCGAACGGCGTGAACTCGAGGAAAAGGCTCTTAAGAAGAAATGGTCTGAGGAAATAAGCACAACATTCTATAAAGAACTGGATAAACTGGATATGCTTAACCCACAAAGTCCAGAATTCAGTGTTCAATTAAATTATCTTCAAACTATGGTTGCACTTCCATGGGGAGAATACACAAAAGATGACCTCAACCTGAAACGTGCGCAAAAAGTGCTCGACCACGACCATTACGGCATGGAAAAGGTCAAGGAGCGAATACTTGAATACATTGCCGTATTACAACTTCGCGGTGACTTGAAATCACCGATAATATGTCTATACGGCCCTCCCGGTGTTGGCAAGACCAGTCTTGGAAAAAGCATTGCTTCAGCAATGAAACGCAAATATGTGCGTGTCTCACTTGGCGGCCTGCATGACGAATCAGAAATTCGTGGTCACCGTCGCACATATGTTGGCGCGATGCCAGGACGTATAATAAAGAGCATACAAAAGGCTGGTTCATCAAATCCTGTGTTCATTCTTGACGAAATAGATAAGATCACCCAGAATACTATCAACGGTGACCCGTCATCAGCAATGCTGGAAGTTCTCGACCCTGAACAGAACAAAGCTTTTCATGACAATTATTTGGATATAGACTATGACCTGTCAAAGGTGTTGTTTATTGCTACGGCCAACGATTTGAACGCTATTCCCCGTCCACTAATAGACAGAATGGAAATCATTGAGGTCAGCGGATATATCACTGAAGAGAAAATTGAAATAGCGAAACATCATCTGATTCCACGTGAAATGGAGAACACCGGTTTCGATAAAGAACTGTCAAAACCATCGTTCAACAAAGCAGCACTGGAGAAAATCATCGAGCAATATACCCGTGAGAGCGGTGTGCGCCAATTGGAGAAACAGATAAACAAGACTCTGCGCAAAATGGCATTTATGAAGGCGCTCAACGGATTTTTGCTAAACTATAAAATAACACCAGCAGAAATTGAAGATTTGCTTGGTAAACCGCCATTCTACCGTGACATTTATCAGGGCAACGATTATGCCGGAGTTGTCACAGGATTGGCGTGGACAAGCGTTGGAGGTGAGATTCTTTTCATTGAGACATCTTTGAGCAAAGGTAAGGCCGGGAAATTGACACTTACAGGAAATCTTGGTGATGTAATGAAAGAAAGTGCTGTCATAGCACTGGAATATGTCAAAGCACACATCGACAAATTAGGGGTAGACTATCGGATATTCGATCAATGGAACATACACATCCACGTACCAGAGGGCGCGACGCCCAAGGACGGACCGTCTGCAGGAATAACAATAGCCACATCCATTGCCTCTGCACTCACACAACGCAAAGTGCGCAAAAATACTGCCATGACAGGTGAAATCACACTTCGTGGAAAGGTGTTGCCCGTAGGAGGAATAAAAGAGAAAATACTTGCCGCAAAACGAGCCGGAATAACAGATATCGTCATATGTGCTGACAACAAGAAAGATATTGACGAAATACCTTCCCTTTACCTCAATGGAGTGGATTTCCACTATGTTGAAAATGTTCAGGATGTTTGGGATTTCGCCATTACTAATGAATTGGTTGACAAGCCAATAGCATTAACGATTGAAGAAAGGAAAGAAGAAGAGAAATAATCTTCAATATATAACTAAGATAAATGACGTTCGAATTACAACATACAGACAACGCTTCTGACGCAAGGACCGGATTGATTACAACAGGCCACGGGGAAATCAAAACTCCCATCTTTATGCCTGTGGGCACATGCGGCAGTGTCAAGGGTGTACATTTTCGGGAGTTGCGCGAACAAATTAAGGCACAAATCATTCTCGGAAACACATACCATCTATACTTGCGTCCCGGACTTGAAGTGTTGCGTGCTGCAGGCGGGTTGCATGGTTTCAATGGGTGGGAACGGCCTATACTCACTGACTCTGGCGGATTTCAAGTGTTCTCGCTGACAGGCATACGTAAACTGCGTGAAGAAGGTTGTGAATTCAGTTCACACATTGACGGTTCCAAACACATCTTCACTCCCGAGAATGTAATGGATACAGAACGTATCATCGGAGCAGACATTATGATGGCTCTGGATGAATGTCCACCAGGGCAAAGCGACTATCAATATGCCAAGAAGAGTCTTGGATTGACGCAGAGATGGCTCGACAGATGCATCAAACATTTCAATGAAACCGAACCCCTGTATGGTTACAACCAAAGTCTCTTTCCTATTGTCCAAGGTTGTACATACAAAGACCTAAGACAAGAATCCGCAAAATATGTAGCAGACAAAGGTGCCGACGGAAACGCAATAGGAGGGTTGGCTGTAGGCGAACCTACAGAGATAATGTATGAGATGATAGAGACTGTGAATGAAATTCTTCCTAAGAACAAGCCGCGTTATCTCATGGGTGTAGGTACTCCACAAAATATACTTGAAGCTATTGAGCGTGGTGTTGACATGTTCGATTGCGTGATGCCAACTCGCAACGGCCGAAACGGCATGCTGTTCACATACAACGGCACGATGAACATGCGTAACAAAAAATGGGAAATGGATTTTACGCCAATAGATCCGAATGGATCCGAGACAGATGTTGTATACACCAAGGCGTATCTGCATCATCTTTTCAAAGCACAGGAGCTATTGGCAATGCAAATTGCAAGTATTCATAATCTTACATTCTATCTACGTTTGGTCTCTGATGCCCGCCACCACATTGAAAATGGTGACTTCATGTCTTGGAAAAAACTTATTATCGACCAACTTGGTAGAAGAATATAATAATCATGGAATATAGTAAATTAAAAAAACATCACAAGCGCTATAAGATGGCTAGATGGATGGGCAAACATCCCGTATGGCTACATAGGCTTATGCACTGGATATATAAACATACATCCATACTAAGGCGCATTCTCAAATGGATGGGAAACAAAATGAGATGGATAAAATATCTAAACCCATTCAAATACGTAAAACTTCTTGACTGGTATATTATCAAGAAGTTTATCGGCACATACATCTACTCCATTCTGCTTATTATCTCTATTTCCATTGTATTCGACATCAACGAAAATCTTGCTAAATTTGCACAATACCATGCCCCATTGCATGCCATTGTTGTGGATTATTATCTGAACTTTGTTCCTTATTTTGCTAATCTGTTCAGTCCGTTATTTGTCTTCATTGCCGTAATATTCTTCACATCGAAAATGGCGGGCAACTCAGAAATTATCTCAATGCTGGCGGCGGGTGTCTCATTCAGAAGGCTGATGCGCCCATATATGATATCATGCGTACTCATATCCATGTTATCCTTCTATCTCTGCGCATACGTCATTCCACACGGTAATGTTATACGTCAGAATTTCGAGTCGATGTATAAGAACAAGAAGAAGAACACTTCTGCAGACAATGTACAGCTCCAAGTGGGTAAAGGAGTAATAGCCTATATCCAACATTATGACAATAACATGAAAAAGGGCTATGGATTCTGTCTTGACAAATTTGAGAACAAAAAACTAGTGAGTCACCTCACCGCATCAGACATACAATATGACACCATATCCGACTCTAAATACCACTGGAAAGTGAGCAATTGGAAAACAAGACAACTTAAAGGATTGCGTGAGCACATAACAAGCGGTGCACAAAAAGACACATTGATACAAATGGAGCCAACAGACCTGGTCTACTCGAAAGGCCAGCAAGAAACATTCACAAGTCCTGAACTGCGTAATTATATATCAAAACAAATAGACCGTGGTAGCAGTAATGTGGTCCAGTATCAGGTGGAATATCATAAGCGTATAGCCTCTTCATTCGCCTCTTTTATTCTGACTACCATCGGATTATCTCTCTCTTCACGCAAGCGTAAGGGTGGTATGGGTCTGTATCTTGGCATCGGTATGGCCCTCAGCTTTGGCTATATAATGCTACAGACAGTATCATCAACTTTTGCTATCAATGCAAACCTGCCACCAATTATTGCTGCCTGGATACCAAATATAATATTTACTGTCGTAGCATATTTCTGTTATAGACATGCACCAAATTAAAAAAAATGTATTTTGACGAATTAGATTTAAACAGCAATGTGCTCGATGCGCTATATGACATGCGTTTCGATGAATGCACACCCATACAGGAAAAATGTATTCCTGAAATATTAGAAGGTAATGACGTATTGGGCGTCGCACAGACAGGTACAGGAAAGACTGCCGCCTATTTGCTACCTATAATGTCAAGACTGGATAGCGGTGAATTTTCATCCAATGCCATTAATTGCATCATTATGTCGCCTACCCGTGAACTTGCCCAGCAGATAGATCAAGCTATGCAGGGATTCGGATATTATCTCAATGAAGTTAGCAGCGTGGCCGTTTACGGAGGAAACGACGGCAACAGATACGATCAGGAAATAAGGTCATTGAGATTGGGGGCAGATATAGTCATAGCAACCCCAGGACGTTTCATATCACATCTTAGTCTTGGTAATGTTGATATAAGTAAAGTTTCTTTTTTTGTTCTTGACGAGGCTGACAGGATGCTCGATATGGGATTCTCTGAAGACATCATGTCCATAGCAAAGCGGCTGCCAAAAACTTGCCAGACAATAATGTTCTCTGCAACCATGCCCGCCAAAATAGAACAGTTGGCAAAAACCCTATTGAAAAACCCGGTTGAAGTAAAACTGGCGGTTAGCAAACCTGCAGAAAAGATTAAACAAAGCGCATACATTTGCTATGAGCCACAGAAGATAGAAATAATAAAAACTATGTTCAAGGGCAATACTCTCAAAAGGGTAATCATATTCTCTGGAAAGAAACAAAAGGTAAAGGAAATAAACCGTGCTCTAGTTCATTTACATATAAATAGCGGTGAGATGCACTCCGATTTGTCCCAAGAGGAGCGTGACAAGATAATGTACCTATTCAAAAGCGGACAAATAGATGTTCTGGTGGCAACGGATATCGTGTCACGTGGTATCGACATTGATGACATCGCAATTGTCATCAATTATGACATACCTCATGACGTGGAAGACTATGTCCACAGAATAGGCCGCACAGCAAGAGCGGACAAAGACGGAAGCGCTATCACATTTGTAAGCGAAAACGACTTTTTTTATTTCCAGCAGATAGAAAAGTTTCTTGAAAAGAATATTGACCTCAACCCATTGCCTGAAGGCATTGGAAACGGACCTGAATATAGGCACGTTGACGGCATAGAAAAAAACAACAATTTTAGAGGCAATAGGCATGGAGATAAAAAGAGACGTAATTTCAGTCACAAAAGAACAAAGACAAACAAATAGAGATAAAAGGGTTATGTCAATGAATTAGATTCATGCATGACCCTTTTTTATTACATATCAATCGATAAAGAACGAATTAATCCCGACTTGCCATTATAAGCTGTTATAATTAATGTGCATTATTCATAAAATACGAAAAGTTACTTTCTTTTACAATTTTCTCAAAAAATCTTTCTTTTTGTTTGTTTTTAGCAAGAAAAACTTTATCTTTGCAACTGCAAAATATAAACAACTATAACCAACCAATAAAAGAAAGTAAATTTATGAAAGCAACAGAAGTTGTAGCGAATCTTAAAAGAAGATTCCCAAATGAACCTGAATACATTCAGGCCGTTAGTCAGGTGTTAGGCACTATTGAAGAAGAGTATAACAAACACCCTGAGTTTGAAAAAGCTAACCTTATTGAGCGTCTTTGCATTCCAGACCGCATCATTCAATTCCGTATAACATGGGTAGATGACAAGGGTAACGTTCAGACAAACATGGGATACCGCATCCAGCACAACAACGCCATCGGTCCCTACAAGGGAGGTCTGCGTTATCATGCATCTGTAAATCTTTCAATTCTAAAATTCCTTGCTTTCGAGCAAACATTTAAAAACTCACTCACTACTTTGCCAATGGGTGGAGCAAAAGGTGGTTCAGATTTCTTTACACGTGGTAAGAGCAATGGGGAGGTAATGCGTTTCTGCCAGGCTTTCATAAACGAGCTCAATCGTCACATCGGTCCAGACGAGGATGTACCAGCTGGTGACATCGGTGTAGGCGGTAGGGAGATTGGTTACATGTTCGGCCAATACAAGAAGTTGACACATCAGTTCTGTGGTATCCTCACCGGTAAGGGCCAAGAGTTTGGCGGTTCTCTTATTCGTCCTGAGGCTACAGGCTATGGCAACATCTACTTCCTGGAGAACATGCTGAAGACACGCAACGAAAGCCTCAAGGGTAAGGTTGTTCTGGTTTCTGGTTCTGGCAACGTTTCTCAATATACTGTTGAGAAATTACTTGACCTAGGTGCAAAGCCTGTTACATTGTCAGACTCCGATGGTTACATCTACGATCCGGATGGAATCGACCGCGAGAAGCTCGCTTACGTTATGGAGCTGAAGAACATTGAGCGCGGACGCATCAAGGAATATGCAGAAAAATATGGAGTCAAGTATGTAGCTGGTGCAAAGCCTTGGTTTGAGAAGGCTGATATCGCAACTCCTTGCGCGACTCAGAATGAGATCAATGAAGAGGCAGCCAAGGCTCTTGTTGCAAATGGTGTAATCGCTGTTTCTGAGGGTGCCAACATGCCAACAACTCCAGAGGCAACCAAAGTATTCCAAGATGCAAAGATTCTCTATTGCCCTGGAAAGGCTTCAAATGCTGGTGGTGTCGCTGTATCAGGTCTTGAAATGTCTCAAAACTCAGAGCGTCTGCACTGGAGCTGTGAGGAAGTTGACGCAAAACTGCACGATATCATGAACGATATTCACGCTAACTGCGTGAAGTATGGCACAGAGCCAGACGGTTACATCAACTATGTCAAGGGCGCAAACGTAGCAGGTTTCTTGAAAGTAGCCAAGGCCATGATGGCTCAGGGTATTGTATAAACTTAATTTTGATTATACCTAATTATAAAAAGAGGACATATCTGTGGTATGTCCTCTTTTGTTGCCTTAAACGAAAAGATAGGCTCACCGGAAAATCTATGTGGGTTTAAACCAAAATATCACCTTTACAGCATGAAATATAGGTCTAGAAAAAGTGTGGGGAATATATGGAAGCAATAAGAACAAAGGATAATCTGGTGTACAATATTAGCACACGCTTGATTATTAGTTTATAATATTATGTCCTATATAATCAATTGCGGTTTTTTTGTAAAAAAGTAGCGTATAGATTTGGTGGAACAAAAAAATATCATTACCTTTGCAACCGCAAATCAGATGAGATGCATAATTGGTGCGTTAGTTCAGTTGGTTAGAATGCCTGCCTGTCACGCAGGAGGTCACGA
>OBMA010001837.1_pt1 | contig 12753 bp, 7 predicted proteins | sample 1539141 | NCBI WGS metagenome assembly OBMA01 (sample SAMEA3991484, study PRJEB22521) | metagenome | biome: anthropogenic terrestrial biome; feature: sewage plant; material: raw primary sludge | place: Sweden | collected 2012-09-26 | reverse complement strand
TAATTGCAAATGATAAAGATAATGTGGAAGTTGGAACTCCTATTTTTTATAATAAATTTCAAATAGGTGAAATTATTGCCAAAGAATTTATTTTTGAAAAAGTTTATTTTACAGCTTATATTTATGATAAATTTAATTATTTGGTAAATAAGAGTTCAAAATTTGTAATAAATGAAGCACTAAAAGTAAGTTATGGAGCAAGTGGATTAAATATAGAAATAGGGTCTTTATATTCTGCTTTAGTTGGTGGAGTTACTGTTGTTACTCCAAATAAAGAAGAACAAAAGATTTCAAAAGATGAAGCTTATCTTTTATATGGAAAGAAAGATGATTTAAAAAGTAAAGAGTTTTTTAATATAAATTTTATTGATATGCACGGAATTGAAGAAAATACTCCAATTATTTTTAAGGGAATTGAAATTGGAAAAATTACAGAAATAAAATTGAATAAAGATATTTTAAATGCTAAGGCATTTATTTATCAAGAGTATAAATATTTATTAACAGATAAAACAAAGTTTTTTGTAGAAGAACCTACTATTTCTCTCGATGGAGTTAAAAATTTAGGAAATATAATAAAAGGAAATTTTGTATCTTTAGAGTATAAAAAAGGAAATTTTAAAGACAATTTTACAGCAATTAATAAAAAAGATATAAACAATAGTAATAACAATATAAAAATAGAACTTTTAAATGAAAATCTAAATTCAATTACAAATAAATCAAAGGTTTATTATAAAAATATTGAAATTGGAAAAGTTGAAAATTATGTTTTAACACCTGATTTAAAAAATGTAAAAATTTCTATTTCAATAGATGAAAAATATAAAGATTTGGTAAATGACAATAGTCTTTTCTATGATATGAGTTCAAAATTAGTAGAAATGAAAAGCTTAAATTTAAATATAAATTACAGTGGAATTGAACCTTTATTAAATGGCGCTATTGGACTTGTTTCTGAAAAAATAGATAATAATAAACTTACAAAAAAAGAGTTTAAACTTTATAATTCTTTTAAAGATGTGGAAAAATTAAATAGATTTAGTAATAGTGGAATTGTAATAAATGCAGATTTTTATAACGATTTTGAAATAAAACAAGATATGGCAATTATGTACAAAAATCAAGAAATAGGTTTTGTAAAAGATATAAAATTTGATGATAAAAAATCAAAAGTTAGTTTATTTATCTATTCTCCTTTTAAAAAATATATAACTGATAAAAGTAGATTTTATAAAAAAAGTGTGGTTAATTTAAATGCTAGTTTAAGTGGAGTTTTATTTGAAGTTGATAATTTTTCTTCATTACTTGAAGGTTCAATTCATCTTGATAATGAATCTAATATTGCTTTTGATAAAACACAAATTTTTGATTCTGAAGATCAAATGAAAAACTCTACAAATAGTATAACGATAGTTTTTGCTGATGTTGAGGGATTACAAGCAAACTTTTCACAACTAACGTATAAAGGTGTAAATGTTGGGAAAGTTACAAATGTTAGATTAAATGAAAACCAACAAGTAGAAGTAAATGCTTTGATTTATAGTGACTTTGCTTCTTTTGCAAAAGCTGGAACAGTTTATTATTTGAAAAAACCACGAATTTCACTTCAAGAAGTTGCAAATGCTGGTTCTGCAATTATGGCTGTAAATATAGGGGTAATAAAAAGTGATAATCAAGTTGTTCAAACAAAATTTGAAGGATTAGAAGGACAACCATCAGTTGAAAAATCCCACTTTGGAACAGTATTTAAAGTAGATGATATTACAGCTTCAAGTGTGAATCTGGATGCTCCTGTTTATTATAAAAATGTGCAAATTGGAAAAGTAAGTAAAATAGATTTAAGTGATGATGGTTCAAAAGTCGTGGTTGATTGTTTGATTTATGATAAATATACAAAATTCATAAGAAAAAATTCACAGTTTTATGACATAAGTGGTTTTGAAATGAAGTTTTCAATTTTTAGCGGTTCAAAAATAGAATCAAATACTTTTACGAGTTTGTTAAAAGGTGGTTTAGTTGTAGTAACTCCTTATGAATATTCAGAATTGGCAAATCCAAATGATAGATTTAGTTTGGTAAAAGAATTAAGAGAAGATTGGAAAAGTATAAGTCCAAGTATAAAATAAGAGGAGATTTAATCCTCTTGTTTTTTTAAAAAATCGCCAACTTCACACTCTAAAATAAAAGCAATTTGATATAAATGTTTTATATTAAAATGTTGCTTCTTTAAATACAACTCTGATTGAGAAACTAAACCTACTGATTTATGTCCTAATGCTTGAGAAAGTTGTAATTGTGATAAACCTTTTTTATTTCTCAATTTTTTAACATTAGAACCAATAAGTTTATAAAAATCATCTATTTGATTTTCTTCAATATCTTCAATTGTTCTCATTTTTTGCCTATTTATTATTTACTTTAAACTTTTCTTTTACCAATAGTGCTTTTTCATAAGATTCTTTTGAAACATCAACTATTTCATCAAAGGCAAAGCCTTTTTCAATAATTTCATAAAGAAATGGCTTGTCTTTTCGCCACTTTCGTAAGGTTCGGGCATCTATTCCTAATAATCTTGCTTTGTCTTGTTGAGTTAATTTCATAAAAAACTTTACATAAAAAAATATATCAATAAAATTCGGAATAATAAGCCTATTTTATTAATAATTAGGAATTATATGTATATAATCTTTTTTAAATTCGGAAATATATTCCTAAAAATCAGAAAAAAGAGAACTCATTTGATAAAAACTTTCGATAATAAAATAAATATTGTTGGTGATGACTTAAAAACTACTATTATTAAAAATTCAAAAATATCAGTTTCAACATCACTTTTTTCTATTTATGGATTTGAAAGTTTAAAAAAAGAGTTAAAAAATATTGAAAATCTTCGTTTTATTTTCACAGACCCAACTTTTTTAAAAACAGATGAAGAGAAAAAAAATAGCAAATATTTCTCAATAAATTCTACAAACACCCAAAAAGCAATAAGTGGTTCATCTTTTGAAATAAATCTAAAAAATGAACTAAAAGGGCGAAATATAGCCAAAGAGTGCAAATCTTGGATAAAAGAAAAAGCAAAATTCAAAACGAACAAAGGAAACAACTCTATTCAATCTATGTTTATAGTAGATGAAACTCTTAAAAAATCCGTATATTTAGGAATGGATGAGTTTAGTAGTGCAGGATTTGGCTATAAAAAAGATGATTCAGCGTTAAGAATTATAAACAAAATGCAAGAAGAAAATATAACAAAAGTCTATTTGGAAAATTTTGATAAAGTCTGGAATGATGAAAAAATCTTAAAAGATGTAACAAGTGAAATTATGGATTATATGGATAATCTTCACAAAGAAAATAGCCCTGAATTTATCTATTATTTGATTTTGTATCATATTTTTAATGAGTTTTTAGAAAATTTAAATGAAGATGAACTAGCAAATGAAAAAACAGGTTTTAAAAACAGCATTATTTGGAATAAACTTTATGATTTTCAAAAAGATGCAGTTTTAGGACTTATAAATAAACTTGAACGATACAATGGTTGTATTTTGGCTGATTCTGTAGGACTTGGTAAAACTTTTACAGCTTTAGGCGTTATAAAATATTATCAAGAGAGAAATAAATCTATTTTAGTTTTATGCCCTAAAAAACTAGGGGATAACTGGAAAACATTTTTAAACAACTATGAAGATAATCCACTTTTAAAAGATAGGTTTAATTATGATGTTTTGTATCATACAGATATTTTAAGGGAAAATGGTTTTTCAAATGGTGTGGATTTAAGCCGTATAAATTGGGTAAATTATGATTTAATAGTTATTGATGAATCACATAATTTTAGAAATAATGATGCAAAAAAAGATAAAACCACAAGATACCAAAAACTTTTAAATATTATAAAAACAGGTGTGAAAACAAAACTTTTGATGCTGAGTGCAACTCCTGTAAACAACCGTTTTACGGATTTAAAAAATCAATTAGCCTTAGCTTTTGAGGGTTTTACAAATTTAAAAAATGATAAATTAAATGTTGATAACTCTATAGATAATATTTTACGAAAAGCTCAACTTACTTTTAACAACTGGTCAAAACTTCCTTTAGTTGAACAAACAAGTAAAAAACTTCTCGATGAACTAAACCAAAATTTTGATTTTTTTAATCTTCTTGATAGTGTTACGATTGCTCGAAGTAGAAAACATATTGAAAAATATTATGATATGCAAAACATTGGAAAATTCCCCATAAGACTTGCACCACTTACTCTTAGATGTGAAATTACAAACTTAAATAATATTATGAAAATAGAAGAAATTTATAAAAAATTATCTACTTTTAATATGGGAGTTTATGCTCCATTTAACTATATTTTAGACTCAAAAATTAATTTTTATAGTGAACTTTATGATGATAAAATAGATGATAAAGGAACTTTAAAACAAAAAAGTAGAGAAAACAATCTAAAAATTCTGATGAGAGTAAATTTTCTAAAAAGACTTGAAAGTAGTGTTGATAGTTTTAGAATTACACTTGATAATTTTGCTTCAAATATTTCAAATATTTTACAAAAAATAGAGGATTTTGAAGCAGGAAAAGAAGCTTTGATAGAAGATGAAAATCTTATTGAACTTGAAAATATAGAAGATGAAACTTGGCTAAATGAAGAGTTTAGCATAGGAAAAAAAGTAAAAATAAATCTTTGTGATATGAATACAATTGGTTGGAAAACTGATTTAAAAGAGGATTTGAATATCGCTTTACATATTTTAGAAGACATGAAAAAAGTAAGCCCAAATCACGATACAAAACTAAATGTTTTAAAAGAACAAATTAAAGAAAAATTAGAAAATCCAATAAATAAAAACAATAAAAAAATCATAATTTTTACAGCTTTTGCCCACACAGCAAACTATTTGTATGAACAACTAAAAGATTTTAATTTATCACTTCAACTTCAAACAGCAAAAATAACAGGAAGTGATGTAAACAAATCAACTTTAAATATAAACAATGAATTTAACAATCTTTTGTGTTATTTCTCTCCAAAATCAAAAAATAAAACTATAAAACCAAATGAAAAAGAGATAGATATTTTAATAGCCACAGATTGTATAAGTGAGGGGCAAAATCTACAAGATTGTGACACACTTATAAACTATGATATTCACTGGAATCCTGTAAGAATTATTCAGCGATTTGGAAGAGTTGATAGAATTGGAAGCCAAAATGAGTTTATAAAACTAATAAATTTTTGGCCACAAATAAGTTTGGATGAGTACATAAACCTAAAAAATAGAGTTGAAACCCGTATGTTTATGGTTGATACAACAGCAACAGGTGAAGACAATGTTTTAACAAACCAATCAAGTCAAATGGAATTTAGGAAAAATCAACTGCAAAAACTTCAAAATGAAGTAGTGGATATTGAAGATATGGATAACTCTATTTGTCTTACAGATTTGGGATTAAATGATTTTCGTATGGACTTAATCAACTTTTTGCAAATAAAAGGAGATATAAAAAATGTAAGTTGTGGAGTTCATACTGTTTGTAAAAAAGATGAAAACAAAAACATAAAAGAGGGCGTGATATTTGTACTAAAAAATATAAATCAAGCCCAATCTTTTTATTTAGTTTATATTTCACAAGATGGTCAAATAATACAAAATCATTTAAATATAAAAAATATTCTTGATACTTTAAGAACTTTATGCAAAACAAAAGATGAGCCAATAAAAGAAGAATATTCACTTTTTAATGAAGAAACAAAAGATGGAAAAGATATGCAAAAATATTCAAATCTTTTGAATCAAGCTATAAATTCAATAGAACAAACAAAAGAGTTAAGTGATATAGAATCCCTTTTTAATAGTGCTGGAACAACTTTTTTAGAAAATAAAATTAGTGGTTTAGATGATTTTGAACTTATTGCTTTTGTGGTAATAAAATAGATGTTTAATCTTCCAAAATCTTGTTTAGCAAATATATTTTTGCCAAAAAAGAACTTTGAAGAAAAAGTAACAAATGGCAAAAAAGTTTTTAAAGATATATCAAAAATAACTCTAAAATACAAACTATCACCAAACACAATAAACATAGAAAAAACTCAAAATGTACCTGAAATACTGATATTTGAAGTGCTTTTATATGAAAAAGAGATTCCAAAAAATGCCATAAAAAATATAGATGAACTAATAGTTTTTCCTAAACTTTTTGTTTTTAAATATAAAGATGATTTTTGTTATGGGATTTTTTATAAAGAAGAGAAAAAATACTTTTTTTCTTCTTGGAATGAACCCAAAGAGTTTGATTTTAATCATACGAATCTTGAAAAAGTTTATGAAAACTTAATCAAAATATTTTTTAAAAGTGATGCAAAAAATATCCAAAATGATTTTAAAAAATCTTTTGAAATTGAAAACAAAATTGAAATTCTCAAAAAAGAGATAGAAATTTTGGAAAATAAGATAAAAAAAGAGAAGCAATTCAAATATCAGCTAGAACTTAGCAGAAAAATCACACCCCTAAAAACACAACTTCAAACCATACTAAAGGAACTAAATGAGTGAATTAAACCTAAACAAACTAAAAATGCAAACACCAAATATTTGTGATGAAAATATAAAAAAACTAAAAGAGCTTTTTCCTCAAATTGTAAGTGAAGATAAAATTGATTTTGATATTTTAAAACAACTTTTAAGCAACACTATCGTTGAAGCCGATGATGAGAGATATAGACTTGATTGGGTAGGAAAAAAAAGAAGTCTGCTAAAAGCAAATAGCCCAATAAACAAAACTTTGCGACCATGTGAGAGTGAAAGTGTGGATTTTGAAAATACAAAAAATTTGTATATAGAGGGAGATAATTTTGAAGTTTTAAAACTACTTCAAGAAAGCTACCTAAATAAAATCAAAATGATATACATAGACCCACCTTATAATACGGGGAAAGATAGTTTTCCTTATCCTGATGATTATTCAAAAAGTAGAAGTGATTTTGAAGATGAAATTGGTTTGAGAGATGAAGAAGGAAATAAGCTTTTTAAAAATACTGATAAAAATGGAAGATTTCATAGCGATTGGTTGAGTATGATGTATGAAAGGCTTTTGGTAGCTAGAGATTTACTAAAAGATGATGGAGTGATTTTTATATCTATAGATGATAATGAGGTTCATAATTTGAGAAAAATTTGTGATGAAATTTTTGGTGAGGCAAATTTTATAAATTTAGTAAGTATAAAATCAAAAGATAGTTCAGGAGCTAGTGGTGGAGGAGAAGATAAAAGATTAAAGAAAAATATTGAGTTTTTACTTATATATTCGAAAAGTGATGAATTTAGAAAATTTGAACCAGTTTATCAAGAACAATTTCTAATTGATTATATAGATGAAAGAAAAAAAGATGGAAAAAGTTTTGCCTATACAAAAGTTTTATATAGAGAAGGAGAAGAAGAATATCATTCAACAATTAAAGATGGGAGTGGTAATGATATTAAAATTTACACTGTAAAAAATTATGAAATAAAGAGTATTACTGAATTGTCAAAACTTGAAAATATTTTAGAGCATCAAGTCTATTTTAAGTATTTTGATAAAATATTTACAACCGAAAATGCACAAACATCTATTCGTGATAGAGTAAAAGAATCTGTATTTAATTATGATGGATTTATAAATATTTATTATCATCCAATATCAGGTAAAAACAAGGGAAATTTAACAAAAGTTTCATTTGATGGAGTTACAAAAAGACTAGTAAGTTATTTATCTGGTGTTTCTATAAAAACAAAAAACAATATAATTAAACGAGATAAAATTGGAACATTATGGAATGATTTATCTTGGAGTAGTGTTTCTAATGAGGGTTCAATACCTTATCCTAGTGGAAAAAAACCAATTAAACTTATAGACAGAATTTTAAAATTAGTTTTAGATACTCCTAATGAAATAATTTTAGATTTTTTTGCAGGTTCCAGTTCTTCCGCACATTCTGTAATAAATTATAATTTTCAAAATTCTACTAATCATAAATTTATAATGGTGCAAATAAAAGAAGAGATAAATATAAAAGATAAAGAACAGAAAAAATTAGTTGAATTTTGTCAAGATAATAATGTCCCACTAGTAATAAGTGAAATTGGAAAAGAGCGAATCCGAAGAGCAGGAAAAAAAATCCTTGAAGACAACAAAGACAAAGATTTATCCTCTTTGGATATTGGTTTTAGGGTTTTAAAGCTAGATAGTACAAACTTCAAAGATGTATATTATCATCCAAACCAGTTGGGACAGGGTGATTTATTAAATTTTGAAACAAATATCAAAGAAGATAGAAGTGATTTGGATTTGCTTTTTTCTATTATGCTTGATTTGGGTATTTGCCTTGATTTAAAAATCACTACAAAAATCATAGATGATAAAAAATTATATTTTATAGAAAACAACGAACTAATAGTATGTTTCCAAGACAATATAAGCCTTGAAATAATTCAAGCAATAAAAGAAGAAAAACCACTAAAAGTTGTCCTAAAAGATGGATGTTTCGCAAATGACACAGAAAAAATAAATGCCATTTTAGAACTATCTTTGATAACTTCAATTAGTGTTATATAAATATTGCAAAATGTTATATTTTTATGTACATAAAAATTATCTTGATAAAATATTAGAAAAATATCAAGGATTTTATGATGGAAGAAAATTTTGATAAATGGAATCAAATTAAAAAAAATGTACAAGAAGATGAAAAAAATAGATTGTTCAAGCAACGAGATATTTTTTTCATAAATATGGGGCAAAATATAGGATTTGAACAAAATGGAAAAGGTGAAAATTTTGTAAGACCAATAGTGATTTTGAAAAAAATTACAAATCAAATGTTTATAGGTATTCCTTTATCTTCTCAAATAAAAGATGGGGATTGGTTTTTTAAATTTGAATTTAATATAAAAGATAAAATTAGTTTAAATATAGCTATTTTGCCACAAATAAGAATGTTTAGTTCTAAAAGATTATTAAATAAAATTGGTGTTATGAAAATAGAGGATTTTGAAAAAATGAAAGATAAAATTAAAAAATTTATAGATTGATTTAGACACTTCGTAAGATACGAAGTGTGACCCGAAGGTAATTATGGGTGCAATTATAACTAAGCAAAAATACAAAGTCAATAGGAAAAAATTATGAAATTACAGTTTAAAACTCAAGAGTATCAAACACAAGCCACAAAAAGAGTTATTGATATTTTCAAAGGTCAAGAAAAAGGAAATAGAGTTGATATTATTGAGAGAAAAATTTTAGATGATGGAGTTTTTGGAAAAAAAACTCAAGAGATAAAACGATTCTCAAATAAAGAGATAAGTTTATCAAACGAGGAGTTATTAAAAAATATTCAAGATACACAAAAACAAGATGAACTTCTAAAAATAAGCCAAAATTTCAAAGCTGGATTTAATTTTTCTATTGAAATGGAAACAGGAACTGGGAAAACTTTTGTTTATACAAAAACTATGTTTGAACTTCATAAAAATTATGGTTGGAATAAGTTTATTATTGTAGTACCTAGTATTGCTATTAGAGAGGGAGTTCACAAATCTTTGGATATTACAAGTGATTATTTCAAAGAGATTTATGGTAAAAAAATACGATATTTTATCTATGATACAAAAAACTCTTCAAATTTGGTAAATATTAGTTCTTTTGCTTCAAGCAGTGAAATTGAAGTGATTATTATGAACTATCAAGCATTTGCTACAACTTCTACAGAATCAAGAAAAATCTATGAAAAACAAGATTTTATGCAATCAAGAAGACCAATAGATGTAATAAGTGGCGCAAAACCTATCTTAATTATAGATGAACCTCAAAGGTTGGGAAAAACAGCAGAAGATAAACTAAAAGAGTTTAAAGCACTTTTTACACTTCGTTATAGCGCAACTCACAAAGAGGATTTTCACAAGATTTATAGACTCGATGCAATAGATGCTTATAATCAAAAATTGGTTAAACAAATATCTGTAAAAGCTATTGATATAAAAGGCGATAGTGCCACAGGTGGTTATGTTTTTTTTGATAATATCAAAATAAATCCAAACAAAAATCCACAAGCAGTAATAGAAATAGATGTAAAACTAAAAGAGAGTATTTCAAAAAAAACTATTGTTGTAAATGAAACAGATGACCTTTTTGTCTTATCAAATAATTTAGCCCAATATGAAAATAGTTTTGTAATAAAAAGTATAAATGCCAAAGAAAATAGCATCACTTTTTTAAATGGAATAAAACTAAATGCAGGGGAAGTTATAGGACAACTTGAAGAAAAACACTTAAGAAGAATACAAATAAGAGAAACTATAAAAAGCCATATTCAAAAAGAAAAAGTACTATTTAAAAAAAATATAAAAGTTTTAAGTCTATTTTTTATTGATGAAGTATCAAAATATAGGCTTTATGATGAAAATAAAAATAGTTTAAAATCCGAATATGAAACTATTTTTGAAGAAGAGTATAAAAAAATATTAGAAGAAGAAAGAACACTTTTTGACAAAGATTATTTTGAATATATTGATAAATTTGAAGTTTCACAAGTGCATAAAGGATATTTTTCAATAGATAAAAAAGGAAAACCACTTCAAAAAGAGAGTGAAATAGCAAATGATGTTAGTGCTTATGATTTGATTATGAAAGAGAAAGAAAAATTATTGGATTTTGGTGAACCAACAAGATTTATATTTTCACATAGTGCTTTAAAAGAAGGATGGGATAATCCAAATATTTTTCAAATTTGTACCCTTAAACACTCAAATAGTACCGATAGTAAAAGGCAAGAAATAGGGCGAGGACTTAGGATTTGTGTAGATAAAAACGGAATTAGACAAGATGTGAATATTTTGGAAAATGAGTTTTTTGATATAAATTCTTTGACTGTAATTGCAAGTGTTTCTTATGAAGAGTTTGCAAGTAGTTTACAAAAAGAGATTTTAGAAACATTAAGTAGAGAAACAAAAATCACAGTAAAAATTTTAGCTCAGATAACACTTGTAAATAAAGATGGACAAAAACTAAAAATTGATAAAACTTTAGCTGAAATTTTGATAAGTGATTGGAAACAAAAAGAGTATTTAGGAGATGATGAATTTATCACACAAAAAGCTCTTAAAGATTTAAAAAATCAAGATTTTGAAGTTTTACCACAGTTTGCTGGATTTGAAAAAGAGTTAAAAGAGTTGATTAAAAAAGCTAGTTCAAGCGCCGTTGTAAAAGGTATGATAGGAAATGATAAAAATAATAACTCAATAATTTTAAAACCAAATGCAAATTTTGAGAAAAAAGAGTTTCAAGAACTTTGGAAAAAGATAAATTCACAAGTCTCTTATAAAATAGATATAGATACAAATGAGCTTATAACTTCAAGTGTTGAGGGTATAAATCAAACTTTAGAAGTAACAAAAGTACTTGTAAATATCACAATTGCAAAACAAAAAAATCTTTTTGAAGTTGAAGATTTGGCAAATGAAACGATGATGGATGAAGCCAAACATATATATGAAAAAATGGATTATGAATTAGGAGCTACAAAATATGATTTAATAGGTGAAATAGTAAAAAATACTCAGTTTAGAAGAAAAACTATTGTTAAGATTTTAAGTGAAATAAGAGAAGATAAATTTGCTATGTTTAAAACAAATCCTGAAGATTTTATTTTAAAAGTTAGCCATATTATAAATTCACAAAAAATAAAACTTTTAGTAAGTGGTATAAAATATTTTAAAACGGATGAAACTTATACAAATGATATTTTTACAATTTCAAATTTCAAATGTAATCTAAACAGCGATACAATAGAAGTTAAAAAACATATTTATGACTATTTAAAATCAGATTCAAATGTGGAAAAAGAGTTTGCAAGAGCTATGGATAATGGGCAAATAATAGTTTATGCAAAACTTCCAAATGAGTTTAAAATCCCAACTCCAATGGGGACTTATAATCCTGATTGGGCAGTTGTTTTTGAAAGGGTCGATAGAAAAAATATTTATTTTGTGGCTGAAACAAAAGGAAATTGTGAAGAGTTGCAACTAAAAGGTGCTGAAAATCTAAAAATTCAATATGCAAAAAGATATTTTGAGTGTTTAAATGATGAAGATATAATTTATGATTGTGTAAATAATTATGGGGAATTGGTAAATAAGATTTTAAAATAAATTGTATATTTTTTAAACATATTTTAAGTTTCTTAGATATAGAATAAGTTTATTAGAGGAAAATAATTATCCTCAAATAAACTAAGGAGAAACTTATGCAAAAAACTATGACTACAACGGCTGGAAATCCAATTTCGGATAATCAAAATTCAATTACTGCTGGAGAAAGAGGTCCTGTTCTTTTACAAGATTATCAACTAATAGAAAAATTAGCTCATCAAAACAGAGAAAGAATACCTGAGAGGGTAGTTCATGCAAAAGGAAGTGGTGCTTTTGGTGTTTTAGAAATCACAGAAGATATTTCAAAATACACAAAAGCAAAAGTTCTACAAAAGGGCGAAAAAACAAAAATGTTGCTTAGATTCTCTACTGTTGCAGGAGAACGTGGTGCTGCTGATGCTGAAAGAGATGTAAGAGGATATGCACTTAAATTTTACACAAGAGAGGGAAATTGGGATTTAGTTGGAAATAATACTCCTGTATTTTTCATAAGAGATGCCTATAAATTTCCTGATTTTATTCACACTCAAAAAAGACATCCACACTCAAA
>OBMA010001834.1_pt1 | contig 12768 bp, 8 predicted proteins | sample 1539141 | NCBI WGS metagenome assembly OBMA01 (sample SAMEA3991484, study PRJEB22521) | metagenome | biome: anthropogenic terrestrial biome; feature: sewage plant; material: raw primary sludge | place: Sweden | collected 2012-09-26 | reverse complement strand
CCAGTGCTAGCTTTGCGTACCGTCACTTATTGCACTGAAAACGAGGAGACCCCGTGAAAGGCGACTGGGTGGTCGGGCTGCGCCGAGCGCGTACCGCATGCTGTGTCCTGGCCGTGGCGCGCGGGATCGTTCGTGGTGTGGTGGTCCCCCTCGATTGGGAGGATGCCGGGTATGAGAACCGCAAAAAGATGACGGGCCAGCGGGATGCGGGCGAGTTTCTCGGGCTCGTGGGCGCGTCCGTGGCGCACCTCGCGGCAGTAGGCAGTCAGAACCCAGTCCGCTACGTCAACTGCTGAGGCAGCTTGTCTTGGTTAAAACCACGCGAGCTAGACATGGTTCAATCTTCGATTTCAAGCTAAGTCATTGATTCGTATGTAATCTAGGGCGGGTCTGAGCGGAATTCTAGACAAGCCAGGCTCGTTCTTCCGATCTGAGTTTTGTTCCGGGCCACAGCACCTGATCCAGGCCGTCGGCTGCCTGGTCTTGTCAGCGATTGAACGGCAAGTCATTGATTTGCAATGGATCTGCTGCTTCACGTGCCACCAGATGGGTTTGCGTTTAAGCACATTCCTGTGCCTTCATCCGGGAGGGTGACTGCAGGCCTGCGACGGTTACATCTGCACCCTCGGGGCGTCATTTGGATACGTCCAAGAAAACGCTTGGTTTGCGCACCCGATCAAGACTGGTGCAAAACGTATCCCTTACACTTTCGTCATCTGGCCGGGAGTGTCGCTGTTACATCCTGGATTCGTTCCCCAGTTGAGATCCTCCTTTGCGTTCCTTCCGCACCACTTTGATACGTCGGTTGACCCTCGTCGCGCTCATGGCGCTGGCGACGCCGTGTGCGTTTGCAGCGAAGGCCACGAGTCCCACGTGGTACGACGCGAATGCCGCGGGCGTGTCGCCCGATTGGCACTACCGCGTGTCTGTTGCCTTGCCTGGAACCGCTTCCCTGAATACGACCGCGGTCGTGAATGTGGATTTTTCGGCGCTGCTCGCTCAGATGGGCGTTTCCGGCACGCTGGATGTGAATGCCGTTCGCGTGGTCCGCCCTGGTGGCAACCTTGCGGCTACGCAAGAGTACACCCCATCGGTATACGCCGGCGCGACGAATTCGACGGCTGGGCGAGGTGAGGTGCGCTTTCTGGTGGAGGACGCATCCGCCACCTACCAAATCTACTTCGATATCACCGCCAATGGCAGCAAGCCGGCACTTGCCACGGCTGCGATCAATGGCAACTTCGAGAAGGACACGGCGGGGACGCTGACCCCCTTCAGCTGGGCGTCCGCGTCCGCGAATGCAGGCTACGACGCACAGGTGCGTCCTTCAGAGAATCCGAGCATCTCTACCCTTGGCACCGTCAGCGGGAATGGTGCATCGCCACGCACAGTGGCTGGGACGCCGTTCACCGGGAACAACTCCTACCTGCTCGGTGCGCGGACGAACAATGAGGGGGCGAGCGCTTTCCCAAGCTCGTTCGTCACCAAGACAATCGTGGTGCCGTCCACGAACCCTGGCAACCTGACTTTTCGCTACCGGATCCAGGGCTGGGATTCGAACGTGCTTGGCAGCACAACGCAGTTCGACTATTTGGCGGTGACGCTTGCGGCCACAGGTGTGACGACACAGAACCTGGTCGGGCCTGCGTTGGCCAGTAGCTACGCGACACGACCGTTCACACCCAACTACGGTACCAACCGGTCGGCGAACAACTCCTCGGGGTTTGGCCAGTACAACGGCTTTGACATGGACAACAACGGGACCCACCGCGGCACAGTCGGCGCGGGAACCCTGACGACGTTCACCCGAGGTCAGGAGCCGTGGATCACCGTGACGGTGCCGTTGACGGCGTTTGCAGGGCGTACTGCGACGCTGCGCTTTGCATTCAACAACACGGTCCTCTACAAGTCCTGGGCTCACATCGATGACCTGGAATGGTCGGTCGTGTCCCCAACCCTCGGTAATCCTGAGGCGTACGGGGTGGCCGTGACGGCGCCGGCGGTCTCTCCTGGCGTGGATGCCGGTGACATGGTGTCCGTGAGCGCCTCGGTTGATGCCTCTCCGTCAACGGCCGTTTTTGTTGACATCCTTGATCCGGCTGGAACGGTGGTCGCGACGAACGTGCGCCTGTTCAACGACGGGACTCATGGCAGTTCTGCCGCGGCGCCTTCGACCTGGGTGAACGACGGCAGCGATGCCGCCTATCCGACCTACAGCGTTCCGCGCAATGCGGTCAGCTCGGCGGCGTGGTTGGTGCGTGCCCGTGCCGCCGACGCATCTTCATCCTCGGTCGGTGCAGCCGGCCTGGCGCGCCGCATCGGCGGTTCTTCTTTGCCAGTGAGCGAAGCGAACTTCTTCAACGTGGACGATCACCTGTTCACAGTGAATGGGAAGGCCAACCTGTCTCACCTGAAAACGGTGGCGATGTACTACGACCCGGTCAATGGCACCGTCAACCCGAAGGCGATTCCTGGATCGAAGGTGATGTACGAGATGACGGTTTCGAACCCCGGTGGCGGCGCCGTGGACTCAAACTCCGTCTACATCATCGATCCGATTCCAACGTTCACCAAGATGTGCGTTCAGGACTACCAAGCCGCAGGGCAGGGGCCTGTTCAGTTCACGAATGGATCGGTCGTCAGCGGCCTGAGCTACACATTCTCGGGGCTGGCCTCGACGACGGACAGCCTGAGCTTCTCCAGCGATGGCGGAGCTTCCTATAACTATGTGCCGACAGCGGATGCTGAAGGCTGTGATGCAGCGATCACGCACGTGCGCATTGCGCCGTCGGGCGTGATGGCCAGTGCAACTTCCACGACGACGCCCAGTTTCTCGGTGCGCTTCCGTGTGGCGATCAAGTGAGTAGAACCATGAAGTTGCAGATGAAGCGTTGGCTGCAGACGATTGCTGCAGGAGTGTTGCTCCTGGTAGGTGGTGCCGCGCATGCGGTGACTCCGCCTGGCACCATCATCAACAACGTGGCGCGTGTGACTTACACGATGCCTTCGTTGGCATCGACATTCACGGTTAACAGCACGATCGCGACCTTCCAGGTTCTCGAGCTTGTCGATGCCCGAGTTCAATGGACTGACACGTCCGCAGTGATCGTTAGCTCTCCAGATACGTACAAGCCGCTGACATTCAAGGTATTCAATCTGGGCAATGCTGCGCACAGCTTCGTGCTGACGACCGCAACATTGCCTGGCGGGCAGGCGAAGGCGACGCCGTCTACGCCAGCTCTGTATGTCGAGAATGGTCTTCAGTCCGGTCTTCAGTTGACGGGGCCAAACGCGGATCTGTCACTGGCCAACGGCTCGGTGGTCGACTTTGCTGCGCAAGAGGTCAAGACCGTCTACGCAGTTTCCGACATCGCTACGGGTGCGGCGTTCAATGCACAAGGTGCGATCACACTGACAGCGCGCTCTGCTCTGACGTCGATTCAGGGTGCCGCGCCTGGAACGCAGCTGTCTGGCGTAGGGACGAGCGGCCTGGATGTCGTGGTCGGTCATTTCGGTGGTTCAGCCAAAGCCGATGGCGGCTACATCGTACAAGGCGCCATCGTCAGCACCAACAAGCGGGTTGCCGGTGTTGTCGACACAACCGGCGGTTCAAAGGCTGGCTCTGGCAGCGTCGTGACGTACGAAGTTTCCATTGTTGCGCAAGGCACTGGCCATCTCAGCGACGTCACGATCACAGATCCACTTCCCGCCCAGACCGAATATGTCGCCAGTTCTTTGCTGCTCGATGGCGTGGCTTTGCCCGATGCGGGCAGGGTGAGCGGCAACACGATCACTGTGGTGGTCGGTGCGAAAACGGCGCCATTCACCTCCACGCTGCAGTTCAAGGCCCGCATTCGATAGGCCTGTTCACACCCTTGTTTGACCTCAACCACCAGGAGAAATCCATGGCCAAGACTTCACGCTCTCTCATTCTCGCCGCTGCACTGCTCGCCTGTGGCGGTGCCTTCGCTCAGTCCGCTGCGCAATCGCCCATCAAGGTGGTGAGCACGGCCCTGGTTGCAAGCCTATCTGGCAAGCAGCTCGAAGCCGCGACTTCCGTGCCTCCGGGTGCCAAGGTGTTGCTGAAGAGCACGATCACGAACAGCGGCGCTGCTCCGGCGAAGGATCTGGTCATCACCAATCCGGTGCCGCAACACATGGTGTTCGACTCGCTGTCTGCCAGCAACAAGACCGCTACCAACGTGACCTTCTCGGTCGACGGTGTGAACTTCGCATCAGCCTCTGCGTTGACGGTGAAGGTCGCCAAACAAGGCGTTGAGCTGACCCGAGCCGCTCAGCCTTCGGACTACCGCTTCGTGCGGTGGACGCTTTCCAATCCGCTTCCTGCAGGCGCGATCGCGGAAGTCGCTTTCAACGCAACCGTGGAGTAAGACGTACTGCAAACACCAGTTCTCAACCCTGTCCCTTGTCCCTTTCCATCTAGGAATTTTTTATGAATCGCTTCTTCAAGCCCTTGGCGCTCGCCGCCGCAGCGGTGGCGATGCTTGCGGGTGCTTCTGCGGCAATGGCCGCTGGCACTCCGTCCGGCACATCCATCAGCAACACCGCCACCGTGAACTTCGCCGTCGGTGGCGTCACCCAGACCCCCGTGGTCGCAACTTCGCCGAGCTTCCTCGTCGACACGAAGGTCAGCATGACCGTTGTGCCCGCAGGCGGTGCCGGTAGCGTCGTGAACGTCATTTCCGGCGCTGTGAAGCAGGTCATCCCTTACCAGGTGACCAACACCGGCAACTTGGTGAACGACTTCCTGCTCGCGACGGCCAATCTGGCCAGCGGCACGACGTTCGGATCGCCGACGTCCTACACGGACAACTTCGAAGCCTCAAGCTGTGGCGTGTTCGTTGACAGCAATGGCAACAGCTCGTATGACGCAGCCGATACCGCGGTGTACATCGACGAGCTCGCTCCCGATGCATCACGCCGTGTGTTCGTGGTCTGTGACATCCCTGCATCGCGTGTCAACGCTGATTTCTCTGCTGTCAACCTGACCGCTACCGCGGCCAGCGGCGGCGCAGCGAACTCGCAAGGCGCCGCATTGGCTGCCACGACCGGTGCCAAGGCTCTGAACACGGTTGCCGTGGTTCTGGCCGACGTGGCTGGTTCGGATGACCTGGCGAACGACGGTAAGGTTTCTGCGCGCAGCGGCTTCCTGGTCCAAACAGCTGCTCTGACGGTCACGAAGGCTGTCGGCGCGTACTGCGATCCGGTGACGTTCAACATCGACCCCAAGCTGGTACCCGGCGCGTATGCGCGCTACACGATCACGCTGGCCAACTCGGCGACCGCTTCCACCTCAGCGACGCTGGGCGAAGTGGCCGACACGCTGGTGACACAGCTGGGCTTCGATGCGAACCTGATCAATGCATCGGCATCATCGTGCGCTACCCCCACCAGCGCTGCTGGCAAGGGTGTTCGCGTGAGCTGCACGGGCGGTACGCGCGCTTGCGCCACCACGCCGATCTACCTGGACACGTCGACCACCGTCACTGGCCAGAACATCAGAGTGAACCTGGGCACTGTGCTGCCGGTTGAAGCTGGCTACACCGCTGGCCAGCTGAAGCCGGGCGAGTCGGTCCAAGTGATCTTCAACGCCATCGTTCAGTAATACGGCTGTGCCGGGCCTTCGGGCCCGGCTTGCTGTGACACATCAAGTCGCACCCATGCTCGCCTTCCTTCATCGCATCAAGAAAGCCACAGCTTCGCTCGTGGCCATGAGCCTTGTTCTGGGGGCGCTGCCTGTCCATGCGCAAAGCCAGGGTGCTACGGCTCCTGGCACCAAAATTGAGAACACAGCCTCTGTGAGCTATCAGCTGTCCGCTGATGCGTCACCGGGCAGCTCGCGCACACCCGTGAGTCAAGCGCCGTCGGCTGTGTTCACCACGTTCGTTCCTCACCCTCTTGCGATTGCGCTGGGTGCTGCGGTGACGGACGGTGCAGATTTCAATCTCTCTGCTGGCGCGGTCTGCTTGAAGGGCGGATCACCAGTGGCGAGCGAACCTCGGTTTGTGAGTGGTTCTTCAGTAAAAAATGGCGACCAGATTGCCTTTAAGACCGCCAGCTCGCTGAAGTCCGGTGATGCGTTGTTCGTTGAAGTCTTTGACAACGATGCGAACAAGAATGGAACGGGTGCCGAGACGATCGACGTGACCTTGACGACACCGACCAACGATCAGGAAAGGGTTCGCCTGGTCGAGACCGGTGCTGACACAGGGCGCTTCGTCGGCTACGTTCAAACCGGGCGGGGGACTGTCACGCAAGGGAATTGCGTCCTGACGGTACAAAGCAACCAGCTGATCACCGCCGTCTACCATTCTGCTGCTGCGGTTCAGGCCACGGTGCAAACGAACATCCTGGTCGACCCTGTGGGCGTGGTATTCGACTCCGTGAGCGGCAAGACCATCAATGGCGTCAGCGTGACGCTCGTCGATGCAGTAACCCTCGCACCAGCAGTCGTCTATGGTGACGATGGCGTGAGCGCGTATCCGAACACCGTGGTGAGTGGCAATGCTGTGACGGACGCGTCGGGCACGAACTATCCGGGAGTTGCCGGTCAGTTCCGCTTTCCGCTGGTAAAGCCAGGCACATACCGCATCGTAGTGAATGCAACCAAGGACCTGGCCTACCCGAGTCAATACAGCGTCGCGGACCTCCAGTCCAAGTTCAGCGGGACATACGTCGTCAACGACTCTTCGAAGGGGGCGCCTTTCACTGCTGGCTCGATCCTGGCCCAGATCGACATCCCAGTCGATGCAACCGGTGGCAAGCTGGTGGTGAGCAAGTCGGTTTCCAACGTATCAGCGGCCATTGGTGAGTTCGTTCGCTATACCGTGGCGGTCACCAATCACGACAAGTCTCCAGTGGCGAATGTTGTGATGCGCGATCGGTTGCCAACAGGTTTCCGACTGCGTGCGAATTCCTTCACTGTCGGCACGTCCAAAGCGACAGTTGTTCAAGACGAGGCTGGAAACTTCAGCTTTGCCATCGGCACGATGGCGCCTGGCGCTACTGTGACGATGCACTATGTGACGGAAGTGACCGTCCAGACCCCCATCGGGAAAGCGAAGAATCTCGCCAATGCAACAGGTGTGAGCGCGGTGTCAAACGACGCGATGGCACAGGTTGAGGTGCGCGATGACCTTATGTCCGACAGGTTCGTGATTCTGGGCAATGTACGTGAGGTTGAGTCTTGCAAGAAGCTTCCAGGCAAGCCACTGTCAGGCGTTCGGATCTTGTTTGAAACAGGTGACTATGTCTCTTCAGATGTGAACGGACAGTGGCACATGGATCGTCTGCGAGTGGGGAACCACGTTGCGCGCATTGATCCGCAGTCCATTCCCAGCGGCTATGAGCCTGTGCTGTGCGAGGACACGACGGACTTCGCTGGATCCGCGACATCCCGATTCGTTCGTGGTGCAGCAGCCTCTCTCAAGAGCGTGGAGTTCTATCTGAAGAAGACCCAGGCGAAGGTCGATGCGGACGCCAAGGCGATGAGCGAAAAGCTCTCTCAGAGCATCTTGGGCACGCTGAACACTGAGGTCAAGGAGGATGCGGTCGTGGCAGCGGGCAAGTCTGGCACCGAGGCTTATTCCTATCATGCGGCCTTCCTGCGCGAGCTGAAGCCTGAACGCAAGTTTCTTTTCCCCAACGATTCGTTCAGCGCGGTCACGACGGCCATTGGCGTTGCGCTGTCATCACCTTCGGGTGAACAGGTTCGCCTCTTCGTGAATGGAATGGAAGCACCGAAGATCAGCTACGACGGTGTTCGTGACGATGAGGCATCGAAGGCCAGCATCCACTACTGGAGCGCGGTGCCCATTCGGGACGGCATGAACAAGCTGGAAGCCAGGTTCTACAAGGAAGGCGTGGAGGTTGGAACGGCCTCACGCGAGGTCACGTTCAGCAGCAACATCACGAACGCCACCTTGGATCAAGAGCGCTCAGTGTTGGTCGCCGATGGCCGTCATCCGATCGAGATCGCTGTTAAATTGACCGACGAGTTCAGTCGTCCGGCGTACAAGGGACTGTCGGGCAGCTACACCCTTGAGGGTGGCTTCACGAGCTTCATCGATCGTGCTTCTGGTGCGCCTATCGAAATGCTGGGGCGTCTGCGTGAAAACCAGCAAACGTTCGTGGTCGGTGACAACGGGGTGGCTGTGATCAAGCTCGAGCCAGCTGCAAGTGGCGGCGAAGCCTTGCTCACAGTGATGCTGAAGGACAAGCGCCTGACCCTCAGGCCCTGGATCCGTGCGGCCAATCAACCCTGGGTGGTGGTGGGTTTCGCGGAAGGCACACTGGCACACAGCAAGATCTCGAACGCCATCAAGGACAGTGTTGGTGGTGGAGATCTGGTCGACTCGGGTGGTCGAGTTGCGTTCTTCGCAAAAGGCTCAATCTCAGGTGATCTGCTTGCGACTATTGCCTACGACACGCGTGCAATCAAGCAAGTGGATCCAGCCACATCCAGCTCGATGGCAGGTCAGCAATTGATGGTCGCGGGAACTTCGCAGGATGCGTTCCAGGTGTACGGTGATCAGTCTGCCAGCCAGAAGGACGCCGTTCGGACAGGAAAGTTGTATGTGCGAATCGAGAAAGATCGCTTCTATGCGATGTTCGGCCAAACGCAAGCCGGCCTCTCGATCACGGAGCTGACGAAGTACGATCGCATCATTAACGGCGCGAAGACGGAGTACCGCGGTGATCGTGCTTCAGCTACTGCGTTCGCCAGTGAGCTGACGGGCGTTCATACCCTGGTCGAACTGAATGCTGATGCATTGAGCGGTGCGTATGCGACCAAGACCCCGATCAAAGTGAACACTGAGGTGGTGTCGATCGTCACGCGCTCTTCGAGCCAACGCGACCGTATCTTGGACCGCAAGGTGCTCTCTCGCTACCTGGACTATGACATCGATTACGCGCTGGGGACGATCCGCCTGAAGCAGTCGGTCCAGGCGTACGACCTTGGGTTCAACCCGAACTACATTCGGATCGAGTTCGACACGGACATCGATGTCGGGTCGGCTTCGGTGGTGGGTGGCCGTGTAGCCTACAAGCCATTCCAGACCGTTGAGGTTGGTGTCAGTGGCGTCAAGGAAAGCGGGGGCGCCAGTGACTCTCGCATGGCAGGCGTCGACGTGCGTTACGCCTCCAAGGACGGGGCGTTGAGTGGCAGCGTGGAGCTCGCCAACAGCAGCAAGATCGTCGATGGTGGTAGCGTGAGTGGCTCCGGTTACTACGCACAGGGCCAATACCGCGGGCAGGGTGTTTCCGGTCAGCTCTATGCGAAGAAGGTAACCCCTGGCTTCGGCACTTCGACAGCTCTCGCCGCGGACGTCGGTCTCGAGAAGGTTGGGGGTGACGTGACGGCTCAGATATCCGATGGTCTGGCACTGAACGGTTCTCTGTCGTCTCAGAAGGACCTGGGCACCAATGCAAAGAGTGAGATTGCCGAACTCAAACTGACGAGCCGCTTGACCGACCAGTCGACAGGCTACGTTGGACTGAAGCGTCAGTTGACTGAAGGCTCTACGGTCTCCACGGGGTACCTTGGAAATGGTCTGGCTCTGCCGACCGCTATCGCTGACCAGGATTCGCTTGCCGTCACTTTGGGCGCTCAATATGCTCTGCAGGCCGTGCCAGCTCGCCTTGTGGGTCAGGCGGAATTGCCGAACAAGGTGAGCGATGTCGCTCCACGTCGTTTGCGCGTTGGTGGCGAATACGACCTGACCAAGAAGATCACACTGGTCGCAGACCATGAGCTGACGCAGTACGAGTCCGCTAGTTTCGGACTAAATCGGGTGGGTCTAAAGGCGAACCCGTGGAAGGGTGGCCAGGTTCAAGCGTCGACCGGCGCCATGGACGGTGACATCGGCCGGGCGTACTACCGGGTTGGTGCTGACCAGTCGTTCGAGCTTACGCAGAACCTGACGATGGATCTGGGCTTTGCTTCGCAGAGCTGGACGGGTGGCGCGCTGCCGAAAACGAACGTGGCTGCCGGCACGATCGTGACTCTTGAAGACTACAAGAACTACCGCGGCGCCTTGGTGTATCGACGTGATCCATTCCTGGCCCAGTTGCGTGCGGAGCACCTGGATGGAACGGACTCAAAGCGGACCTTCATTCAGGGTGACGTCTACCAGAAACTGGATTCTCGTTTCGCTCTGACCGCCGGGTTTACAACCGAGCGGCTCGACATGGGGCTGTCGTCAACGCGCACTGATTCGTTGCGTCTTGGCGCGAGCTACCGCGATGCGGCCAGTCCGCTGTCCGGTCTTCTGGGTGTGCGCTACGCCAACTTGAAACAGTCCGAAGCGCAGCAAGCGAGCATCGTGGTCAATGCGATGCAGAACTACAAGCTGAACAGCGACTGGGAAGTCTTTGCGCACCAGGGGATCAAGCATGCCTCTGCGACGTTCGATGGGGAGGGCTATCAGGGTCTGACCTACCTGCTCAACGCCGGCGTGACGTACTATTTGGGGTCGAAGTTTGATATTTCCGCATCCGCATTGCGCGCATACTCGTCATCTGCCAAAGTTGGCAGCAATGGTGGTGCATTGGCTCTTGGCTACACCATGAAGAAGAATGCGCATGTCGCAGTCGGCTACCAAGCTCTTGATAGGTTTGACAGGAACTTTGCGTTCAACGAAGCCTATGTGAGCGGAATCTTCCTGAGGGTCATGATCAAGTTCGATGAAACCACCCTGGGTCTCAACCGCGGATCGGCTGCCGAACTGCCCTGAAGATGCAGGTCATCTTGCTTCGCGTCGATCGAAATGTCAAATTGAATTGATGGTGCAGAAGCTGGTGCTCGCGCGATAATGGACGAAGTGGCCTGGCCAAGAAAAGTCTTGGTCTGGGCATCCATTTCGATCACTCGCCAGGCGCTGCCGGTGGAGAGATTTCAAACCGGGCGTGGCATGGCATCAAAAGAGGCATTCGATGAGTGGTTCACGGAGCTGCGGAAGCAGCAGCCGGTGACGTCTTACGCCTTGAATGCTGCCATGGCCCGGGTGGTCATTGCATCAACCGATGCCGACGAGATCGTTCAGACGATTGCTCGCGGCAACGACATCCCCAGCTTGAAGGTTCTGATGGCGGTGGATGGTGGGGAGGCGCTGCTGAAGCGTTTCCCCAAAGAGCATCGCGAGATGCTCACGTATGCCGTGGCTCACATGCTTGTCGACAACTCGGGGAACGAGGGGTTTGCCCAGCAGTGGGTGAAGCATCTCGAGCATGACGCCGAGCAGGCCGCTAAGATCTACCGGAAGGGCGCCAAGAGACCTTTCGAGTCCATCGTCAGCGAACAGTCTCGTGTGGGCATGGCGATTCTCAGCGACGCACTCACGCTCTCGCGTGTTGAGCAGCACAGGGAATGTCCGCTGCTCGGCGCCATGCAGCAGATCGGTGTCGCTGCCGACCGGGGCTGTCGCGAACGGTTCTGCTACGAAGTGGCGGCATTCTTGCGGATCGTATCCCCAGACCACTTGCCCATGGTTTCCCGTCGAGAGATGACGCGGAACTTCAGCCTTCCGTTGGAGCGGGCGATGTTGAAGATGGACGACGCCACCCCGGCGCTGCCCGCTTTGGGCCTGGCCTATGACACCAACAATGCTGACGTGCGCGCCCGGATTCATGCCAGCGTCAAAGACGCTCTGAGGTTCGGTTCAGAGATTTTCTTGGAGCCCAAAGGTGCTTTCTCGTCCCAGTGGGAGCTGCTGATGCAGTGGAAGGACGAGGATCTGATGGACATCTTGTGGAAGGGCAGGTATCGCGACAGTGATCCAACCAAAGGGCAGAGGAGTGCATCGTTCCTGGCGGCGTTGTGCAAGCTGTCGCATGACGACGCGCTCGACGTTGTCTGCGAGATGCAGGGCATGGGCCTAGACCTGAATCGACTGAGCGAAGAAGTTGCGGGTGACCGCCGGTATGGGCGTCGGCTGATCGACGCCGCGGTCCAGTACCCCAACCCGCGCTTGTTCGGATGGCTCTTGGCTCAAGGGTGCGATCCCGAGGCCAAGAACTATGAAGAGTCCCCCGATCGGTACCCACCCGAGTCTGCGGCAGAGCATCTGGATGGCTGGTGTGAGCTTGTACCGGAGGGCCATCGGGAGCAATCAAAGCGGATAGATTTCACCGAGGCTGAAACGCTTTTGCGTGTCTGGCGTTCAAGGCTGAATGCGCTGCTTGCACTCGATGAGATCCAAGCACCGGCGGGAGCACGTCCATGATGAGGTTCAAAGACATCGACAGTGAGCGAGATGAGCTTGATCGGTGCCGGCGGTATTTGGCCAACGATCTTGTGAACGCAGCCAACAACACATCTCGCACCGTGCAGCTGAAGGAGATGCTCTCGGTGCCAGTGAACCCGGATAGCGTGTCCGAGAACGGAAAGAACGGCCTCTGCAGGGCGGCGTTCGAGGGCTACAAGAGCCATGTCCGGTTGCTTCTGGAAGCCGGAGCGGATCCCAATCTCGTAGAGCCCCACTCCGGATATACGCCCTTGGTTGCAACGCTCGTGGGTGGCAACCCTGAACTGATCGAGTTGTTGCTCCTCGCTGGGGCGGATCCGACGATCCCCGATGCCGAGGGGGAGACGGCGCTCCAGGCGATGGAGACCCTGGTTGGTGAGGGTACGATGAACATCGCCAGGTCCATCGCTGCACGCAAAGCGGCGGATGTGTCTATGCGCGAGATCCGGGGTCTCCTCGTTTTCAGTGCAATAAGTGACGGTACGAAAAGCTAGCACTGGCG
>OBMA010001831.1_pt1 | contig 12774 bp, 10 predicted proteins | sample 1539141 | NCBI WGS metagenome assembly OBMA01 (sample SAMEA3991484, study PRJEB22521) | metagenome | biome: anthropogenic terrestrial biome; feature: sewage plant; material: raw primary sludge | place: Sweden | collected 2012-09-26 | reverse complement strand
GTGTTCACACTGTTGTCTTTTGCCCCTAACTCGTTGGTTTTGAGATTAAGACGGTTGATAGATGAAAACTCCTGATAAGTGAATCCGCATGCTTTTGCCAGAGGACCTGGAGCAAGAGTGGTCCGTACGTCGTCATCTTGGTCGCAGTATCCACTTTTATACAGCATGACAACCTCACCTCCGTTTTTGACGAAATCAGATATTTTGTTGAACAGGGCGTCTGTCGCTACATATAAAGATGGTATAACCAGCATATCATATCCGCTGAAATCCTGGATTTTGTCGCAAGGGATAATATCACATTCAATATTCTGACGATAGAGAGCCTCATATACGAAGTAATCCTTATATTGGTCACTATTGGTATAGGGCATGAAGTCCAGAGCATGTTTTGAGTCATGACTGAAAAGCACTGCCACACGGTTGTGCTTCTTACTGTTTACAAGCTTTTCTCCGATTTCATCGAGTTCTTTTGCTCCTTTCTGGAATTCTGCATAAACACGGTTCGGCTGCATGTCATGTCCCAGCAACCCACGCCAATATGTCTCCTGACCGTAGTGCAGAGTACTCCAATGCCAGTATTCCACCATGTTTGCACCATTAGATAAGAAAGCATACATGTTCTGTCTCAACTGTCCGTCGTATGGAGGCCACTGGTCACGGCTGCTCCATCCTGTTCCCTGGGCATTTGTTTCAGTGACAAGGAAGTTCTGATGTTTGCATAAACGTCGCATGTAGTCACAAGCATATCCTATCCATTGCCCGTCTTGTGCATCCTGCATATTATAATAGACGTTGATGGCAGGATATTCCATCTGTCGGAAGGCCTCTACTTGATCAATATTGCAGAAATAAGGCATGAAACAGTGCGTGATAAATTGATCTTTACGCATATACTCTTTCACGATGTCGGCTTGGAAATTAAGAAAGTCGGCAGTAACTTTCCGGTTCCATCGTTCCCACCATAATTTATAAGATGGGTTTGTTACACCTTTTCTGTCGTAAAACTCATCCCATGAGTTGATGTTCATGCCCCAGTAGTTGAGACCCCAACGTCGGTTGAGTGAATCCAAGTTATTGTGAAATTGTTCTTTGATATAATCTCTGAATCCCTCAAAGTAATCCTGATTGTCAATACTGCGTGCCTCCACCTCATTATCGACTTGAAATCCGATGATTGCGGGATTTTTTGCATACCGTTCCATCATCTTTCTGATGATTCTCTCACAATAATTGCGATAAGTAGGGTTCATGAGGTCCATATTCTGACGAATACCATATTGGCTTTGTTTCCCGTCAACAGTCTGTGAAAGAACTTCGGGATGTTCATGTGCCATCCATGCAGGTATTGAGTAAGTTGGAGTTCCTAGGATTATCTTTATTCCGGCTTTCTGCAAATGGTCGATTATGCGGTCCATCCATTCGAATTTGAATACACCATCTTGAGGCTCATATAGTGACCATGTAGATTCCCCAACTCGTACTACCGACAGATGTGCCTCTTTCATTAACTTGATGTCTTCGTCCAATCGATCAGTTGGAGTATATTCACTATAATATGCCGCTCCGTAAAGAGGACGGCTAAACTTAAATCCACTATTGTCTTTTTGTGCAAAGAGAATAGTAGGAACAAATAGTAAAGAGCTTAACAGAAACTTAAGTTTGTTCATAAGATTAGGAATTTCGTTAGATTCATTGCAAAGGTAATAAAAAACAATATTAAAATGATATTTATCGTAACAAATGGGTTATTTAGATCATTTATTTATCTTCATCTTTTGATAATTAAGAAATGATGGTTATCTTTGTGATGTTATTTTGTAAATAACAGAAACATCATTTTAATACAATTGCGGAATGCTTAAACCATTTTATAATGCTGATTTTGTAGAGGCCGGTTGTGATGAGGCCGGTAGAGGTTGTCTTGCTGGCAGCGTATTTGCCGCAGCAGTGATCTTGCCAAAAGACTACGTCAATGAGGAACTTAACGATTCTAAGAAACTGACAGAGAAAAGCCGCTATGCCCTTCGAGAGATTATTCAGCGTGATGCTCTTGCATGGGCTGTTGGTATCGTTACTGCCGATGAAATCGATAAAATAAATATTCTCAACGCCAGTATCCTGGCCATGCACCGTGCACTCGATCAACTCAAATTACGGCCAGAATATATTATTGTCGATGGAAACAGATTCAAAAAATATGGGGAGATTCCCTATACTACGATTGTAAAAGGAGATGGAAAATATCTGTCCATTGCAGCAGCAAGTGTTCTGGCTAAGACTTACCGTGATGACTATATGAACGAACTTGCTGAACAGTACCCTCAGTATGACTGGAAAAACAATAAGGGATATCCTACGAAGAAGCATAGATTGGCGATAAAAGAGTATGGAATTACCCCATTTCATCGAAAATCATATAATCTTTTGGGTGACGGACAACTCTCCTTTGATTTCTGATCATTATTAAGAATGCGCTTAGATAAATTCGACCGCCAGCTGCGACTGATGATTCTCCTCACTCAGAATCGTGAGTATACTCTAGACGAGATTTGTGATCGTCTTGAGATCTCCCGTCGGAACCTCTACTATTATATCGAAGGCTTTAAGGAGAACGGGTTTATCGTAGAGAAGAAAGGACAGGTCTATCGTCTTGATAAAGACTCTCCTTTCTTTAAGAATATTACAGAATTAGTCCATTTCACCGAAGACGAAGCTGTCATCCTACGTCAGGTGCTGTCTTCAGCAAGTAATACAAGTGTTCAGATCCGTAATCTCAAAAACAAGCTGGACAAACTATATGATTTTGATATTCTGTCGAACGTGGATGTCAATAAACAGACAGCAAAGAATATCGGTTCCATCTACGATGCCATCAAAGAACACCGTCAGGTCAAGATCTGCAATTACTCATCTCCACATAGCGATACCACCTCAGATCGTATTGTAGAACCTTTTCTCTTTCTTAACGGCAATGAAGATGTGCGTTGTTATGAATTGAAATCCGGGATGAATAAGAGTTTCAAAGTATCACGTATGGGCGATGTACAACTTTTGGATTTGCTTTGGAGCAATCAGAGTAAACACAAACAGGTCTATACCGACCTTTTCCAGTTTAGTGGAGAGGAGCGCCGCCCTGTTAAACTCCGTCTCGGCCGCCTCTCCTATAATATTCTAAAAGAGGAATATCCAAAATCGGAGAAATATATCTCTCAGGAGAGCGATGAATACTGGATTTTTTCTACCGATGTGTGTAGTTATAAGGGCGTTGGGCGATTCGTGCTTGGACTTTTTGAGGATATTAAAGTTGTTGAATCAGCCGAGTTTCGTGAGTATCTCAAGGAAAAGATTGCCCGCATGACCTTATAAAATTTAGTTCGTCAGTTATTCTTTGATGGTCCTTCATTCCATTTTCTTATTTAATCGGCTCTTGATAGACCTTAATGCTTGGTCCGAATAATGAAAAGCAGATTTCTTCTTATCGTCGCTCTTCCCATATCTTTCCATGATGCAGAAATCCGTCTTATGACTGTTACAAAAGGGAAGCATGTGTTGTCGTATTTTTTTAAAAAACAGTTAATCTTTCATTTTAATACGATAAAAACAAAATATAAATATTTTTATTCGTAGATTTGCATCGAGTAACGGATATAACTTCTTTCTTTCGGGTAAAGATTGGATGATTTTTAATGTATATCCTCAACGAAACCTTAAATTTATGCTATCTAAGAGAATTATTCTGTTAATTTTGCATGAGAGAGGCTAAATAAACTATTAATGAAAAAAATGAATAAATTGATGATGATCTTACTCACTTCACTATCAGTATCAAGTGCATTTGGTCAATACAAAGATGAGAACCTCCTTCTATTTGGAAATTTTAATGAAAAATGGGAAGTGTATTGTCAACGATCCTCAACGGATTTTGTGTTGTTGAATCGTAATCATTTCAAAGACAGTGTTTCTGTTCAGGAGATGAAAGATGCATTTTACAAATTCAAGAATGTGTCTGTTTCGAAATCGGCATACACAGGATTTGACTCTGTGCGCTACTGTCCTCTGGGGGAAAGTGTCATGCTGATATCTCCGCTCAGGGATCATTCTCAAAAGAAGATAGCAGAGTGTCGTGGCGTATGGTCATGGGCCGGGCGTTTTAGATTAGTACAATTGCTGAATCAGAAAGGGATGCCTCAGGAAGATTTGTTGGCCAAATTAAACAATGCCAATAAGAAATGGCTGCAAGGAGAAATCGTGACATTGAGATCGCCTCGCCATTATATGGGTTTCGTCGTATCCCCACTTCCTTATATGGAGATATATCAAGACGCAAATCTGTTAGGGCGAACCATATATCATAGTAACTATGCTGATTTCTTCTCTTATGCACAGTGCTCACGGATCATTCTTGACGGCGAATGGCATAGTTCTGTCAGGGCCGGAGCCAGATTGCTGGGATCGATGATCGGCATCAATTACTCTTCGAATGTCACGAAACCGGAAAAGACGTTCTCTGTTTTATTGTATGAAAAAAGCAAGTCGAAGTCATCTCGTATCACTTACACCCTTGAACTTTTATCACCGGAGAATCCTGATGCAGAAACAAAGCAACTCTTTGAGAATATGAAGAATTTTGTGGAGCAGATTCCCAGTGGTGCCTTCAAGCCTTACTACACTACGGATTTTCGTATCATGACCGGCAGATATTATCGTGTAACGGTCAACAAATGTGGTTGGCTAGTTGAAGACTATCTTTAACGTGATAAGGCTTTGTTGGTAATACAGAAAACAATCTGAAAATTGCATATTGTGATGTCTCAGGTTAGTCCGGAACTTGATATGGAAGCATTACGTATTGTCTGCATCCTCCCCAGATGGATTCCGGCAAATTGTGGAGGAGAACGAATATTACAAAATTCACTATGCCGATAACCTTCAGGAAAGATGCTTTGACAAAATAGTATCGTCTGGAGACTAAAAATATAACGGTTTCATTCTGTATTACAAACATTTTTCTTACTTTTGCCCTCCAAAATCAATCAATACAAGTAATGAAACTAAAGGTATCGTGTATTTGCATTCTATTATCATTTTTCGCCTACACGGTTGAGGCACAGTCGTTCAGCTCATACCTCGCCAAGTTTAAGGTATGGAAGGGTAAAACGATCACATCGAAAATCTTCTATGGGGCAAGTTACGAAGCCTTTGGCAAGACGAAAAAACTGGATAGGACATTATCCATGCAGTTTATTCCCCGTTGGTCACAGACTGCGGGGGATGTGGTGATGGATACCTATACACCAACATATATGATTAAAAAGCCCCATTTCATCGCCGCTTTTCTATATCATCAGTCGATAAACCGAACGGATCCCAATGCTTCCTTTTATTCTTATGAGGTGGTGACCTATACAAGCGCGGGAAAGATTCTGGATAACGCCACTGTCGTGATGGGAATGGATACGTGGGTACATGATATCAGTGGTACTGTCACTCCTCTAGCTCTGGAGGATACTAAGAAAGCGAACTTGTCGAATAGCTTTGCTGGACAACCGGGATCAAAACCAACAGAACTTACTCGTATCTCTTTCGGAGATTATGGAACTATCCATACAGCTAATGTTCCTGTTGATGTTTCTCAAAACGCAGCCTCACAGAAGACAAAGGCCTTTAAACCTAAAAGAGTATCATTCCGCACTTATCTGAAGATGTTCTCTACATGGAGAGGAGTGCAGATAAACGATAGCCTGACAAACGGGAACAAGATCATGTCGGCAACCGGAAATAAGTTTATGGATGATAATTGTGTGGCTCGTTACATCCCAAAGGATTTTGACTGTGAATGCGAATCAAAAAGCATTCATTATGCCCCCGAGTATATCATAGAACAACCATCGTTCATCGTGGCGTTTCTACAGAAAGTATGTGGAAAAACTGTCGATGAATACTGGCCCTATAACGATCTGGTGATGATCACCTATTCAAAAGATGGTGATCTGATTGACAGTAAAGTTATAGCCAGAAGCGGAGAGATGTGGAATTGCGCTGTCGGCGGGACACTAATGCCGCTGAAGGTGAATGTAAATCAGCAGTACCATGTCATCACAATAGGAAAGAGTAAGACAGACGGTTTCGTGAAAAGTATAACCACTCAATATTCTGTGAGTGAAGACGGCAAGATTTTATCGTTTAATTAGTCGTTTATTCCACTCACTCACTCATGCATGAATGGTCTGTATAGATGCAGTATTAAATACCAAAAGTAAATATAATGATGAGAAGATTTTTTTTAACTGTATTGTTGGCAACTTTATCTGTGGCATGTACGTTTGCCCAGAAACGTGTGTTCACTATTGCAGATTTGTATAAGCTGCGATATGTTTCAGGGATTACTGTATCCCCTGACGGTACAAAGATAGCTTATTCACAGAGTGCATCAAATCTGTCGAAAGCTAAGACAATGATTGATGTATACGTGATGAATTGCGACGGAAGTAATGCAACCCGGTTGACAACAGACCAGAAATCGTATGTCTCGGTTTGGGGCAAGGATGGCAAAGATGTCTATTATGTGTCGTCAGAGAGCGGAAGCAGTCAGATGTACCGTTATTCATTAGAAAACAAGAAGTCAGAGAAGCTCACCGACTTTTCCATGGGTGTGGATGCTCCTGTGCTTTCACCGGACAATCAGCTGATAGCTTTCACGGCAAAGGTTTATCCGGAGTGTGGCGCTGACAGCAAGGCAAATCAAATGGCCGATTCCATCGCAAGTAATGGCCCTGTGCAGGCATATCTGGCAGATCATCTCCTTTATCGTCACTGGACTGAATATTCTGCAGGCAAATGCTCGCACATCATCCTATTTGATATAGCGAAAAAGACATATAAAGATTTGACTCCCGGTTCTTTTGAGTCACCGATATTCATGCTTGGTGGTGGAGATGGATTCTCTTTCTCGCCTGATAGCAAGGAGTTGTGTTACGTGTCAAACCATACAGATCATCCTGAGGCAAACACGAATGCCGATTTGTTTCTTGTACCGGTCACTGGAGGTGAGGCTGTAAACATAACGAAAGCCAATGAGGCTTGGGACGGATCACCCATGTATTCGCCGGATGGAAAATACATTGCATATCGCCTGCAGAAGGTTCCCGGTTATGAATCAGATCTTTTTAGAATCGCACTTTATGACCGTCAGTCAGGGGTGTCGCGCATCATCACAAGCAAGCTTGACAACTGGGAAGATGCGATGAAATGGGACAAAACCTCAAAGACGATCTATTTTACTTATGAGAAAGAGGGCTATGAACCGGTGTATAAAATCAATATCGCCAATGAGAAAGTGGAGACTGTAATAGCCGACAAGGCTGTGGGGGAGTTTGATCTGGATTCTAAAGGAAACATCTATTACACCTATAGTGCTACAGGGAAGCCGAGTGCTCTTTACAGACAGCCATTAAATAAGAATAAAGTTACACAACTCACGTTCCTCAACAAGGATATAGAGAATAGTGTGGATATTCGTCCGTCGGAAACGATGTGGGTGGAAGGCAGCAATGGCCGTAAGATTCAGGTCTTCATCGTAAAGCCGCATGACTTTGATCCGTCAAAGAAATATCCGCTGATAATGAATGTGCATGGCGGACCTCAGATGCAATGGATGAACTCGTTCAGACCAGACTGGCAGGTGTATCCCGCAGCAGGTTATGTGCTGGCTTATCCAAACCCTCACGGGTCTACTGGTTATGGTCAGGACTTTACGCTCGGTATCTCTAAAGATTGGGGAGGCAAACCGTTCTATGATCTGATGAAGGTTACAGATGCCCTTTCACAGTTGTCATACGTAGACTCTACTCGTATGGGAGCGATGGGCTGGTCATACGGTGGATATATGATGAACTGGTTTCAGGCAAAGACAAAACGTTTTAAATGTCTGGCTTCGACGATGGGACTTTTTGACTTGAGATCTATGTGGGGTGCTACCGAGGAACTGTGGTTCCCAAACTTTGAACTCAATGGTCAACCTTGGAACTCTGATCTGTATAAGAAATTTTCACCCTCAGAGTATGTGAAGAACTTCTCAACACCGACATTGATCATCACCGGACAGCTTGACTTCCGTGTGTCATACACGCAAAGCCTACAGTACTTCAATACTCTTCAGACTCTCGGCATACCATCCCGACTCATTATCTTGAAGAATGACGGTCACTGGCCCAGTAATATTAAGTCAATGCCGTTGTATTATGCTGCCCATTTGGACTGGTTCCATCGATATCTGGGTGGTGCCCCCAGCCCGTATGACGTAGATAAGCTGGTGAAAAATCAGGTTGAATATTAATCTGGAGAAGGAATGACATAAGTGATAGACTTTTAATCACTTTCTAATTTCATATAAACAGATTATAATCATATAAATTTTGTTGTTCATCAACTTCTGAATACTTTTGCGGACGTTATAAATTTATTTTTTAGATGATGAAAACGAAAGTATTCAGGGTAAGGATATTATTGCTGATGGATAGCAGCATAATATTTGTTCATGGATCGATCGCACCGAATAGTATGACTATCGGTGAGGCCGATTCTCTTTTTTCGGAATAATATGGAACTGATAACAAAATATATGATAGATTTTTTCTATTTTTGCATCGATCAAAGAATACACATATAATTAAAATTATGGCGCGAATATTATTGGTTGAGGATGAAGTGAATATAGCCTCGTTCATAGAGAGAGGACTAAAAGAACTCGGTCACGAAGTGGTGGTTGCTTATGACGGAGAAAAGGGATGGGCACAAGCTCAGAACGTTGAGTTCGGATTCCTCATTCTCGATATCATTATGCCTAAAATGAATGGGTTGGAACTCTGTTCCATGTATCGTAAGACTTTCGGCTATAAAACTCCTATAGTCATGCTCACAGCTCTTGGCACAACCGAAGATGTGGTGAAGGGGCTTGAGGCCGGAGCTGATGATTATCTGGTCAAACCGTTCAGCTTCAGAGAACTTGAGGCACGTATCAATGCTTTGCTAAGAAGGACATCCGAGGTTAATGATGTGAAGATACTGAAATGTGGTGATCTGACTCTTGATTGTGCCCGGCGGAAGGCTCTGAGGGGAGAAACGGATATTGATCTTACTGTAACGGAATATCGTCTTCTAGAATATTTTATGACCAATCAGAACGTGGTGATTAGTAGGATGACGCTGCTAAAAAATGTATGGGATAAGAATTTTGATACGAATACCAATATTGTGGATGTCTATGTCAATTATCTGCGTGGAAAGGTGGATAAAAACTTTGAACGTAAACTAATTCATACCGTTGTCGGTGTGGGTTATATCATGTCGGAATAAAGTCTTAGAAGATGAAGATAGGTTCAAAATTGATCTTGTTTTATACGTTGATGACATTCGGTGTAGCACTGTTTATCATACTCGTTTTTTATGTCGTGACATCACAGTATATAGACAATGTGTTTGATGTAAACCTTACGGATAAGGTATATCTCACAGCTCAAGCTCATTTTAAAAAAGATGAAGTGGACGAAAATGCTTACGAGATTATCAAAAAAGACAATAGCGAATTATTACCACGCGCCCGCGAAATAGTGATTAACCGTAAGGATACTGCTGCGTTACATGATTCTATATCTGTCTATCTTGATCCTGTCGGAAGGCGGAAACTCTTTTCCGGTGAACCTGTGCTTTTTGAGAAGGGAAACCAGCGTGGGGTGGCTCTTTCTTATCATGACAATCTCGGCGATTTTGTAGTTGTAGTGATGGCAAAGAACGGTTATGGATATAAGATTCAGCAGCATATTCTTTATCTTTCGCTCATATTGTTGTTGATCAGTATTGCTGTAATTCTGATTCTTGGCAGGATTTATTCCAACCGCATATTATACCCACTTAAGCGCATACTGGAAAACTTAAAGAATATACGGGGAAATAGTATGGATGTTCGTTTGGAGGAGACAGAAAATAAAGATGAGCTGGATACTTTGGTGCATAATCTCAACGATATGCTCGACCGTATATGTGAGGCTTTCAGGTCGGAAAAGTCGTTTGTGAATGCTGCCTCTCATGAACTCAGCAATCCTCTTACGGCTATTCAGGGGGAGTGTGAGATCACTCTGATGAAAGAACGTGACACCAAACTTTATGTTGACTCTCTACAGAGAATATACTCCGAGAGTAAACGTATGTCACAACTCATCAAACATCTTCTTTTTTTATCCCGTCATGATGATGATTTGTCTGACTTGGAATCATTGGATATAGATTTGGCGACATTCTTATCGGATCTTTCTCAATCCACTGAACGGGTGATCTTTACAGACGAAACGGAATATAGTGTGTTGGTGAAGGCTAACCCATATCTTCTACAGGTGGCAATACAGAATTTTCTCAACAACGCAACGAAGTATTCACAGAAACAGATAGATCTCCGGCTTAAACTGATTGAGGGTCATCCCACAATAGAAATAGAGGATTACGGAATTGGTATCCCGAAAGATGAGATTCCGTTGATATTCCAGTCCTTCTATCGTGCTTCCAATACTCGTGATTTTTCCGGGAATGGTATTGGTATGGCACTATCTTCAAAGATTCTGAATATTTACAAAGCCAAAATAGCGATAGAATCAGAAGTGGATCAGTTTACCAAGTTCGTCATTTCGTTCAGGTAGGGGGTTCTTGTTTTATCTTCGTCTGTATTCCAGGTATTTCGCTACTTCCATTAATAATGGAATTTACATTCTTCTCCGACTGATTTTATATCAATTTCTCACGTCTATAAATGAGAATTAATGACCATTCAGTTCTCTTAATCGATTTTTTGCATTACCTTTGTACCCAAATATTAGAATTTTATAATTATTACAAGTTATGGCAAAAAAAGCATTACTGATGATCCTCGATGGATGGGGCATCGGTCAACATGGCAAAGGTGATGTAATTTACAACACACCAACTCCTTTCTTAGACTATCTATACGCTGTCAGCGCTCATTCTGAGTTGCAGGCTAGTGGCGAAAACGTCGGTCTGCCTGACGGACAGATGGGTAACTCGGAAGTGGGGCACTTGAATATCGGAGCAGGTCGTGTGGTTTATCAGGATCTTGTTAAAATTAACCGTGCATGTAGAGATAACTCAATACTGAAGAATCCTGGGGTCGTTTCTGCTTTCTCTTATGCTAAAGAGACAGGAAAGAACGTTCATTTTATGGGACTTACATCTAACGGTGGTGTACACTCTTCACTTGATCATCTGTACAAACTCTGTGAGATTTCTAAAGAGTACGGACTTAAGAATACATTTGTTCACTGCTTTATGGACGGTCGTGATACCGATCCTAAGAGCGGTAAGGGCTTTATCGAAGAGATTGATAAGAAGTGTGCTGAGACAGATTGCCATATCGCAAGCATCATCGGCCGTTTCTATGCAATGGATCGTGATAAACGATGGAACCGTGTGAAAGAGGCTTATGACTTGATCGTAAGTGGAAAGGGCAAACAGGCTACGGATATGGTTAAGGCGATGGAAGATAGTTATGCTGACGATGTAACCGACGAATTTATCAAACCAATTTATAACTCTTCTGTAGATGGAACAATCAAAGAAGGCGATGTAATCATCTTCATCAACTTCCGTAATGACCGTGCTAAGGAGTTGACCCAGGTGCTCACTCAGCAGGATATGCCTGAAGAGGGAATGCAAACGATTCCAAATCTTCAATATTACTGCATGACTCCTTATGATTCTTCTTTCAAAGGCGTTCATATCCTTTTCCCGAAAGATAATGTTCAGGATACATTGGGCGAATTCTTAAGTAAACAAGGTAAAAAACAGCTTCACACTGCTGAGACAGAGAAGTATGCTCACGTAACATTCTTCTTCAATGGCGGTCGTGAACAACCTTATGAGGGTGAGGATCGTATTCTTGTTCCTTCTCCAAAGGTTGCTACCTACGACTTGAAACCCGAGATGAGTGCTTATGAGGTTAAGGATAAGCTCGTGGCTGCAATCAAGGAGGATAAATATGATTTCATTGTTGTCAACTTCGCTAATGGCGATATGGTTGGTCATACCGGTATATACCATGCAATAGCAAAGGCTGTTCACGCAGTAGACAATTGTGTTCGCGAGGTGATCAAAGCAGTGAAAGATACTGGTTATGAGGCTATCATCATTGCCGATCATGGAAATGCTGATAACGCAATCAACCCTGATGATTCTCCAAACACAGCTCACTCACTCAATCCTGTTCCATTTATCTATGTTACTGACAACAACAGTGCTAAGGTAAATAACGGTCGTTTGGCTGACGTTGCTCCTTCTATCCTGCACATCATGGGATTGGGACAGCCTTCAGATATGACAGGTGAAAACTTGATTGAGGATAAATAATGCTGAGAACAATGGATGTAAGGATTGAAGAAAGTTGGAGGCAGCATATCGGAGCAGAGTTTGAAAAACAGTATTTTATTGATCTCACTTCGTTCGTGCGCCAGGAGTATATGCAGACAATGTGTTACCCTCCTGCGAAGATGATCTTCAATGCCTTTAATCTATGTCCATTCGATCAGGTGAAGGTGGTGATCATTGGTCAGGATCCATATCATGAACCGGGACAGGCGCACGGCTTGTGCTTTTCTGTAAACGACGGTATACAGTTTCCTCCATCACTGGTCAACATTTTCAAAGAGATAGAAAAGGATTGTGGTACACCTGTTCCGCAAAGCGGTAATCTTACTCGCTGGGCGGAACAGG
>OBMA010001828.1_pt1 | contig 12783 bp, 10 predicted proteins | sample 1539141 | NCBI WGS metagenome assembly OBMA01 (sample SAMEA3991484, study PRJEB22521) | metagenome | biome: anthropogenic terrestrial biome; feature: sewage plant; material: raw primary sludge | place: Sweden | collected 2012-09-26 | reverse complement strand
AACGGTGGTATTGAACAATGCTAAAGCCGTGTCCGCACCATTGGGCAAATCGGCATTGGCAAAGTGTGTCATCAGACCAATCTCACCCACACCTTGCAGCGCACGCAGTTGTGCAAATGCCGCAGCATAATCCTGCGGATTAAACCCCACACGGTTCATACCCGTGTTCATTTTGAGGTAGACATGGATACTGGAATGTTTGCGCTCAGTCAAAGCCGATGCCAGTGCATCTATCTGTGCCTGCTGATGCACCACCACGGTCAAATCCAATTCAAATGCGCTGGCGTAATCGGCTTTATCAAAGCAGCCTTCGAGCATTAATATCGGTTTGTCCCAACCCAAATCACGCACCAAGCGCGCCTCGTCAAAATCCAACATTGCCAAGCCGTCGGCATGTACCAAGCCCGAATAAATCCGCTCAATTCCGTGTCCATAGGCGTTGGCCTTGATGACTGCCCAAATACGCGAACCAGCCGCCTGTGTTGCTGCGCGTGCTCGTTGGATGTTGTGGGCAATGGCTTGGGGGTGGAGGGTGGCGCGGATGGGGCGTGGCATAAGTGTCCTACAAAACGGCTTGGCTATTGTCTAAAGAGCGTATTGTAGAGAGATTCGACAGAAAAAGCCACGCCGCTGAGGTTTTATACTTGTCTTGATTGCGCTGGCAAACATCACAGTTGCAACATTTGTGCGCGCTCCATATCCGATGGCGCAAAACCACGTTTTTCATAAAAATCAAAAATGCTGTTGACGATAAAGTGAGGGTCATCGGTAATATGTACGAGGTCTAAATCGACTTCGCTGATTAAACCCTCGCCCAATAAGTGTGAGCGCACCCAATCCCAAAGCCCCGACCAAAATTCAGTACCGTATAGATAAATCGGCATGGCGCGACTTTTGCCCGTTTGAATCAAGGTGAGTGATTCAAACAACTCATCCATTGTGCCAAAGCCACCAGGCATGGCAACAAAAGCAGTTGCGTATTTGGCAAAAGCCACTTTACGTGCGAAAAAATGACGGAAATTAATCGAAATATCCTGATAAGGATTGCCTGTTTGCTCATGGGGCAACAAAATATTTAAGCCAATGGACGGTCCTTTGCCTGCAAACGCGCCTTTGTTCGCGGCTTCCATGATGCCTGGTCCGCCGCCTGAAATCACGCCAAAACCTGCATCCGATAGCAAATGCGCCAGTTCTTCTGTTTTTTGATAGTATCGGTTATCGGGTTGGATGCGCGCTGAGCCAAAAATACTCACAGCAGGGCGGATGTTTGCCAATTGCTCGGCAGAGTGGACGAATTCAGACATAATCCCCAGTACATGCCATGACTCGCGTGCCTTGGTCATGGTGGCAGCATCGAGGTTGGATGACTGGTTGCCAGATAAGGTTTGAATGTTTTCACGGGCGTTTTGATTCATGTGTTTCCTTTGTTTGATACAACAATATTCGCTACATTGTACCGCGCTTGTGTGACATATGTGCGAAACGCTGTCGTTATTGCCTCGTATAAGTATTTTCTTTTTTAATTATCAAGCACAAAATCAGATAGTGTGAGATAATGCGCCCGCTTTTGAATTTCACGTCTGTTTATTTGAAACGAAAGCACTCGTTTCATCGCCCCCAGTTTTTTTGCGAGCCTGTTTTTTTGTGTTCGCTCATCCTTCTCAAAGAAGTGTCTATTCTGACGGTCGATGTTTTTTGATACACCCGTCAGCGCGTTAGACCCCTGAATTATCAGAACTTCTAACTCCCGCTATTGATATGAATTGTTTGCATACTTGCGAACATGGTTGTATTTTGCGTGCGTATTTTTGAAATACACACTGCGCTGGCACCCTTTTGGATTTTTATGACAACAACTTTACAAGCCACCCCGATTTCATTTGAAGAAATGGGCTTGGCAGATACGTTTTTAACCAGCATCAACGCTTTGGGTTACACCCAACCGACTGCCGTACAATCGGCATTGATTCCATGCGCCATGGCAGGGGGCGACTGGATTGTCGCTTCACAAACGGGTTCGGGTAAAACCGCCGCGTTTTTATTGCCTTCATTGCAAAAGATTTTGACGGCGGTTAATTCGGGTAAAAACAACCCAGCGAACGCGCCATTTACTTTGGTGTTGTGCCCAACCCGTGAATTGGCGCAACAGGTTTCAGCCGATGCGATTAATTTGGTGAAAAACACCCGTGGCTTGCGCATCGCAACCATCGTTGGTGGCACTTCGTATTTCAAACAAAAACAAGGTCTCAAAGGCGCGCACCTCGTGGTGGCAACGCCAGGTCGTTTGCTTGACTGGGTTAATCAAGGCGGCATCAATTTGTCGCAATTGCAAACCTTGGTCTTGGACGAAGCCGATCGTATGCTTGATTTGGGCTTTACCGATGAAATCACCGCGATTGCCGAAGCGTGTGAACACCGCGAACAAACCTTGATGTTCTCAGCGACATTCACCCCGCGCGAAACGCGTTTGGCGGGCGCATTGATGCTTGAGCCGCAACAAATCATGTTGGCCAGCGTGAGCGAAAAACACACCAGCATCACCCAGCATTTGCAATGGGCAGATAATTCGCACCACCAACAAAAATTATTGATGCACTGGTTGCAAGACGAAACTTTGGATCAAGCGGTGGTGTTTGCTTCAACCCAAATTGACTGCGAACGTTTGGCCGATGAGTTGGCGGGCATGGGCGTTTCTGCCGCAGCTTTGCACGGCGCAATGCCACAAATGGTGCGCAATCGCCGTTTAGATGCACTGCGCAAAGGCAAAACCAAAATCTTGGTCGCCACCGATGTCGCTGCGCGCGGGATTGATGTGCCGAACATCACCCACGTATTTAACTATGGTTTGCCGATGAAAGCCGAAGACTACGTGCATCGCATTGGTCGTACAGGTCGCGCAGGTCGTGAAGGCGTGGCAGTGACCTTTGCACAACGCTCAGACGCATTTAAAATTCGTCAAATCGAACGTTACATCGAACGCAAAATCAACGTGACCCAAGTCGCAGGTTTAGAACCACAACTCAAAGCGGAAGATTTCGCAGGTCGTGGTGGCAAATCTGCAGGGCGCGGTGGCAATGGTCGTGGTGCTTACTCGCGTGACGCGGGTAATGGCTACGCAGGCAAACCGCGCGGTGAATACCGTGGCGGCGGTCGTGGTGATTCGCGTGGCGATACTCGTAGTGACAGCCGTGGCGATGCGCCACGTGGTGCGCGTGCAGCACGTCCAGAGGGTCGTGGTTTCCGTGCCGAAGGTCGTGCGGATACGCATGGTGGTTATCGCAATGAGCCACGTTCAGAATACCGTGGTGCGCCAGCCAATGGCAATCGCAGCGACAGCCGCAATGACAACCGCAATCCAGCCAGCCCACATGCACGCGTGCGCCATGAATCGCATTTGGAAAAACGCGCCGATGGTCGTTTTCATGAGCGTTCAGACTCACGTCCTGCACACCGCGCGAGTACGGGTGAAGAATACCGTCCACGCCGTGAGCACCATTCTAAGCAAGGCGAAAAATCGTATGCCAAACCCGCAGCAGCGAGACCTTTTGTTAACGCCACTCGCCCAGCAGAGCGCACAGGTCAGGCAAAACCGCGCGCGAATCGCAAACCGAGTTTTTAATATTGCTTGCGTTTGAACACTAAAAAAGCACCATAGAAAAGCACCGATTGAGGTGCTTTTTTTAATGTATTTTTCCACGCTTTATTTGCGCCGCAAACCTTGAAGGCTGATGTGCGTGGGCGTATGGTCAGGTTCAATGTGCCTCATCAGTGCGGCTGCGGCCGCGCCCAAAGAGGAGGCGTTTTGCCCAAATTCGCAGAGTCGTATCGTCGGGGTTATTACATTGCGTTGGGTGTGCGCATTGAAACTGGCTATGGCTGGTTCCAACAATACGGTTTCAAATTGACTCATGGGACCGCCAATCACGATGGTTTCAGGATTGAGAATATTGGCAAGATTGCGCATCACAATCCCCAAAAAATACCCCACGGTCTCTAAACCTTTCTTAACTTGTATATCGCCTTGTGCCAATCGGTTTTGCATGGTTTCAATCGACAGTATGGGCGCGTCACCAACCAATTCTCGGCTCAATGCGCGTTGCGAAACCAAAGTTTCAACACAACCGCGCTGACCACAGGCGCACAGCCAACCGCCAAAGGGTTGCAAAGTTGAATGACCAATTTCCCCCGCCCAGCCGTTAAGTCCTGTGTACAAGCCGTTTTCACTGACGATGCCCGCGCCCACGCCGATGCCCACTGTCAAATGGATGATGGGATTGCGATGATATTGGCTGCGACCAAAAACGAATTCCGACAGTGCCCCCGCGTTGGCATCATTGATGATGGTGATGTCAATTTCAGGCATGTGTTGTTGGACAAAACGCTGGTGCAGCATGTCAATCAAATCGATGTTTTGCCAACCAATGTTCGGCAAATCAACCACATGACCATCCAAAGCATTGACCAAACCTGGCACCGATACGCCCAAACCCAGCATGTGATGGTTTAGGCTGAGCATGAGTTTCCATGTGTGACACAGGATATCCGCCAATTGCCTGACTGAGGTCTCAACGTTCGTATGCTGATAGGGCAAGCGAGATTGAAAACGAATTTCGCCTGTAATCGAGCAAGCAACGACGGCAATATAATCCACGCCAAGTTCCGCGCCGAGCAAAGTGAGCACCTCACCGTTTAAAGTCAAGCCCGTGGGTCTGCGTCCAGCACCTTCAAGCGGTGTCGGGCTGTCCTCTTTCAGCCAAGACTCGTCCAACAGTTCTTGCACGATTTTACCAATGGTGGATTTGTTTAAACCAGTGACCTTGGCCAAATCGCTGCGCGATATGCTCGGTTGTTTTTTAATGTGGTTGATGATGGCGAGTCGATTGATTTGTTTTAAATCGCTGTGGTTGCTGGTAAATGCCATGATGAACTCGTAAAAAGGTTAAAAAAGCCATTGGGGCGATTTTAAGTGAATTTGTTGTTTTCGTAAAATATTTATTTAAAATAATGACTGCCGATGGGTGAAAATATGAGAATAGATGTCAAAGAGTCAAAAAAACCATGCGATATTGGGGGAAGGCAATGCACTTTAGCGACATTTTTCAAGTATTTGCAAAAATTGCAATTCAATTTGTATTTTTAAACAATTAAATTTGACAAGCGTTGAAATTTGGTGTTGAATGTCAGTCACACACATGTAATACATATTGTTGTGTTCATAAATTAAGGAGAATACACATGAAAAAACAGTTGTTCGCAATTTCTGCACTAATGGTGACATTGGGTTTGACCGCTTGTGGTAAACCTGCTGAAACACCCAAAGCCGCTGATGCGGGCGCAACCCAAGCAACCGCAGCAGCAGGTGGTTTGATTGGCTTAGCGATTCCAGAAGCGACCAGCGAGCGTTGGAAAAACGCGGCTGAGTTTATGAAAAAAGAACTCGAAGCCAAGGGCTATAAAGTTGAAATCGGTTATGGCGATGGTGATCAGTCCAAACAAAACAAACAAATCGAAGACTTCATCACCAAAGGTGCGAAAGTGGTCGTTGTGGGTGCGGTCAATGATTCTGTGGCGCAAGCGGTGGATTCTGCCAAAGCGGCGGGAGTACAAGTGATTGCGTTTGACCGTTTGATTAAAGGGACGGATCAATACGATTACTACATGACGTTTGATAATTTCAAAGTCGGTGCGTTCCAAGGTGAGGCGATTAAAGCCGCTTTGGATTTGGATAAATCAAAAGGCAAAAACATTACCTTGTTCGCAGGCGCATCAACTGACAACAACGCGCGCGTGTTCTTTGATGGCGCATGGTCTGTGCTCAAACCATATGTGGACAGCGGTGCTTTAAACGTTTGCGGGCCAGTACCAACAGACTCCAAAGATCCGAATTGGACGAAAATTGCCACGCCTGATTGGGCCAATGATAAAGCCAAGGCACGTATGGAAACCTTGATTTCTGGCGATTGCAAAAGTGTGACTTTGGATGCGGTATTGGCACCAAATGACGGCTTGGCACGCGCGATTATTGGAGCGTTGGAGCAAAGCGGCAAATATAAAACATTGCCTTTCGTCACTGGACAAGACGCGGAATTGTTGTCCGTTAAATGGATTAACGAAGGCAAACAAGGTATGACGGTGTTTAAAGACGATCGTTTCTTGGCAAAAGCCACTGCCGAAGCAGCCGATGCTTTGGTCAAAGGTCAAAAACCAGCCCCAACAGTTAAGTTTGTAGAAGACACCACCACGTACAATACGGGCAAGAAAAACGTCAATGCCTTTTTGTTAGAACCATTGGTGGTCAATAAAGCCAACACCACCTCAGCAATGGTGGACAGCGGTTTTTACACTGCCGAGCAAGTGGCAAAAGGTACCAAATAACCCAGCACTCATCGATTTTTTTGACTGATTCAATGTTTTCCGCCATTGTTGGTTTTTGTATGATGTACAGCACGAGCAATGGCGGTTTGGGTATCTACTCCAAAAATTGTCTCAACAAAAAACAAGCAAAGCACAGTTTCTGTAAAACAAGCACTGCAAGTTTCTAAAAACAAGAGGCCACAACAATGGACACAATATTAGACATCAGAGGTTTACGCAAAACGTTTGGCTCGGTGGTTGCGCTCAATAAAGTCAATGTGCAGGTCACACGGGCACACATCCACTTTATTGTTGGCGAAAATGGTGCAGGCAAATCCACCATGATGAAGGTCATTAGCGGCGTGTATCCCCACGGCAGTTATGAGGGCGAAGTGCTGTACAACGGACAAAAATGCGCCTTTAACACCATTAAAGACAGTGAAAAAGCGGGCATCGTCATCATTCATCAAGAATTGGCTTTGTCGCCTTATTTATCAATTTACGAAAACCTATTTCTCGGTAATGAGCGCAAAAAAGGCTGGCGCATTGATTGGGCGCAAACCATTGTCGATGCCAAAGAGGTTTTGGCAAAAGTGGGGCTGAAAGAAGACCTCAACACACCCGTTAACAAACTCTCAGTTGCCAAGCAACAACTCATCGAAATCGCCAAGGCATTGTCAAAAAATGCCAAGGTATTGATTTTGGACGAACCAACCTCGTCGCTCAATGAAGCCGACAGCGCAAACCTACTTGAATTGCTCAAAAAACTCAAAGCAGATGGTGTGACCATCATCATGATTTCACACAAACTCAACGAAGTGATGGCGATTGCCGATGAAATCACCATCATTCGCGACGGCGAAACCATCGAACGGATTGACCTGCACACACACAAAATTGATGTCAACTACATCGTCAAAGGCATGGTCGGGCGCGAACTGACTTCGATGTATCCCACACGTGAGCCGAAAATTGGTCACACCATGTTGAAACTGTCTGACTATACGGTCAAGCACCCTGTGTTTACCGACAGATTGGTGATTAATAATGCACACATTGAGGTGAAGGCAGGTGAGATTGTCGGTCTGGCAGGTTTGGTTGGCTCAGGGCGTACCGAGTTGATGTTGTCGATTTTTGGACGCTCTTTGTCGCCTTATGTCTCTGGCGAGGTCGAATTTGAGGGTAAAAAAGTGGATTTTAAGAGTGCCAAAGAGGCGATTGCCAATGGCATGATTTATGTATCTGAAGATCGCAAAGAATTGGGCTTGATTTTGATTCAAACAATTAAAAACAACGCCTCGTACTCATCCTTGCCTGCGTTGTCAAATAAATTTGGCGTGGTCGATTCGGTGGAAGAATTCAAATTGGCAGAAGCCCTCAAAGTCGCTCTGCGCATCAAAACCCCAAATATTGACCAAGTGGTCGGCAATTTGAGCGGTGGCAATCAGCAAAAAGTCGTGCTTGCACGTTGTTTGATGGCAAAACCCAAATTACTCATTATTGACGAGCCGACGCGCGGAATTGACGTGGGGGCAAAAAACGAAATCTATAAAATCATGAACGATTTTGTGGCAAAGGGCAACGCGATTATCATGATTTCCAGTGAATTGCCTGAGGTGCTCGGCATGACTGACCGCGTGTATGTGATGGACAAAGGACGGATTAAAGGTGAAATGGCAACCGCGGATGCGAGCCAAGAAACCATTATGAAATTGGCCGTTGCTTAAATAAAAATCTACAACTGGAGTACAAAATGTTCAAAATTCTCAAACAAAATCAAAAGCATTTTTCGATGTACGCGGTGCTGATTTTAATTTTTGTCGTGTTTGGATTCATGACCGACTTTATCAACTTTGCGCCGCGCAACATCACCAATCTGGTGATTCAAAACAGTTATATTTTGATTTTAGCGACGGGCATGGTGCTGGTGATTATCACGGGTAAAATCGATTTGTCAGTCGGTTCGGTGGTCGCGCTCACAGGAGCGATTGCGGCGTGGGCGTACAATAAAACCGATGGCAGCATGCTGTCGGCAGTGACGATTGCACTGTTCGCGGGTGTGGTCATCGGCGCGGTACAGGGCTATTGGGTGGCGTATTTGAAAGTGCCTGCTTTTATTGTGACCCTTGGCGGGATGCTCGGTTGGCGCGGTTTGACTTATATTTTTACCGATATTCAACCGATTGGCTTGATGGACGATGGCTTTAAAACCATCACCACGGGCTTTGTCAATCCAGTTTTTATGGATGCGAAAAATTTTGCCTTATTGCTCGGCATAGTGGTGGTTGGCTTGATGCTCACATCCGATTGGATGCGCCGTCAAAAGCGTGTTAAATTGGGTTTTGATAATTTGCCCTTGCCGCTGTTCGCGCTTAAAAACCTGTTTGTCGCAGCGGTTGTGATGTGGGTGTTTTATAAATTCTCGATGGATCGGGGTGTGCCCATCATTATTTGTTTGATTGCGGTTTTAGTTGTGGCGATGACTTATGTGATGAACAACACGGTGTTTGGACGCAATGTCTATGCGATTGGTGGCAATGCCAAAGCCGCCAAACTCTCAGGTATTAATGCTGAACGCACCGAGTTTTATGTGTTTGTGCTCATGGGTGTGCTCGCCGCGCTCGCGGGCGTTGTGTTCACTGCCTACATGAATCAAGCGCAACCCGCAGCGGGTAATATGTTTGAATTGGATGCGATTTCCGCAGTATTCATCGGCGGTGCCAGCGCAACGGGCGGTGTGGGTACGATTCTTGGTTCGATTATCGGTGGCTTGGTCATGGGTGTGATTAACAATGGGATGTCACTCATGAGTTTGGGGCAGGAGTATCAATTGGTGGTTAAAGCTGTTGTGTTGTTGGTCGCAGTTTGGTACGACTTGTACAACAACAAAAAGTCAGCGTAATCACTACTCATCGAATCACCCAAACGAGCGTGCCTATGCACGCTCGTTTGCTATTTTGAGATGGGTGAAATATTAGTGGGAGTGTGCATGTGGGTGTTTTTAAAACCAAATTTCACTTTAAACTGAAAAAACTGTTGCAAATATACAAATTCATTGGGCAGTCATATCGTTTTTCTGGATAAACCCACTAAAAACCCTAAACCCTCAGTGGCTTTAAGGTATGATTTCAATTGTGGATAGAGCATGTCTGTCACTGATTTGAGTGTTTGGTTTTTCTCTGATTTGTGATAAATCCTCATTGTTTATAAGGTTATCTGATTGCGCTATCAAGCGAATAAAAGGAGTTAATAATGCAAGCATTATATGATTTTTGGGCTTATGTACCACCAGCAATGCAGTACGTTGTGATTGCTTTGGTGATTTTTGCCGTGGCGACGACAATCGGTGTGGTGAAGTTGTTAAATAAAAAATAAAGTCTCGCTTCATAGGATGACTCATGATGAGCCCGCTAAAAAGCCAACCGCGCAGGTTGGCTTTTTTGTCGATGGTTGGCTACTGGGTGTGTGGATTTAGTTAGCCCAATTGTACGGCTTGTGCAAAATGATCAAAAATTGGGATGTTCAACGCGCGCTGAGCCAGAGCTTCGCGGATGGGCACACCCTCGTTGTAACCATAACTCAACACCGCGCAACGACACTGCGCTGCTTGCGCGGTCAGCACGTCGGTCATCGAGTCGCCGACGTATAAAATCTCATCGACCGTCACGCCCAATTGCGCGCAGGCATGCAGTATGGGTTCAGGTTTGGGTTTCTTGATTGGCAATGTGTCGCCACAGACGATGACATCTAACCACTGACTCCATGCGAACGTGTTGATCAATGGCAGGGCGAACTCGGCAGCTTTGTTGGTCACCACGCCGAGTTTGATGCCTTGTGCGTGTAGGCGTTTCAATGTGTCGGTCACGCCGTCAAATTCTACGCTGTCGGTGCCGTTGACTTCATGGTAGTGCTTGGCAAAGCGTTGATACGCCTGTTCTAAATCAAAATCAGGATTTTTCGATGTCACATCGCGCATGGCGTTGGCGACCAAACTGCGCACGCCGTGTCCAATCATGGCAACGACACCGTTGATATCGATGCTGGGTAAGTTGTATTCAGCCCGCATGCGGTTAATGCCCGTTGATAAATCAGGCGCGGAGTGGGTCAGTGTGCCGTCTAAGTCAAATAAGATGGCTTTAATGCTTGGATGATTCATAAAATGTACTCGTTGGTGATTATTCGTATTTACTCGTGCTTGGTGCCAAAAATTCGATCGCCCGCATCGCCCAAACCTGGCACGATGTAGGCGTGCTCGTTCAGTTTTTCGTCCAAAGAAGCAACATACACAGGAATGTCAGGATGCGCCGCATGAAACACACGCACGCCTTCGGGTGCGGCAACCAATGCCAAAAAGCGAATGTGGGTGCTCGGCACACCGCGCGCAATCAATACATCAGCGGCATGTACCGCAGAGTTGCCTGTTGCCAGCATTGGGTCACACAAAATAAACAAACGCCCCTCGGTCGCAGGCAAACGCACATAGTACTCAACGGGTTGATTGTTTTCATCGCGGTACAGACCGATATGTCCTTGGCGCGCCGAAGGAATCAAATCAATCAAGCCGTCTGCCATGCCTAAGCCCGCACGCAGCACGGGCACGACCGCAACTTTTTTGCCCGCAATCACAGGTGCGTCCATTTCGACCAGCGGGGTTTGGATGCGTTTGGTGGTTAAGGGCAAATCACGGGTCAACTCATAGCCCATGAGCAAGGTCAATTCGCGCAGCAAAGCGCGGAACGTGCGCGTGGAGGAATCCACGTCGCGCATGTGCGAGAGTTTGTGGGCGACCAAGGGGTGGTTGACGACGAATAAGTTTGGGAAGTCTGGGTGTGCGTTCATGTGTGCGCTCAATTTATGAAAGTTTGCTTCAATTTGGTGAGAAAAAAACAATTTATGGATGGGTTTGTGGGTCTGAAAGGCATATAATTTCGCCTGTCATTATACGTTGAATTGCACATGGCATTATACGTTGCATGACGCATTCAAGCAAAGCACGCAACAGCATCAATCCGCAAACAATGCATCAAAAATCTTTTTCACTCTATAACACTACAACAGGAGTAGTTAAAAATGTCAGAACAATATTTCCCAAGTTACACCGTCAAAGCGCAAGCGCATGACAGCATCATTGCACCCGATGAGCGATTGGCAATGGGGCAAACCGCATTGATGGGTTTGCAACACGTGGTAGCGATGTTTGGCGCAACCGTGCTCGCGCCATTGCTCATGGGCTTTGATCCGAATGTGGCGATTCTCATGTCGGGTATTGGCACGTTGCTGTTTTACGTGATGACGCGCGGGCGTGTGCCGAGTTATTTGGGTTCGAGTTTTGCATTCATTGGCGGTGTGATTGCCGTATCGGGCTACGCTGGCTCGGGTGCGAATGCCAACATCGGTGTGGCACTCGGCGCGATTATCGTCTGTGGTTTGGTGTATTTTCTGATTGGTTTATTGGTGCAATTTGTTGGCACGAACTGGATAGAAACCCTCATGCCACCCGTGGTGACGGGTGCGGTGGTTGCGGTGATTGGTTTGAATTTGGCGGGCGTGGCGGTACTCGGCGCAAAGGGCAATAACGCCAACGCATGGTATATGCTGATGACCGTGCTGGTGATTGCATTGACGGCGGTGATGGGCACGGGCTTGATGCGCCGCTTGTTGATTTTGGTCGGCGTGATTTTGGCAACGGTCTTGTATGCGGTATTGACCAATGGCTTGGGTTGGGGCGTGGGTGAACATGGCGCGGCGGCGGTGGATTTTACCAAAGTTGCTAACGCGGCATGGTTTGGTTTGCCCCATTTTGCTTCGCCGACATTTACGATGTCAGCGATTTCGGTGATTGCGCCCGTGGCTTTGATTTTGGTGGCTGAAAATCTGGGGCACTTGCGCGCGGTACAAGGCATGACAGGGCATGATATGAACCCGTACATGGGGCGCGCGTTTATGGCGGATGGCTTGGCAACCATGGTCTCAGGCAGTGTCGGTGGTACAGGTGTGACCACGTATGCGGAGAACATCGGCGTGATGGCAGTCACGAAAATTTACTCAACCTTGGTGTTTGTGTTTGCCGCCGTGTTTGCAATTGTCTTGGGCTTTTCACCCAAAATGGGCGCGTTGATTCAAACCATCCCTGGTCCCGTGTTGGGCGGTGTGTCGATTGTGGTGTTTGGCTTGATTGCCGTGGCAGGGATTGCTGTTGCAGGGGCGAAAATCTGGGTGGACAATAAGGTTGATTTCTCACAAAGTCGCAATTTAATTGTTGCCGCGGTGACTTTGATTGTTGGGGCGGGGGATTTGACCGTGCAACTCGGTGGATTTACCTTGAATGGCATTGGTGTGGCGACTTTTGGCGCGATGGCTTTGTACGCCTTACTCAATATGGGCAGTGCGAGCAAGCAAGGGTTTAAAAAATAAATTGACGGATTGTTT
>OBMA010001825.1_pt1 | contig 12799 bp, 11 predicted proteins | sample 1539141 | NCBI WGS metagenome assembly OBMA01 (sample SAMEA3991484, study PRJEB22521) | metagenome | biome: anthropogenic terrestrial biome; feature: sewage plant; material: raw primary sludge | place: Sweden | collected 2012-09-26 | reverse complement strand
AAGCATTTAATATTTGGACTAAATACATAGATTCAACAAGAATTGTAAGATTTGGCGATAAAGATAATTTTTGGGCTATGGGTGATACAGGTGCTTGTGGTCCTTGTAGTGAGATTTTTTATGATCAAGGGGAAGAACACTTCAATACTCCTGAAGACAAAATGGGTGGAGATGGTGATAGATTCTTAGAAATCTGGAACTTAGTATTTATGCAATATGAAAGAACAGCCGATGGAAAACTAAATCCACTTCCAAAACCATCAATTGATACAGGAATGGGTCTTGAAAGAGTTATTGCTATTAAAGAAGGTGTTTTAAATAACTTTGATTCATCAAACTTCAAACCAATTATTGAAAAAATCGAAGAACTTGCAGATAAAAAAGCAACAAATGAAAATGTTGGTTCATACAGAGTAATTGCTGATCATTTAAGAGCTACATCATTTATGTTATCTCAAGGTATTTTATTTGGAAATGAAGGAAGACCTTACGTTTTAAGAAGAATTTTAAGACGTGCAGTTAGACATGGTTACCTTTTAGGATTTAGAAAACCATTTATGGCAAAACTTCTTGATACACTAATTTCTATTTTAGGTGGACACTACACAGAACTTGTAGAAAATCAAAACTTTGTAAAAGAGCAATTAACACTTGAAGAAGATAGATTCTTTAAAACTATTGATTTAGGAATGTCTTTATTTAATGAAGAGTTATCAAACACTAAAGAAATTTTCTCAGGAGAAATTGCATTTAAATTATATGATACTTATGGATTCCCTTTAGATTTGACAGAAGATATGTTAAGAGATAGGGATTTAAAAGTTGATTTAGAAAAATTTGATGAATTAATGAATGCACAAAAAGCGAAAGCAAAAGCTGCATGGAAAGGAAGTGGAGACGCTTCAAATGAAGGTGATTTTAAACAATTAATTGAAAAATATGGAATAAATAAATTTGTTGGTTATGATAATGTAACTTTCAAATCAAAAATTCTTGCTCTTTTAGATGAAAACTTCAAAGAAGTTTCAATATTAGAAAAAAATTCTATTGGTTGGGTTATGCTAGATTTTACTCCATTTTATGCAACTAGCGGTGGACAAAGTGGAGATATTGGAGCATTAGAAGATAACAAACATATTGCTATTATTGAAGATACTCAAAAATTCCATGGATTAAATCTTTCAAAAGTTAAAGTTGCAAATTCAAGTTTAAGTCAAAATGAAACTGTTGATGCAGTTGTTGTAAATAGATATGAAATAGCAAAACATCATAGTGCTACGCACCTTTTACAAAGTGCATTAAAGATGGTTTTAGGTGATTCTGTATCACAAGCTGGTTCTTTAAATGATACTTCAAGATTAAGATTTGACTTTACTTATCCAAAAGCTATGACAACAGCGCAAATTGATGAAGTTGAAGATTTAGTAAACTCTATGATTTCAAGAGGAATTGCTGGAAATGTAGAAGAGTTACCAATTGACCAAGCTAAAAACAAAGGTGCAATTGCCATGTTTGGTGAAAAATATGGTGATATGGTAAGAGTTGTTAGTTTTTCTGATGTTTCTGTTGAATTTTGTGGTGGAACTCATGTAAAAAATACCTCAGATATTGGAAGTTTTTATATAATTAAAGAATCAGGGGTAAGCGCAGGTGTTAGAAGAATAGAAGCTGTTTGTGGAACTGCTGCAATTGCATACACAAAAGAAGTTATCACTGCGATGAATGAAATTAAAGCTGAAATCAAAAACAATGATGTAATTGCTGGAATTAAAAAATTAAAAGAACAAATCAAAGATTTAAAAAAAGAAGTTGAAACTACTCAGAGTCAAACATCAGCACCAATTAATGAAGAAGTTATTGGTGATACAAAAGTTGTAGTTGCTGTTGTTGAAAATGGTGATTTAAAGAAAATCGTTGATGATATGAAAAATGCAAATGAAAAACTTGCAATTTTATTACTTCAAGCAAAAGATGATAAAGTTTTAATCGTGGCTGGTAGTAAAAACACAAATATCAAAGCTGGTGAATGGATTAAGAATATTGCTCCAATTGTTGGTGGTGGTGGTGGCGGAAGACCTGACTTCGCACAAGCGGGTGGAAAAGATGTAACAAAAGTTGAAGATGCAAAAATTGCAGCTCTTACTTATGCAAAAGAAAATTTGTAGGAAATAATATTGATTGATCTTTTTAAAAATTATTCTTCTATCATCGTTTTCTTACATGTAACTTCTGCTGTAATTTGGGTAGGAGGAATGATTGCAATTAGATTTGCAGTTCATTACTCTATGCAAAATATAGAAGATCCAAAAATAAAACTAGGTAGAACTTTGGAAAATCTAAAAAGATTTTTTTCTATGGTTATTCCAGCTATTTTAACACTTTTAATCACTGCTATTATAATGATAATAGCACTTGGTTTTAAAGGAACAGAACTTTATAGTATTGTAATCGTAAAAGAGATTATATGGACTATTATGACAGTGATTTTTATAACTATATATATAAAAAGAAACAAAGCACAAAAAGCTTTTGATAGTGGTGATTTTGCAAACGCAAAAAACAATCTACTTCCAATAGCAACTTACTTTATCCCTGCAAATATAATCTTAGGATTAATTGCAATATTCTTAGGAATAACTCTTAGAGGATTTTAATAAATCCTCTAAAACCTAAAAAAATAACTTTCTATTTTTATATGTAAGTAAAAATACAATCAACAAAATAAAAACAAATGTATAAATCATAATATCCCATCCATAATGTTCATATATAATGGATGGTATAAATGAACCTGTTGCTCCACCTAAATAATAAAAAGTCAAATACATACCAGAAGTTAAAGATTTTTGAGAAGACTTCATAGAGTTTGCAAGTCCTGTACTAACAGTATGAACCGTAAACATACCAATACAAAATAAAAAAAGTAATATAAATAGATAAATAATATCTTGATTTGTTAGAAATATAGCTATAAATAAGAAAAATGAAATTGCAACAATTATAGTATTTATCTCATTTTTGAAAAAGTCAATAATCTTTTTTGAACCTAAAGATACTAAAATACCCATTCCATAACCAAGATATAATAATGATATTTGAAATTCAGAGAAAGATTCTGATATTTGTTTTACTCTAAATGGTAAAACATTTAAAACTCCTGCAAAAACAAAAAACATACAAAACATAATAAAATAGATTAAAACAAATCTTCTATCTTTTAATATAATCAAAATATCATCTAATTTTGGTTTTACGATTGTAGCATCACCTTCATAATCTAATTTTCGAATTAAAAACAAAGATAGAAGTAAGGCCGAGGATAAAGAATAAAAAACAAATTCATATGAAAAATTTGTAGCTATAAATCCTGAAAATATTCTTCCAACAAGTCCACCAAAAACTGTAGAAGCTACATAAATCGACATATTGAACTTTATATTTACTTTATCAATATTTGCTAAAATACTCATAAGTGCCGTTAGAATTGCAGGAATTACCAAAGCTTCACAAAATCTAAAAAATAAAAACATTTCATACGAATCTGCTAATCCTAAAAATATATTTGTTATTAACAAAACAAAAGAAGCTATGCTTAGCATCTTTTTTGCACAAACTTTTTCTAGTATATATCCATAAAAAATAGGAGAGATCGCTAAAAAAAGCATAATAATAGCTGTGAATTGAGATGCTTTGATAATAGAAATATCAAATTGTTTTGCCAATAACGGTTGTAAAGGCTGAGTAGCATACATTACAGATAGAATTATTATAATGCAATAAATTATAATAAATAAATTATTTCTCAAAAGTTTCCCTATTCATTGAGAAGTATGTATTTATAAAATTCATTTTCACTAAACTATTTGAATAATTACTTGAAAACCTTTCTTTATTTAAATATTTATTTTCATAATTTTTATCAAATTCATTTATCATTTTGGCAAAATACTTCCCTTCATAATCTATAATAAACAAATCCTCATATATTGAATATTTATATATTAAATTCATATAATATTTATCATCTATTAAATATGTAGTAAATTCATAATTATTGAAATCTTTTCTTTCTAGAATTTTAAATGATTTAAATTTTAAAGTTGTTTTAAAAAGATCTTCAAAATATCCCCTTTGTAAACCATTCCAGGAGCAAGAACTATCTAAATTAATATATTCACTAAATAAAACTCCAAAATTCTTGTCATTTATATTAGAAATATATGAAAAATTAGTACAAGAATCAAAAGTTGATTTTTTCTGATTATTAGTAATCAATTCTACCTTATCATTGAAATTATTAGCTAAAGTACAGCCATTTATAAATAGAGAAAGTATTATTATAAAAAAATATTTACCCATAAATAATCCTTTGAAATAAGAAAATATTATACTCTTAAGAACTTAAGACTTGACATATTTCTATTTTTTAAATATCATAAGGGAACTATTTCTATATCTTGGAGGCAAATATTCACATGAATTTAAAACATTTATTTATCATATCTATGTGTATTTACCTATTTACGGGTTGTTCTTACAAAAGTATGGAAGAAAATATAGATATGTCAGATAACAGTATAAATTCAACATTTAGAAGTGCTTCCTTAGAAAAGACTATAAATCAAAAAGATTCGAAGTATAAAAAGTATAACAATACTACGAATACTCAAGCAAAAAATAAAACTTTTGGTAATTACGATTTTTCAAGTAATACTACACCTGGTAAAAATAATTTGAATGAAGAATTATATGATTTTTACTCACAATGGGAAGGTGTAAAATATAAACTTGGTGGTGAATCAAAAGGTGGAATTGATTGCTCTGCTTTTATAAGAAAAGCTTTTGAAGAAAAATTTGCTTTAGAAATGCCTCGAACTACAACTCTTCAATCCGAAGTAGGAAAAGAGATAAGTAAAAATGAATTAGAAGTTGGTGATTTAGTTTTCTTTCATACAGGAAAAACTAAACATGTTGGGATTTATATAGAAAATGGGAAATTTATGCATGCATCAACAAAAATTGGGGTTACTATTTCTGATTTAAATAATCATTATTTTAGTAAGAATTATTGGAAAGCCCAGCGAATTATAGATTAATAAAAAATAGATTTTCTATTTATAACAAGGAGTAATAATGACCAAGAAAACCTTTCTACTTTTACCTGTAGTACTATTATTTACAGCATGTAGTAATAAAGATGTTCAAGTGAACTCAAATGAAAATACGATAAATGAAATTAAACTTTCTTATAATGAATATAAAGAACTATACGAAACTAAAAATAAAAAAGTAAAAAATCTACCTATAGCTAATTATGAACCAATAATTACTCCAAAAGAGTATAAAAAATTATTGCTTGATGATAAAGAAGAAGAAATTAGATCTACTGCTTCAGCAACTCCTCCTATAAAAAAACAAGCTTTTACAGATTTTTATAGTGAATGGAAAAGTGTAAAATATAAACTTGGTGGTGAGTCAAAAAGTGGAATTGATTGTTCTGCATTTACACAAAAAATCTATAAAGAAAAATTTGGTGTAAAAATACCAAGAAGTACAAAAACACAAGTTGATGTGGGAGTAGAAGTTAAAAAGTCTGAATTAATTCCAGGTGACTTAGTATTTTTTAAGACGGGGAAAACAGATAGACATGTTGGTGTTTATGTAGGAAATGGTGAATTTTTACACTCTTCTATAAAAGGTGTTCAATACACAAAGTTAGATAAACCTTTTTATAAAAAGAACTACTGGACTTCTAGAAGAATTATTGAATAATTCTTCTAAAAACCTCCATAAATAATCAAAACAACTGGTATATAAATAACTGATATTAACGTACTTAAAAGTACTGTAAATGAGGCCTTTTCAGGTCTTGCTTTCAACAAAACTGCTAAAGTTACTGTATTCCCTGCAAGTGGTACAACTGAAAATAGAAATAAAACTTTATAAATTTCTTCATTTAAAAAACCTATAAAATTCTTATCAATAAAAATAATAGATAAAATAGCTGCTGGCCAAAAAATAAATTTATAAAAGTATGCTACTTTTAAATATTTTATATCCAAATCTTCTTTTAGGTTAAAACCTTTCATTCCCATACCAAGCATCATCATCCCTAATATCCCATAAGCCCACTTAAAACCTTCGAAATAAGTAATTATGAGTTCTGGTGTTCTAAATCCAAAAAAATTCAGTGTAAGGCCTAATATGAACGCATACAACAATGGAAGTTTAATTACTTTGATAATTGATTGACGTGCAGTAAACGTACCTTTTGCTGTAACATAAAATCCTGTTGTATTTTCATATAACAAAGAAGCAAGAGTAGCAAAAATAAAAATATTTGCAGCATCAGGAGTTAATAAAATCATAGCAAGTGGAATTCCAAAATATCCTGTATTTCCCGTTCCACAGGTAAAGGCCAAAGTATTAATACTCGCATCATTCCAATCTTTTCTATATCGTTTTAGAATATAAAAAGCTATGCTTGAACCAAAAAAGAAAACAAAAAGAGGAAGAAAAATAAGTTGAAGATTAATTTCAATAGATAAAGTTGCAAAAAATATTACAATAGGACCTAAAATATATATAAGAAGGGTAGCGATGTAATCTCGTTTAACCTTTAAATATCTTGTTAAAATATATCCAATTGCAATATTGAGATATAAAGGTGAGATTTTTCCTAATAAAATAAAGAATAAATTCATGTGTGACATCGCTTAAAATAAATTAGGCTAATTGTAACTGATAAAGTTAAAAATAAGGTAAACGCATTCGATTCATAATTTAGGAAGCAGAAAGGATACAAAGAAAGTGCGTTCACCCTTATTTGAAGAAATTTTACAAAAGTAATATGATAATTGTATGATTTTTTACAAATTTAGATATTTTGATAATAAAAATAGACAAATTGTACAAACTATGTACATTTTAAAAGCATATAATATATTTAATTTAAAAATCTCTTTTGCATCAAAATCATATCTTGCTACAATAGTAAGATTTAATCCACTAAAAGGTGATGTAGAAACAGTTGTTGCCCATGCCATTAAAAAAGTAATAGCTAGTAAAGTATGATTTACACCACTTAAAAAATCACCAATTATAGCAATTGTAATAATTGGATGAATTCCTATAAACCCTAAAATAATAAAAATAGCTAATAATATAGATGCAATAAACCAATCGAAATTATCAAAAGGAAGGGTGAGTTTCAAACCCAAAAGAATTGAACCCACTAAAATTCCAAACATTCCTGCGACTAAAAACAAAGATAGTTCTGTTTTCATTTTTGGTAATTCTTCTAAAATATGATTTTTAAATTTTATTTTTGCTTTAAAAAATCCTTTTTTCATTGGTAAAACTAAAAAAGTTAAACTTATAGAAAATATTGAAATTAAAACTATTACTTTTATATCTGGGAAAAAACTATGAGTTAGAAGAACTAAAAATGCTAACATAAAAGGTAAATACAATGTATCAAAAGAAATTGGATAACCTCTAAACTCACTTATGTCAAAATCTTTATCTTTTTTTACTTCTACGTATGTAATCAAAAATCCAATTAATGATAAAAATAATCCATTTAGTAAAATGACAAAAGTATTTAAATTTGGGGCATAAGTAATAGCTGCTGCAAAAGCTACAAAAAAGGGTGACCAATAAGCATCACTTGCAAATGCTCTTGTCAATAACAACACTTGTAAAGAACTCAAAGATGCTTTTTTATACATCTTATCTGCTACTAAAATAAGTGAAGAAAGGTTTATTACAGAACCAAATAAATGTACTCCAAAATATGTTTTGAGAAAAGATTTTTCACCTTTAGGTAGCTCTTTTACTTTTATTTTCTTTGGAGTTGCGATTAATCTTAGAAATCCAACTCCAATTAAAAGTGTGAGTAAATATTGATTTACTGTAAATACTTTTATAAAATCAATTTTATAATCATTTATCAAACAAATCAGAAAAGATAAAAAACTTAAAATAAAAAGAGCCCAAAGAAATTTCTTATTTTTTAAACTTTCAAACAATAAAATAAATGCAAACCATGCAAATATTCCTGAAAGTAGTAATAGCTCTTTTTGAAAGAAATAAGAATAAATACTTACTATAAAAGATAAAAATATTAAAATCCCTGAAATATTTAATTTACTCATATTTTAATTCACTTTTTTAAAAAACATTGTTAAATAAATTCCCAAAGCAATTAAAATCATTCCAACCATATGATAAAATTGTAATACCTCATCTAAAAATATATAAGCTAAAAATGCTCCGAATATTGGCATCAGATGTGCTGATTGACCTGCTTTATTTGCTCCTATTTCAATAGTTGCCATATTCCAAAAATAAAAAGATAAAATTGAAGGAAAAATAACTATATATATCAAAGAGTATAAAATATCATTATTTTGTAAAAAACTAAACTCTAAAGTAAATCCTTGAGAAATAAATGCCACATATAATATTATTACACCAATAATAGTTGTAATTGTTAAAAACTCAAAAGAGCTTAAATCTTTTGGTTTAAATTTTAATAATACTGAATATAAAGCCCAATCAAGAGCAGCAGCTACTATCCACAAATCTCCTGGTGTAAACTTTAATTCTAAAATATGATTGATATCACCTTTTAAAATAAGATATAAAACCCCAATAGTAGAAACTATAACTCCAAAAAATTGAACTTTTGTGATTAGCGTTCTAAAAATAATACTTGAAATAAGAATTATAAAAATAGGTGTACTTGAATTTATCAAAAGTGCATTTGTAGCCGTTGTTGTTTGTAAACCATAATATAAAAAAGTATTAAATCCAGCAATACCAAAAGCACCAAAAACTACTAAAAGTAAGGAATCTTTTTTAAACCCTCTCATTAAGTTTTTATAATTTATTACAATATATGGAAGTAATAAAATCAAAACAAAAAACCATCTATAAAATGACAATTGCATTGGTTCAATACTACTTGATATATATCTACCTGTTATAAAATTTCCTGACCAAAACAGTACGGCTAATACTAAAAATATATAATATTTCATTTAATCTATTTTCTTCTTTGTAAATAATTGATAAATCTTTTAAAAAACAATTATATACAAATAGAGTATAATCCAAATAAAAAAGGCTCAAATTGATTAGACTTGGTTCAAATTCACCCACACGTTCACTTCTTTTAAAAAACTTTGGAATTGATTTTATTCAAAATGGTGGTGATTTTGATGAAGACTCTATAGAAACTACAAATCCTAAATCTTTTTGTTATGAAGCTACAAAAGGTAAATATGAAGAGTTATATAAAAAATATGGCATAGAAGATATGCCTTTATTAGTTGCTGATTCAGTTGTTACTTGTGAGGGGAAACTCTTGCGAAAAGCAAAGGACTTAGCTGATGCTAGAAATATGCTAGAACTTCAAAGTGCTAATAAAACATCTGTGATTACTTGTATGATTTATAAATCAAAAAGTAAAGAGATTATTGACATTTCTATTACTAGCTATGAATTTTTACCTTTTGACAAAAAACATATGCAAGAATATTTAGATTCAGGTGAATGTTTTGGAAAAGCTGGTGCTATTATGGTTGAAGGATTTTGTAAACCTTATATAAAAAATGTAATTGGTTTTGAAAGCACAGCCATGGGATTGTGCGTTGAAAAACTAAAATATTTTATCTAAGCCAATAAATTTTTTATAATAGTAATCATTCCTTGATGCAAATTATAAACAGAAAGTGGAAAATCCAAGCTATCTTCATCAACAATATTAACTCGATTAGAAGATAAATAAACTCCTAATTTTTCTAAATTAATTACTTCGTATTTAACATCTTTATAATCAGTTCTTACCAATGTATTTTGTTCATTACTTTGTTGAATAATAAAAGCAAGAGTTTTTAAACATACTAAATCACTCCATCTATAAAATAATTCACTATTTATTGTATTTATTATTTGCCCTTCTGGATTGAATAATAAATTTTGCTCTTTTAAAGGAATTAAAATAGAAAGAATTGCTTCTGTGAATGGTAAGATTTTTTCTTTCCAGAATTCAGGTTCTTCACTTTTTCTTAATTTATCTTCTAAAACTTCTAATATCTCTTTTTGTGAAGAGTTTTCTAATAGTTTAGTAAAATTATCATTCATTATTTAGCCCTTAATACAAGTTGTTGTGGTAATAATCCTAAACTTTCTTCAACATGTTTAGTATCACCATGTTCTATAAAATTATCTTCATACTCAAATGTTGTAATTTGTACATTATGAATTTTTTCATCATTTAAAACTTCTAAAATTGCACTTGCAACTCCACCTTGTTTTTGAGAATCAGAAAATACATACCAATCATCATAAGTTTTAGAAAGTTTTATTAACATCTCTTTATCTATTGGTTTTACAAATCTTAAATCTAAAATAGCAATATCATCACTATGTAAAAGTTCTGTATCAATAGCTCTATTAACACCCGCACCATATCCAATAAATAGTTTTTTAGATTTACCTTCTTTTAAAAGTTCTGCTTTTCCTAAAGTAAAAGGAGTTGATGGGAATTCAAGCTCTTTAAAAGCACCTCTTGGGTATCTAATAGCACATGGGCTAGTCAATGTATAAGCAAACTCTAAACCTTCTTCAAGGCTCTTATTATCCCTTGGCGCAAATAAAATCATATTAGGAATAAATCTTAAATATGAAATATCAAAAGCACCTTGATGAGTTTCTCCATCATTTCCTACGATTCCGGCTCTATCCATTGCAAAAACAACTGGAAGATTCATTAAACAAACATCATGTATTATTTGGTCAAATCCCCGTTGAAGAAATGTAGAATAAATTGTAATATATGGCTTAAATCCCTCTTTTGCCATGGCAGCCATTGAAGTAATTGCATGTTGTTCAGCAATTGCAACATCCCAAAATCTGTCAGGGAATTTATCCATTAGTTTATCTATTCCTGTACCACTTGGCATTGCAGCAGTTACTCCAACAATATTTTCATATTTACAGGCTAATGAAGATAATGCTTCTGCAAATACAGCAGTTGCAGCTTTTGGGGCAACTTTCTTTACAAAGGCACCATCTTCCACATTAAAAGGACCTACTCCATGCCAACATTCATGTTGACCCTCTGCTATTTTATAACCTTTTCCTTTTACTGTTCTTGCATGAACAATAACAGGTTTTCCCATACCCTTTGCAAGATTTAAAGTATCAATGATTTCAGCAATATCATGCCCATCAATAGGTCCTATATAATCAATTCCCATCTCTTCAAACAAAATACCAGGGGTTATTAACTTTAGTGCTTCTTCCATTCTTTTTGCAATATATATTGTACCCTCAGGCATATTTTTTTTAATAAAAGAATCAACTTTCCCTTTAAAACTTTGATAATGTTTTCCAGCAAGAAGTTTTGAAAGATATTTTGAAATAGCTCCAATTGGTTTTGCAATTGACATTTCGTTATCATTTAAAATAATTACAATAGGAAGTTTAATATCACCCAACTCATTTAGGGCTTCATAAACCATCCCCGCAGTCATCGAACCATCACCAATCATAACAACAGGAACTCTATTTTCTTTTTTTAGTTTGATAGCCTTAGCAGCTCCAACCGCCAATGAAATAGAAGTTGAACTATGACCTGCTACAAAATAATCAGCAGGACTCTCATTTGGTTTTGTAAAACCACTAAGTCCTCCAAATTGTCTTACAGTTTCAAATTCTTCCCAACGACCAGTCAAAAGTTTATGAGGATAACATTGATGTGATACATCAAAAATAAAAGGATCACTATATGCATCAAATACATAATGCATTCCAAGAGTTAACTCAACAGCTCCAAGTGTAGATGAAAAATGTCCACCCTTCCTTGATACCACATCAATAATTCTATCTCTTATCTCTTGTGATAGTGTTTCTAACTCTTTTAATGATTTATCTTTTATTTCCATTTATTCAATACTTTATTTTAAATTTTCTAATACTTCGTCTAATTGTTCAAATACTTTTGTATTTTGCTCATTTCTTCCAATTGTAATTCTAATTGCATTTTGACCATATCCCGTTAAATCTCTTACAATTACTCCTCTTTCAAGTAATTTTTGAGCAACTTCTTTTGATACAAATTTATCTGCAAATTTAATTGTAATAAAATTTGTATAAGAAGGAATATATTCAAAGCCTCTTGAATTAGCATAATCTTCATATCTTGTCATCTCTTCAAAGTTTTTAGCAATACAAGAGTTTACAAACTCTTCATCTTTTAAAGCTTCAATTGCAGCTGCAAGTGTTAATGTTGTAATATTAAATGGAGCTCTTAATTTATAAAGAGTTTTAATAATATCATCTTGAGCAATACCATAACCAACTCTCATTCCTCCAAGGGCATAAGCTTTAGAGAAAGTTCCTAAATAGATTGTATTTGGGAATTTTGTAATCAAGTCTTTTGCTACAATTCTTTTTTTCTCATCTTTAAAAGCTGCATATTCTTGATAAGCTCCATCAACTACAACTAAAGTATTTGAATCAACTGTTTCTAAAAATGCATAAACATCATCTTTATCTACACATTCACCCAATGGATTATTTGGTAAACATAAAAATATTACATCAGCCCCATGCTCTTTATAAAGCTTTGAAAACTGCTCAAGATTATGTTGGTCATCAGCTGTTTTGATAATCGTTGCACCTGTTTGTTTTCCATAAATTTCATACATAGCAAATGTAGTTTTTGCCATTAAAATTTTTGAATCTTTTTCACATTTTGCATGAACACAATATTCTAATATTTGGTCAC
>OBMA010001824.1_pt1 | contig 12800 bp, 14 predicted proteins | sample 1539141 | NCBI WGS metagenome assembly OBMA01 (sample SAMEA3991484, study PRJEB22521) | metagenome | biome: anthropogenic terrestrial biome; feature: sewage plant; material: raw primary sludge | place: Sweden | collected 2012-09-26 | reverse complement strand
TCTGAGGGATAAAAAAAGGAGATGTTTCAGACAGAAACATCTCCTTTATCGTTATAGCAATACAGTTTAATCACATAAAAAACGGAATTACTTGGCTACTGCTTCCAGTCTCTTCATCAGGGCGAAGATAATTGATCCGGAAATGATACAGCATACGGTAAAGAATACCCATACCTGCCAGATTTCTGCTTTACCCCAAAGAATTGTACCGATTACCAGCAACTGGTTACCCAATGCGGTGGCACACAACCAACCTCCTTGCATAAGTCCCTTGAAACGGGGAGGAGCAACCTTCGAAACGAAGGAGATACCCATCGGACTTAAGAACAGCTCGGAAATAGTCAGCGAGAAATAGGTGGCAATCAACCAATAGGCCGATGCACGTTCGGCATCTGTTCCTTCGGCAAGATCTTTTGGAGCAACCAGTCCCAGTGAACCTACAATCATGATAAGGAATGAAGCGGCAGCCAAAAACATACCGATACCGATTTTACGGGGAGCTGAAGGCTCGATACCTTTCTTATTCAACCAGGCAAAGAATCCAACCACTACCGGTGTAAGTGTTACAACAAACAACGGATTGAAGGATTGGAAAATTTCGGGAGAGATAGGTGATCCGTTGGCAGCAACAAATTCATTGTAGAAGTTGATGGCAATAGCTGTACCGGCAACGAAGGCAATCACGCCGATGATACGATTCAACATCCTGGTTTTAGAGAAAGCAACAATCAATCCACCTACACCGGCTGCAATACCCATCAGAGAGAAGATATTGAAGATAAGGCTGGTTCCCGGACCTACATGTGTTTCTGTGTAGTCTCTGGCAAACAGAGTAAGTGTAACTCCGTTCTGGTGGAACGACATCCAGAAGAAAATTACGATAAGGAATACCAGACCGAGTGCGATAAGGCGTTTCTTTTCCTCGATCCAAGGCATCTTTTCTATTTTAACACCACTTGCAGCAGCGGCTGTGGCCTGTTGGGCAGCAGTAACATCGCCCGGTGCAAGGTATTTTTTAGCAAACGTATAGACCAACATGGAAATAAGCATTGAACAGGCGGCAATGGCAAATGCAAAATGATAGCCGGTGTTAAATACATCCAGGTAGGTATTGGCAAATACGGTAAGGTCTGTTACAGCAGTGCCACCGCTTACTTCGTTGGCAAGGTTCTGCATCACAGAGGTGTCTCCCAGTTTGCCGTTAATAAGGTCGTGGCACATTTTAGGAAGTGCACCGTTATAAGACAGTCCGTGCTGAGCTAGCCACCAGTTACGAATACCCGTAGCAGCGTGGGGAGCAAAAATAGCACCGATATTGATACACATATAGAAGATACTGAATGCACGGTCGCGAAGCTGACTGTATTTAGGATCGTCGTACAGGTTACCAACAAGAGCCTGCAGGTTTCCTTTAAACAAACCGTTACCCAAGGCGATAATCAGCAATCCACCCAATACAGGGTATAGACCGGTTCCGGGAATGGCAATAACGATGTATCCCAGAAACATAAGTACGATACCCGAAAAAATGGTCTTTCCAAGTCCCAACCATCGGTCGGCTACAAAGCCACCTACCAGCGCGAGTACATAGATCAAAAAATAGAACGTAGAATAAATACTTCCGGCCTCAACCTGATCGAGTCCGAATTTAGCCTGTAAGAATAGCAACAGGATCGCCATCATGGTGTAAAAGCCGAAGCGTTCACCCATATTGGCAATAGAGGCGATAATTAATCCTTTAGGATGTCCTTTAAACATGCGTCGTTACGTATTAAGTTTATAATTATTGAATGATCTGTTTGATGGCACCGGTCTGCGGGTAGAAATAAACCTTTACAGGCGCTTTCTTGTCTTCAAACATGGAAGGTGCGAGCGACTCCTGACTACCAAATTGTGTTACCTGGTGTTCTCCCTGGTACAGGGTCTTGTTGTTCATTTTTATCTCTATTGTGGCTTTGCCAGGCAGATTGTAGATAATGCCTTTCATATTTTTGAGTTTCTTTTCAGCCTCTTTAGGATCCAGTACGGGAGCCTTCTCGGTAGCCGTAAGGTTGATGTATACAGGAGCTCCTCCCAGATTATCGGCATCCACAATTCCCATCAGTTCCGAAAAGCGGAACAGGATTTCTTTTTCCATGTTGCCGGTAGGCTGTATGGTGAATTGTTTTTGCAACGATTCTTTGGTCACCACCCCGGTAAAGAGGTTGGTGAGCGCTTTTTCCTGTTGTTCCAACTGTTCGATAACCAGTTTCATGGCATCGCCATCGGGTGGCAGGTTATCAGCTTCGCCCGTTAGTATATTCAGGCGGCTTTCACGTATGCGATAGATTTGTTTGGCTGCTACTTCTGCCTGTTTGGCTGTAGATCCCGCCATCAGAAGTTCTTCTGAAAGCACAGAGGCGGAGTTGATACCGGCAGGAACCACTTTTTTCTTTTTGGTAGAGTCGGCACTGAATATACTTTCGTCTACCTCTGCATTGATGGAACAGATCAGACCCTCTTCCGTAAGATAGACAAACGGAGCTGTGGTACCCGATTTAAATTCAACCATGTACGAGTTTTCCTTATCCGGAATTCCCTTGTTTTCCAATGTTACCTTGTCAAGTTGAAAAACCACCTTGTCTTCGGTAATAACATCTTTAACGCCCAGGTATTTCTCGGCATATTTATAATAAGGACCGGCCTTGCTTGTAATTTTAGTAACTTCAGCGTCTATTGTAAATGTTGTAAGCGGAAGCGAATAAGCAACACCGAAATTGTTGCTCTTAACGGCGTTCATTTTTACCACTTTAGTCTGGGCTGTCATAGAAAAAGAGAACATCAGACCCGCTATAAGGATGAAATTTTTCATGATTCAAATGTTTTATGTACTAAAACTAATTTGCAAAACTATTCATTTTTTTGTAAGAAGCAAGAGTAAAGTTCAAATAATCAGTCGAAAAACTGTTCATTTTTTTACTCTTAATAATTTCTAATCTGCTTAAATGCCTTGCCAAGCATTTCGATCATATCGCTGGCAATCATGCTCTCTTCCGAACGATAAACCGCGGCAAGGTCGCCAGCCGTTCCATGAAGGAATACGCCCGATACCGCTGCTGTAACCGGACTAATTCCCTGAGCAAGAAGACTAAGGATGATGCCGGTAAGCACATCTCCGCTTCCGGCTGTGGCCATTCCCGGGTTGCCGGTGCAGTTAAAATATACGTTTCCTTCGGGCGAACATACCGCCGTATAGGCTCCCTTAAGCACGATACACAAGGAATGCTCCATGGCAAAAGCCCGGGCTTTCAGCAGACGCTCGTAAGAGGTACTGCTTTCGCCTGCAATACGGTCGAATTCTTTAGGGTGGGGGGTGAGGATGCTGAGGGGCGGAACCTTCTTGATCAATTCATTGTTGGACGCCAGCATGTTAATGGCATCGGCATCGATGACCAGTGCTTTCGTTTTTTGCTGAAGCAAACGTTCGAAGGCAGCGGCAGAATCCATGTGCTGACCTAGTCCCGGGCCGATCCCTACAGCCGAGTAAGAGCCCGAATCGGGTACGGAAGAAAAATGTTCCGCATTATTGTCGAAGCTGAGCATTGCCTCCGGAAAGGCTGTTTGCAGGATATTACCCCCTTTGGCGGGTACATGCACGGTCAGTAAACCCGCACCGCTCCGCAGGCAGGCTTTGGCGGCCAACTGAGCCGCACCCATCTTCCCTTTGCTGCCGGCAATAAGCAGGGCATGACCAAAGGTGCCTTTGTGTGAAAATTTATTGCGGGGCCCGAAAACCGGCGAAATGTCTTCTTCAAGCAGATACATAAAGTCGGCCGGAGTCTCTTCCACAATCTGCGGATGTGTCCCGATGTCCAATACTTTCCAGTCGCCCACATATACTTCGTTTTCTGCCAGCATAAATGCAAGCTTGGGAAAACCGAAGGTAAGCGTGGTGTGCGCCTGAATAATGGCCGATGGAATATTGGTGCGGTTGTCTTCGCCAAAGAGTCCGGAAGGTATGTCGATAGAAACTACAGTCGCTTCAGATTGATTGATGTATCTCACTACCGCAGCAAAACCTCCTGTAAGAGGACGGTTCAGTCCCGATCCGAACAGTCCGTCTATCACCACATCGCGGCTGGTAAGTACCGGAGGAATAAAATCGTCCACTACTTCCGTAAAGTCGATATTGGCCATGGCGAGCAGCCGCTGTTTGTTAAGCTCGCAATCGTACGAAAGGTGGTTGGTTGGATTAAACAGATAGGTTTTAAGCCGGTAACCTTCGTCAAGCAGTAAGCGGGCGATGGCCAGGGCATCCGCTCCGTTGTTACCCTGACCGGCAAACACAATCAGTTGTGTTTGTTTGGAATAACGACGGCAGAACTCATGTACAAAAACCCTTGCAGCACGTTCAACCAGATCGGCGGAATTGATGGGCTCGTTCTGGATCGTATACTGATCAAGCTCTTTAATGATATTTGTAGGAAATATTTTCATCATAATTTTAATGTATCTGACATAAATCGACATACAAAAGTATAACAAACTTTGCTATCATGCTACACTTTTTTGTGCTTCGGCGAAAAAGTTGTACATTTGTCGTCTCGTAACAAAAACGACATATGAATAGGATTCGGCTTAAAGATAAAGAATTTGAACTGTTTATTCCGGAGAGTAAAATCAAGGAAGCCATACAAGGCATGGCTGTTCGTATAAAAGAAGACATTAAAGGAACAGATCCTTTGTTTGTTGGAGTGTTAAATGGTGCATTTATGTTTGCAGCCGAACTGATGAAGGAGCTTAATGGTCCGTATCAGCTTACGTTTGCACGCTATTCATCCTATAAAGGGACCTCATCGTCCGGCGAAATCAATGAGATTATGCCCATACAGGTACCGGTGGAAGGACGTACCGTGGTGTTGATGGAAGACATCATCGATACAGGTTTTACCATGGAATTTGTAATGAATAAACTGCACAATGCCGGAGCCGCCGATGTGAAGCTGGCCACGCTGTTGTTTAAGCCCGAAGCATTGCAGTGCAAATTGATACCCGATTATGTTGGATTGTCCATTCCCACCGATTTTATTGTTGGGTACGGTCTGGATTATGATGAACTGGGACGTATGTACCGCGATATCTACAAGATCGTGGAGCCAGGAAAATAAGGAAATTCAAAATATATAATAAAGAAGAATAAAGAGTATGTTGAACGTTGTAATTTTTGGCGCACCGGGCTCAGGAAAAGGTACGCAGAGCGAATTGATTATTAAGGAGTATGCGTTGGATCATATTTCAACCGGAGATGTTTTGCGTGGCGAAATCAAAGGAGAAACTGAGCTGGGTAAAATAGCGAAAGACTATATCGAAAAAGGTCAGCTTGTTCCGGACGAACTGATCATTAATATGCTTGCCAAGGTTTTGGACAGCAAAAAAGATTCTAAAGGTGTTATTTTTGACGGTTTCCCCCGTACTATTCCTCAGGCAAAGGCGCTGAAGGTGATGCTTAACGAACGTGGAACAGATGTTTCTGTTATGATCGATCTTCAGGTTGAAGAAGACGAACTGATCCAGCGTTTGCTTAAACGTGGTGAAATTTCGGGTCGTTCGGACGATAACCTGGAAACTATTAAATCAAGATTGGATGTGTATCACAACCAGACAGCTCCTTTGGCTGCTTATTATGTAGAAGAAGGAAAACACAAAGCTGTAAAGGGTATGGGTACAATCGAAGATATCTTTGGTCGTATTAAAGTTGCAATTGACGGAGCTAAATAAATTAAACAATGGCTGAATCGAACTTTGTAGATTATGTAAAGATCTATTGCCGCTCTGGAAAGGGTGGAAGAGGGTCTTCTCACTTTCGCCGCGAGAAATATATTCCGAAAGGAGGTCCCGACGGAGGCGATGGAGGGAGAGGAGGTCATGTGTATCTCCGGGGTAACCGGAATTACTGGACACTGCTTCACCTCAAATTTGAGCGCCATGTGATGGCAACTCACGGAAACGGCGGCGGTGCCAAGAAAAGTTTTGGAAAAGATGGCGAAGACCGCTACATCGATGTGCCTTGCGGTACGGTAGTGTATGACGCCGAAACGGGCGAATTTATATGCGATGTAACGTCCGACGGACAGGTGGTGATGCTGCTGAAAGGCGGTAGGGGCGGTCTGGGTAACTGGCATTTCCGTACCTCTACCAACCAGGCTCCGCGTTATGCACAGCCCGGCGAGCCGTTTCAGGAACGGAAGGTGATTATGCAGCTCAAGCTGTTGGCGGATGTGGGATTGGTTGGATTTCCCAATGCCGGTAAATCTACTTTACTGTCTGTAGTTTCTGCCGCCAAGCCCAAAATTGCAGATTATCCTTTCACTACGCTCGAACCTAACCTGGGTATTGTAGGTTACCGCGACGGCCGTTCGTTTGTAATGGCAGATATTCCCGGTATTATTGAAGGTGCCAGCGAAGGCAAAGGTCTGGGGCTGCGTTTTCTAAGACATATCGAACGTAACTCCTTGTTGCTGTTTATGATTCCGGCCGATGCGGATGATATAAAGAAGGAATATGATATCCTGCACAATGAGTTGGTAAAATATAATCCCGAATTACTCGGTAAGCGAAGAGTGCTGGCTATTACCAAAAGTGATATGCTGGATCAGGAGCTGATGGATGCCCTGGCAGAGGATTTGCCGGATGTGCCCTATGTGTTTATCTCTTCCATAACGAATTCGGGTTTGATGGATTTGAAAGATTTGTTGTGGAAAGAGCTTAACAAAGAGACTTTCCACGAGGTTGAACGTATTGTTCATAAGAATCTGGATGTTTCGGCCCTTCAGTTTGACGACGACGATGATTACGTTTTCCCTGAAGACGAGGACGAGGAACCGGAGGAATATGACGAGTATGACTGGGATGAAGACGATGAATCTACTCAAAATTAAAGAGCTTGTAATGTTGCAATTCCCTGTCTTCGGGCAGGATTGCAACATTTCTCATTTTATAACAACCCGTTGCGGGGGAGTGGGTACTGCTGCTTATCAGGGATTAAACACAGGCGACTTTTGTGGTGATAATCCGGATACAGTGCGTACCAACAGACGGTTGCTCTGTCAATCGATGGGGATAGAACCGGATCGGTTGTTTGTGCCTTATCAGAGTCACGAAGACAATATTGTAAAGCTTACCGAAGCATCGTTGTTTCTTGATAAGGATGCCAGGCGGGATTTATTGTATGGGGTTGACGCGCTGGTTACAGACGTGCCCGGAATTTGTCTGGGGGTTACTACTGCCGATTGTGTTCCTGTTTTGCTATACGATCCGGTAAAAAAGGTGGTGGCTGCCATTCATGCCGGTTGGCGGGGTACGGTTAAACAGATTGTTCTTAAAACCATTCGTTTTATGGAGAAGGAGTACGGATGTAACCCCGATACTGTGCTGGCAGGAATAGGTCCCTGTATCGGTATGGAAGCTTTTGAAGTGGGCGAAGAGGTTGCAGATTCATTTATCGGAGCTGGTCTGCCGGTGGAAGAGTTTAGCCGCAGAAATGTACAGACAGGGAAATTACACCTCGATTTAAGTAAAGCGAACCGCTTGCAACTGCTGCAGGCAGGTGTTTCCCCAACGAAGATAAACGAAGCCGGTTTATGTACTTTTTCAGACACGAACCTGTTTTTTTCTGCGCGGAGGCTGGGTTTTAACAGCGGACGCATGCTGAGTGGCATACAGTTGACAAATACTTTACAAGAATGAATATATCGGTATCGGAACAGATCTATCAGGCGTGCCCCCGGTTACATCTGGGGATTATTTCCTGTGATGTGGTTAATACATCATCGGATGAAGCTTTATGGGAAGAAATAGCAGCAGAGGAAGAGTCTTTGCGCTTATCCATGCGCATGGAAGAGATTGCCCGGAGAATCCCAATATATGAAACCCGGCAGGCCTACAAGAAGCTGGGGAAAGACCCGAACCGATACCGCCCTTCGGCCGAAGCCTTGTGCCGGAGGATTCTGAAGGGATATCCGCTTTACAAAATAGATACATTGGTGGATCTTATCAACCTGGTCTCAATCCGCACAGGTTATTCCATCGGTGGTTTCGATGCCGGAAAAATAAAAGGAGATCTTATTTTAGGCGTAGGGCAAGCGGATGAATTATTTAATGGAATTGGCCGGGGCCCTTTAAATATAGAGGGACTTCCGGTCTACCGGGACGAGCAGGGTGGTATAGGAACTCCTACAAGTGACGAAGAGCGCACTAAAATCGATCTCTCAACGACAAAGCTTCTGATGATTATCAACGGGTATTCCGGAGAAGAGGGATTAATGGAGGCTGTTGCATATGCAAAGGATCTGCTTGAAAAGTACGCAACTGCACGCAATATTCAGATTGAAACGATATCGCCTGTTTTGTAATCGAATTGTGATGTTTGTTGAATAAATACTTCGATAATGTTAAATTATAGGCTGTTTTATGCTAAAAAGCATATTATTTCGTTTTAATATCAAATATATATATACATTTGTAGTATTATCCTTATTATTAATCAAAATTAGTGAACATGATTGAATCTATTGGTATGAATGCCGGTCTTGTGTGGAACGCTTTGAACGAAGGCGGGCGTATGGATGTAAAGTCCATTAAGAAAGCAACAAAAATAAAAACCGACAAAGAGTTATATGCCGCTTTTGGCTGGCTTGCTAAGGAAAATAAAATTGCTTTCGAAGAGGAAGATGCCAATTTGATGGTCTCACTTATTTAAATAAGTGGGGTCAAACAAAGGAAAGAAGGGCTGTTCGATATGATTGAACGGCCTTTTGTATTTTACAAATTGATTTAGTCGTAAAATAATTGATACAGTTGTTGTTTAATTCAATCCAAAAGGTTACTTTTGTGTAGAATTTGGTGCGAAATGACCGAAGAACAAGTAAAATTGATAGCTGTTTTTGAATCTAAAGTCAGACAATTGATGTCTTTGTGCGATGAACAGAGAGTGGAGTTGGACAGACTTAGAGCATTGTTGGAACTGAAAGAGTCCGAATTACAGCAAGAAATTCTTCGTTCGGAAGAGTTGGCAGTCAAATGCAATAACCTGCTTACGGCACGGGTTGTCTCCGTTAAAGAGGGAGAGATTAAGAGTGCCAAAACGCGGTTATCAAGGTTAGTGCGGGAAGTAGACAAGTGCATTGCACTATTAAATGAATAGAAGCGATGGACGATAAGTTTCTTATACATGTAGATATAGCCGATAGATCTTACGGTTTATGGATAGACCGGAGTGATGAGCAATTGGCGCGGGAAGCAGCAAAGCAGATCCGCAATAAAATGCTTCAGTATCGGAATAGATTTAACAAGTCCGATGTGGACGTGAAAGATTTGTTAGCCATGGTTACGTTACAGTTGTCGATGTCGAATCTTCAGCTTGAGGACCGGAATGATACAAGTCCTTTTGCAGAGAAGATGAGAGAACTCGGAGACGAAATCGATGGGTATCTGAACAATCGGTAATTGATGATAATAAGAAGAGTTTCCGCACTCCTGTGTATGGTTAAACATATACCGGCAGTGCTTTTTTTGTATTTATATATAAACGAATAAATAATTAGTTTAATGGAAATGTATATAATCATAGGACTTTCAATTGTGACCTTCTTTATAGGAGGGCTTATCACATGGTTGGGTATCCGTTTCCTTTTCAAGTCCAGGTATGATGCAATAATTCTGGACGCTGAAAAAGAGGCTGAAGTAATAAAAAAGAATAAATTACTGGAAGTTAAAGAAAAGTTTTTACATCTGAAAGCCGACTTGGAAAAGCAGGTTTCGGCACGTAATTCTAAAATTCAGTCGATTGAAGCCAAATTGAAACAAAAGGAGCTTACAATCAACCAGAAACAAGAGGAATTACAACGTAAGAACAACGAACTTGATGTTGTTAAAGAGAACTTGAATTCGCAGCTCGAAATTATCGAAAAGAAGAAACAGGATCTTGAAAAACTTCATCAGAAGGAGGTTGAGCATCTTGAAACTATTTCCGGATTATCGGCAGATGAAGCCAAGGAACGACTGATCGAATCATTGAAAGATGAGGCTAAGTCGCAGGCTACGGCATATATCAGCGAGATTGTGGAAGAGGCTAAGATGACAGCTAATAAGGAAGCTAAGAAAATTGTGGTTCAGTCAATACAGCGTGTTGCCACTGAAACCGCCATTGAAAACTCGATTACAGTGTTCCATATCGACTCCGACGAGATCAAAGGCCGCATTATCGGTCGCGAAGGTCGCAACATCCGTGCATTGGAAGCTGCAACCGGTATCGAAATCGTGGTGGATGATACCCCCGAAGCTATTGTTCTTTCAGGATTTGATCCGATTCGTCGGGAAGTAGCCCGTCTGGCTTTGCACCAATTGGTACAGGACGGACGTATTCACCCTGCACGTATTGAAGAGGTGGTTACCAAAGTTAAAAAACAGGTGGAAGAAGAGGTTATCGAAACCGGTAAACGTACTGCCATCGATTTAGGAGTACACGGTTTGCATCCGGAGCTGATCCGCTTGATTGGTAAGATGAAATATCGTTCATCATACGGACAGAATTTATTGCAGCATGCACGCGAAACTGCCAATTTATGTGCGGTTATGGCTTCCGAGCTGGGCTTGAATCCCAAAAAAGCGAAACGTGCCGGCTTGTTGCATGATATTGGTAAAGTGCCAGATGACGAACCGGAATTGCCACACGCAATTTTAGGTATGAAGCTTTGCGAAAAATACAAAGAGAAACCGGATATCTGTAACGCCGTTGGTTCTCACCACGACGAAGTGGAGATGACCTCATTGCTTGCTCCTATCGTACAGGTTTGTGACGCAATTTCGGGAGCCCGTCCTGGAGCCCGCCGCGAGATTGTTGAAGCATATATCAAACGTTTGAATGATCTGGAACAACTGGCTATGTCGTATCCGGGTGTAATGAAGACCTATGCTATCCAGGCCGGTCGCGAATTACGTGTGATTGTAGGTGCAGATAAGATTGATGATGCTGCCACCGAAAACCTGTCAAACGAAATCGCTAAGAAGATTCAGGATGAGATGACCTATCCGGGTCAGGTTAAGATCACGGTAATCCGTGAAACCCGTTCTGTAAGTTATGCAAAATAAAGAATAGACAGATAGAATAAAAAAGCCGGCTTGTATCAAGCCGGCTTTTTTTATGAGAAAAGGTCTGAATTATTGAATTCCTTCGGTTTCAACCTCTTTGTTTACTTTCTTAACTAATCCTTGTAATACGGCACCCGGGCCTACCTCTGTAAACTTAGCTGCACCATCGGCAATCATGTTTTCGACCGACTGAGTCCAACGTACCGGCGCTGTTAACTGTGCAACCAGATTTTCTTTGATTGTAACAGGATCTGTCTGCGGTTTCGCGTTTACATTCTGGTATACCGGACAAACAGGCTTGTTGAAACTGGTCTGCTCAATAGCTTCAGCCAGTTCTGTACGGGCCGGCTCCATCAATGGAGAGTGGAAAGCGCCTCCAACCTTTAGTTTAAGGGCTCTTTTTGCGCCTGCAGCCAGCATCTTTTCGCAAGCCGCATCAATTCCCGGAACAGATCCGGAAATAACGATTTGTCCCGGACAATTGTAATTGGCAGGAACTACGACTTCGTCTGTAATGGTAGCACAAATCTCTTCTACGGTGGCATCGGGTAAATTTAAAACCGCAGCCATGGTTGAAGGTGTTGCTTCGCATGCTTTTTGCATAGCTAATGCACGTTTGGATACAAGTACAAGTCCGTCTTCGAAAGATAGTGCTCCTGCTGCTACCAAAGCAGAGAATTCACCAAGGGAATGACCTGCAACCATGTCTGGTTTGAACTGGTCTCCCAATGTTTTTGCAAGAATAACCGAGTGAAGGAATATAGCAGGTTGTGTAACCTTGGTTTGTCTCAGATCCTCGTCTGTTCCGGCGAACATCAGATCGGTAATACGGAATCCGAGAATCTCATTGGCCTTTTCGAACATCTCCTTTGCAAGAGGATTATTTTCGTAAAGATCTTTCCCCATTCCAACAAACTGGGCACCCTGTCCGGGAAATACATACGCTTTCATCTTTTCTTTATTTTAGTTTTTTAAGACGCGCAAAGGTAATAAATTTAGAATAAAGAGTGGAGTATTCATTTCAAATAGTATCTTTGCCCCTGTAAACAGACAAGTTTAATTTAAATCATACATATCATGAACAACTTAGCATTTCTTGGAAATTTAGGAACAGGTGAAATTATTATCATTGCAATTATCGTATTGCTTCTTTTTGGTGGAAAGAAAATTCCAGAATTAATGAAGGGTATCGGTAAGGGCGTGAAAAACTTTAAAGACGGTGTAAAAGGACTGGAAGACGATATTAAGTTGGACGATACCGAAAAGAAATAAAGATCTATGCAGCAAGATGAAATGTCTTTCTGGGACCACCTGGAAGAACTTCGTTGGACTTTATTTCGGACTGTTTTAGCTCTTTTTGTATTTGCAATCGGAGGGTTTGCGGTAATGCCTTACTTGTTTGACCATGTAATTATGGCTCCGTGTACTTCCGATTTTATTGTGTACAGGGAAATGTGCAAGCTTAGCTCGCAATTTTCTATGTTGCCCGATTTTTGTAACGATTCCTTCGAAGTGAAGATCGTTAACATCAAGCTGGCTTCTCAGTTTTTCACACACATGACTACCTCTTTTTGGTTAGCGGTGTTGTTGGCATTCCCTTACATGATGTACGAAGTATGGAGATTTATTAGTCCGGCTTTGTACGAAAACGAAAAAAAGAATGTACGTTGGGT
>OBMA010001817.1_pt1 | contig 12830 bp, 12 predicted proteins | sample 1539141 | NCBI WGS metagenome assembly OBMA01 (sample SAMEA3991484, study PRJEB22521) | metagenome | biome: anthropogenic terrestrial biome; feature: sewage plant; material: raw primary sludge | place: Sweden | collected 2012-09-26 | reverse complement strand
TCTTCTGAAAGATTATTAAGTAAATCTGAAAGTGCTGTAATAGTACGTGGAGCAGTAAATTGTTCCATTGTATCATCATCAAACATATCCATTAGTGAGTCGACATCGTCTTCATCATCAGAATCGTTAACTGGATTTAGACCTTTACAGAAGATAAGTTCTGGTTCACGCATTAAGAGATCTGCGATTGGTTGACTGAGATTTGGGTTTACGAGTAAGAACGTTTCAGTATCTGGAATAACGGTGTAAATAACGAAACGAGAAACTGATGCTGAGTCAAGAGTCGTAACGTTACCTTTATCGTTACCAGCAATGATGATACGCAAGTTTGTTGGAAGATCTTCATTACCAATTTTGCGACGTGTTGGGATTGAGAGTAATGCTGATGTTAAGTCAGAACTTGTTCTGTTAATTTCATCAAGGAAAAGAATTGGTGTTTCATCCGGGTTTTGACGAGCGTATTCGATAGCATCCATGATGTCGGCATGAGGGAAAAATACTTGTTTGAATTTGGTTTTGGCGTCATCAATAGGAATAGTTCGAGCACCAGTTAAGTCAGCTTTTTCTGAAAGTTCATTACATTGAAGTGTAAATGTTTTTGTACCGAGTTGTTCACCAAGAGCTTCAACCCATGATGATTTACCAATTGCAGGTTCACCCACAAGCATTGGTACTTTGTTAGTATTAAGGTTAGTTGTTACAATTTTGTTTAGTGTGGAATTAAATTTATAAGCCATGTTAGCTCCTTATGTTTGTTGTGATATATCTGAGAGCTCACTAGAGCGTCTCTATGATGTTTTAAAAGTAGATGTGTTTAAATATGTGTCTAGATGAAAAAATCGCTCAGAAAGTGTTTTATAGGCTAAATGAGCGTGGGAAATTACTTGATGTTGGATTAACAATTGTAAGATTATCTTTAATAATGTTATTGATATCATCAGCAGAAATAGAAAATAGTTGGTTTTTTTCGTGGATTGAATATAGACGTTTGATGTTTTCCACGATCATACGATATGGTGTTTCACCATTTTCTGATGATGCTTTAGCATTAATATGGTATACACGGTTACTACCATGCTTACCAATGGTGATTGATACGTTTTTGTAAAAATCAATAACGTTTTCAAAAGTGTATTCTAGATTGTGTTTTTCTGTGAATTTAGTTCTTGAGAATAGAATAGTGATATCAGCGTCCATTCCTTGTACAAATTTTTGTATGTGGTAACTAGGTATTGTTACTTCAATAGTGTTATAATGAAACGGGATGAAATATTCTAGTTTAGCTTTATCAATGGCTAATGCTGATTCAATAATAAGATGTTCTAAACTCTCCATTAATTCTAAAAAATCATTTGCGATATAATTGAGATCTTTGGAATATGTTCTGTGAATATTACTTGGTCGCTCAATTGGTAAAATGTTTGACATAATATAGCTCCTTTAATTGTAATTGTTTTTTGGCTCTCATGGATTGAGCCGAAAATACAAAAAAAAAATCGGTCAACTAACGTTGACCTTATTTGTGTTTAGATTTCTTTTTGGGTGGATGTTGGTTTTTGTAATAATCAATGACTTGAGACATAGCTGTGTTACATCGCCATAATAGGAAACTGATAGGTTCTCCATTTGAATCATGTCTAATTTCATTGTGTTTTGGTCTTGGTTCTAACTCTTCTTGAATAATATGATATAAAAGGCTGAGCAATTCTTGATCGGTGTAAGAATGATGTTTGAACATGTCTAAATTTGATCGTTGATAGATTCTGTGTGCATAATAGGACATCATGCCAAATTCAAATTTATTTCCTTTTTTCATACGTCCGTAATCATCAACTTCATTGTAATCTTCGGGTGTTTTCTCAAAAGGTTTACGAAGAGTCAATTCAATAATTTCGTTACTATAGGGGATATCATCAATATCAGTTAATTCAGAATCCATTAATTTAATTGATTTTGAGGTAATAGCTTTTTCTGCTAAAGATTTGTATAAGGCTTCTGAAAAATCATGAATTCTTGTTGGTAATGGAATATTATCACCTGTGAATGTTGCGTAGTGGTTAACTAGAATCTCGTAGTATCCATGTTCTTCTTGAAGTTGGATTTTTAAGAGTGCATCTGGGTAATCTTTGACGTTTTTGGTTTTAGGAAGTAAGAGATGGTATCCTTTGCCTGACATGCTACGTTCTCCATATATATATGGTAGTTGTAGGAGATGATTACGAATATGTTCGGGACATTTTGGTTCAATGTCTAGTAGAATATAATCTTCGTCATTCATGTTGTAGTAATAGGTGGCATTGCCATGGCCTGGAATAGCGTTTTGAAGTTCTTCATAAGTTCCTAATGAACGATGATCTTGGTATTTGGCACCTTTTATACAGTCTGGTTGGTTTTGATGTGCTATGAACCATTGTAAGTCAAGTGGCATTTTTGTTGTTACTGATGACATTGTCCATAACGATTTATTTTTCATTTTGTCAAAAATTGGTTCATTTAGCATTTATTGTCCTTTCAATAAAAAAATAAATTTAGAAACGATAGAGGTTTATGACAGTGAATATAGAACGAGGCGTATGAAGTTCATACGTCTCTTGTTTTTGATGAGTCTTGTCTAAATTTTTAGTCTAATTTATTTTTCTGGTTTTTTTTGGTGAAAAATTAACTCCAAGGGAGTTCGTCTCCACCATCTTCAGCACCAATTGGGTCTGGGTTAGCTGCTGTTGCTGCTGTGTCAAAATCAATTGTTTCTTGTGCTGGTTGATTTACTTGAGCAGGTTCAACTTCAGTTTCGGCTAGTTCAGCGTCACGTTGGTCTTTAATAGCAAACCCAAGTCCTTGCAATGCAGAAGTTGCATCAGCTGATGAGTAGTATTTGATTTCACCACGTGAAAGAACAGCTTGAAGACCTACGCCTTGACGTCCTGTTTTAGTTTGGAATACTTGGAATACAAGAACAACATCAAGTCCAACAGCGAGTTCACCTTTAGGTGTAATAAGAGTAATTTCGTTAGTAGTGGTGTTGATTTCACCCACTGATGGAAGATTACCTTTGTTTTCGTTTGACAAACGCCATTCACCAGTAGTTTTATTTTTGTACATTGTTTCGTACATATAAACTTCAAGCGGTGTCATTTTAGATGTATCAGCAACGATGTCGCCAGATACGTATTTGAATGCGTCTGCGTTTTTGGTTTTGATTGACGGATGTGAAATCGTCAATGATGTGTAAGAAGCGGTTGCTGGCTCAGCACCTTGAGCAATCTTACGTTGATTAGCCTTTTCAAATTCAGGAGTACCCATTTCAATTTTACGTGTGATATGAGAATAAACCATTTTACCTGACACATAAATTGTGTCTCCTGCTTTTAATTGGCGTGCTAAAACTGTGCGTGTCATATTTTAATTACCTCTGTTTTTTGTTTCTAAATTTTGTTTCTTTGTGACTCATCAAAAAACATAATTAGTATATCATGCAATTGTTGAAATATCAAGCTTAATTGCACGATTTTGTTAAAATATAGACAAAAAATAAACCGAATTGGGAAACCAATTCAGTTTATACGGTTAGATTTGTGTGATATTAAAGTCATCTTGAATGAACTCAGCTAATTGTTGTAGTTGATTAATAATCGTTTGGTAATAAATTTTATCATCAGCTGATGCTGTATTCATATGAATAGAGGTTGTTTCGATACGACGATAAATCCATAGAAGAAATTTAGCATAATCGTTGAAATGTAAATATTTTACTTTTGAGTTAGCTAAATTGATTTTAAGATTAATTTGTACATTATTATCGTCGATTTCAATATCAAACAATTGATTGATATTTCCACGGAACATCAGGTTAACGTCAGTTTGTTCAAATCTTATGTTCCTATATGCACGGTCACCTTTTTTATTAAGATATTCAGTTAGTTTTTGAATATATTCTGTGTAAGGTGGAATATCTACGATTTTTGATTTTGTTTTTGTCATAGTCTGACTCCTTATTGTTTAAATACGATTTCAATTAAATGAACGTCCTGTTGTTGTCGACTACCTGTTACACGCCAAAGTAATTGACGGTAATCATCATATTCTCCAGAATCTGGTGACACTGGATCTAAAACTGTAATGTGTTTGAATTTATGCTGTAGTCCATCTACACCAACACCAAGAGTTTGTTGTGTTGCAACCCAAATATCCGCATCTAAGTTTTCTTTTTTATCACCAGTCCAGATTCCGATTTGAGGATTTTGTTCTTTAATTATGTTAGCTAATTGAACAGATTTAGTGATAATTAACATTGGGTCTGGACATGTTGTAATCATTGATTTTAATTTGTTTAGCAAGTATGAGGGTTTGTTTATAGGTTTTATTTTGGGAAATTCAACCTCACATTCTGCTGAATTTAGGTAACGTTTAAAAGCGTTGACTCCAAAATGTAGTTTTGGCATAGCTGATTTTCCATCAATAGTAACGATGTTATATTTAGACATGATTTTAATTAATTCAGGGTTTTGAGACTGTACTTTGATTTGATGCCTAATAATTTTGTATCCATTATTAACTTCAGCGTTTTCAATGTTGTCAATTTCTGTCATAGACATGAAGTTTGGTAGATTTTTGATATAAGTATCATAGTTACGAAATTCAGTCCATTTGTATTTTGAATAAGAGAAGCGATCTTCAACTAATATACCATGAGTGCTACGCCAGTTAAAAACCTGATTAGGATTAGCTTTACCCCATAGTGTTTTTTCAAGTCCATAGAAATTTTGACCTGCTTTACGCATGGGTGTGGCTGATAATCCTATGCAATATTGGGCGTTAATCTTGGTGTAAGCTTTGATTAAATTGTCGGATGACATGTTTTGCCATTCGTCAATGATTAGTAAATCGACTCGAAATTTACCTGATTTTGATTCTTTAAGTAAATTTTGTAATTTACGACCTGTAATGCACATTATTTTGACATCTTTATCAAAATTCATATTCTGAAAAGCTTCTTGCCAACCTTTTAGTATGGTTAATTGATTGTTTAGTACAAGAATTGTTTTTGCTTTTTTGAATTTTGCAATAGCTAAAGAGGCGATGGTTTTACCTTTACCTCCAGCGGCTTCTAGAAAAATACCAGAATATGGTCGATTGCTACGCTCAATTGCGACCTTTTGCCATTTACGTAATTCAAATGGAGCAAGTTTTGATGTATTGATTGTCATTTTATTTAGATACTAATGAGCGTAGTTTATCTAGTCTATAATCGCCCCAAACATCATGTTCTGTAACAACGACAGGCATGGTTGACAAATTAAGATTATCTTTGATGTGTGAGATAACTTCGTCACGAGTTTTACCATATTGATTTAGATGTTCTAGGTTATCAATGTTGATTTCAGTAAATGGAATATTGTTATTTTCAAGAAATTTTTTAGTCATATTACATTTAACACATTGATTTTTGGAAAATACAGTGATATTAGACATGGGTTGTCTCCTTTTAGTTTTTTGTAAATCCACCGTTTTGGTAATTAACGGTGTAGCCATTCTGGTAATTATATGTTACGACACGCTCGTTTAAAAGACTGTCTTCTGATTTGACATCAACGATGACGTATCGTGGGATAAGTTCTTTTCCTTCATAAACAGGAGTAACAGCATAGTAAACATATGCAGAACGATGTGTTCTTAAATAATCGACGGTTCTTTCTTCGATATAATACATCCCTCCTGAGTTAGAACGATTTCCTACGTTTTGCATTCTGGTACCTGTGATTGCATTGTCACTGGTTGCTTTACCTCCAAGACGGTCAGCTAAGAGGTGAGATCTATTCCAGAACCAACCTTTATAGGTTCCAGTAGATGTTTCAATTGAAACTTCGTCGTTTGTAGTCCAACCTGATGGGGTATCGTTTTGTTTAAAATCTGGACGTTCTTCAGCTGATGATTTCTGAACAGCTTTGAAAGAAGTAATAGCGTAGACAGGTAGAGTTCTACCTAATTCGTCTTTGCCTGTGTAATTAACAACTAAACCATTATTGGATTCATCTTTTAAGTCATTAATGTCACCAAATTTGGATTCATCGATCTGAGCGTCACCGATTACAGCATAATAATCAGGAAATTCGTCATATGACCATTCTTTTAATTGTTGAGAAATGGTTGTAACTGTCGGGGTATCAAAATTCGTTTCATTTTGAATTAGCGATTGAATCCGATTATATAATACTAATCCTGATGCTAATAGAAGCGTTAGGATGATTGATACTAGTTTTCTTTTTGTAATCATAATTGCTCCTGTAATTTTAATCCTATATCGGTGACAACGTCTTCGATATCATTTCTCATGGACCAAAATAGGCCTAATCGTGCAGCAGCACGAATATCTTGATGGTGTGTTTTATCATCGAATTTCCACATGCCTAGCTTTTTTAAAAGAGGTTCCGGAACGTCTTGTGCATATCCAGCATTTCTTTGTTCAATAACATTTGGGATACATCTTTTAATTTCATCAATAGTTTGTTTAACAGTGTTGTCACGACTGTAATCACTATCTCTAGCTTCGTATTTTTCAACAATTGCGTAGTCGAATTTTAAGTTCTTACCTGTCGAATGCCACCATTCACGGAAGTTTTTAGCTCCGTATTTTACTGAAAAATATCTATCAACAGAGGCGTTGTCTAATAAGACAACACCTGTTGTAGAAGTGGTGATTTTATTTGATGATGGATCAATGGATAAAATTCTTACCATTATGCAACCTCTTTCAGTTTGGAAATATATTCTTCAGATTTCTTATCATTCATGTCAATATAAGAGTGAATATTTTTGGTGGTTAGTTTGGCATCATCAGATAATGGGTTTACATCTGAATTATATACTGGAACATCATTTTTCCATGAATTATTATATGCTGTTTCAAATAAATCAATATATGCTTCAACGTCAATGTATTTGAAAATATCCATAGCTTCTTCATGGCTGAGTACACTTAAGTCTCCATTGTAGATGTACATAGGTTGATCAACTTCAACGCCTGTGATTTTAGCAATAGTGGCTTCAGTATTTTCTTCAAAATCATAGTAGCCATGTTTATTCATAACTGATAGTGCTAAATTATTGTGTTGAACAGTGATTTCATTGTTACGTTTCCGTTTTTGAATGGTTGCAGGCAGGATTGCTTGAGCTGTTGCTCGTTGGAGATAAACATGATTTGGATTCTTATCAGTGACGAAGAAAGCACGATTATACATTTGAATTATTTGTGGATCTGACATATCAACGTTTTTCGACGCAAAAATGTAAGAGGTGTTTGTGGAAGCAAGTACATTCTGAAGATATGTTAGACGTGTTTTATTGTCAAGTGGGTCTAATGTTTGAGCCATTAATTTTCGAGCTAATTGTCGATCGAACTGTTGTGTTAATTTTTCGTCTTTTTGATTGATAGCTTTTTCAATCATGTAATCTACCAGAACTTTGTCAACTAAAGCTGGGTGAGACAATGATTTAGTTGGATGTGGACCATTATAACATCCTATTGATCCTGCTGAATTTTCTAATTCAAGAGTGCCATCATTTTTAATTTTCATTTCACAACGATTGTTAGCGTCTTTTGAGATAAGATACATTGGTTCTGGTTCAATACCAACACCAATTTGTTCTGAAATCTCTTCAAGAAGTTGGTTGTTGATGGTTTCTTCCATGATTGTATAAAGACCATCGGTATTTGTAGATGGAACACCAGCTCCATAATATGCTTGGTATTGTCCTACTAGATATGTCCAGAATTGTCCGATACATCTCATACTAAGGATTGCATTGTTGGCACTAATATTATTATCAAATGTTGCTCCACCTGCACCTGTTGCAGAGTTTAGTAGTAATTTTGTTCCGTCACGTTTGATAGAGTATACTTCACGAATTGCAGGGTCAATTGATTTATCTTTCATCTTTTTGCCGAAGTCTTCTTTTTGTTCAAAGATTTCGTTGTAACGGTCATAACCAAGTTCTTGATTATAGAAAACAGACATCATAATTAGCATACTTGGATAGTATGATGTGAAGTCTTCGTGATTGACTTTAGCAACCGTAGTATACGTATACTTTTTGTCCAGCTCCATCAAACCTTTATTGTTACGTTTGAATGGTGAATCAGGAATAATTTCGTAGTCACGATATTCACTATCGTTAATCTTTTTACCGGCTTTTAGGAAACTTGATGTTTTGTAATAAGTTCCTTCAATTAAAACATATCCAGTCTTTGATTTTTTACCATTCATCTTAATGTTTACTTGGGCTTTACGAAAATCAACTGCATTAGGATAGTGTTTTTTAATTTTGTCCAACATGATGTTGAAATTGAATAACCGTTGACGTTCTTGTTTGAATAAATCCAAGTTCCACTCAGCTCCGTGGATACCTCCAATTGAAAAGTTAGCGTAGTGACGAGTTGGGTTTCCGTCTTTGTCATAATAACAAATGTAACTATGCTCAAATGGATATGAATATGGATTTTCCGCAGGAATATTAGGATAATCTTGTTGGTATTGCTCAGAACTATTAAAGTTACGACCTTCTAAGTTTTTATAAAATGCGTAAATTTTGTCAAAGTTTTCACGTAATTCTTTTTGCGGATATAAATCATAGAAGAAGTCTTTGAGATAATCTAACACATTACGTGGTTCCATTTTCTTACGTTTTCCGGCCGCAATTTCAAGTGCATACTTTTTGTTTAATTCATCACATTTTTGTTGGGATGGATACATAAAAGATACGTATTTATAATCTGTAACTTTACTATATGGGAATAATGAACGAGCCGTTAATTGTTGTGATGTTGAATCACGATACAGTCTATCACGACGAACCTTGTCAGGTGAGATATCAGGTTTATAGGTATCACCTTTTTTCATATAGATAAGTTCTGGGTAATCCTCAAGTAGTGTATCTCTTAATTCAAATGAACTTATGTAAGTTTTATGCATCATTAGAGTGTGTAAATTAATAACGTCAGATGCGTTATAAGCAAATAAATCTAATAACTGTTCAAGATTCTCTATGTATGGGTTGTCAGGTTTTAACTTATCTGATTCCATAATTTGGCAACCAAGCATTCCAAGAAGACGTTTGAGAGCGACTTTAGTCATTTTTTCGTTAAGACGGGCTGCGTCAATATAACGTCCTGATTGAATCATATTGTTGCGGAATAAATTAGCTGGTAATTCAAAGTCAGGTTGGCTATAAGATGTGTTTACTTTATTTGGATGTAATGGTTTATAACGTAAACGAGAGAACATTGATTTCTTAAATTGTTTTGTAAATAGTTGATCATTAAAGATACGAAGTGCTTTCGTATCAAAGTTCATATCGATTTGAAATTCACCATTATCATTTGGTGTCGTAAATAGTTCGTCATAGAGAGCTGCGAGAACAGTGGTATCATATTGATAACCGTTGTATGACACTAAAAATGGATGCGATTCTTTTTCAAAATTTGGATCAACATCTCGTGTAAATTCTGGAATTGGATATTTTTTACCTTTGTGAACAAAAACTTTGTATTTGTTGTTGTTATATTTTATAGTGCGAGTGTTATCATTCGAAATTCCAAATGTTGTAAGAAGTTTTATAACACCTTCTGGAGATTGAATATTATAGAGATTAACATCTCCATGAAAGATTGGATTGTGCATAAGCACATGAGTTTTGGTCATTTCGGCAAGTTGTTGATTTGACACGTAATGTTTACCGTTCACTTCAATTTCACCAATAGGTGATTCAAACAATACTCGGTCTTTTGTTAAATAGTAAATATCCAGTTCACCGTTTTGATTTTTATAGGTCTTACATACAGCTAATGTATAGATGTTCTGTAAGACCTCAATGTCATATTCTTTAAATTTTGGCATATATGAGAGTTCTTTCCTTAGTGTTTCTTTTTGAATACGCCTGAATAGCGTCGTCCAGCAAGGTTTGGTTTGCTCAATTTATCAACGTTTGTACTTGTTGTATCAGCGTACCAATCTTCAAGTTTATACTGCACAATGTAAGGTTCTGGGTTTGTGATGTCAGTTACGGTCATACGATATTGACCTTTATGATATTCCCACTTATCCTTAAATTTTTGTTGAATAATGGTTTCAACTTCACGTTTGAATTTTATTTTACTACCAATTTGACCTTTTTTGCTAACGTTTTTAAGATACCAAGCTTCATAAAGATCATAAAGGAAATCTGTTGGTACGACATCCCATGCGAGGTCCTCAAGCATGATAGATGTAAAATCATAAAGTGGATCGTTGTTAGATTTGAATTCTTCAAGAATTTCTTTAGACGCTTCTGGGGTAGATAATGTGTAGAAATTAGTATTTAATACTTTAAATAGTACATATTCCAAAACATCTTGTCTGAAAAGATAATCGGTTTTGATGTATTTACGTTCAACACCTTCAAAACTTTTATTCATAGGAATAAAAAGCTGACGTCTGTTGAAAGAGTTGGTTTTATCTTTTACTTGTGGAAATTCGTTCAAACATTGAACCATGAATCCATAGAATTGATAAGCAATACGGTCTTTACCTTTTTTCTCAATAGTAATAACGTCATTTGTAACAACGGCTTTTAGGTTGGCAGCTTTATCAATGTAAGTACCAACATCATTTTCGTCGACAATGACAGATGTTGCATTAAGTAGTGGTGCTAATGAGAATTGGTTTTTACCGCTAAAATCATCAATTGGGATGGACGCGTATGAATTTTGACCAACAAGGTTTCTCATAAGTGTAACAAGAGTACCTTTACCGTTAGCACCTTTTGTTGAGAATAACCATGCTGCTTTGTCCCAACGAACATGCGGGCGTACAATGGCTGACATGATTTCCCATAATGATTTTATAATCTCTGGGTCATCTGAAAGTTCTTCAACCCATGTTTCAACATCCCAATCGGTGTCATCATCATCATTGTGAATAATGATATTTTTAGCATGATCGTTATAAGCTACTTGTGATTTGGATAAATAAACTAATTCGGGATCAAATGGTTGAAGTTCTTTGGTTTTATAGTTAAAGATACCATTTTCAACAGCAATTAAATCAGGGTCAGTGGTACGACGTTTTTGAGGGGCAATATCTTTTAAAACTTCTTCTATTTCTTCAAATTCCCGCATATTTAAACCGTATTTGAATTGACGTGCAATTTTGCGTAAGTCTTTTTTGTTGTATCGATAAGTTCCTTTAAACTTACCTTCTTTTTGGTAAATGGCAAGAACGTTTGCATCAGGATCATCTTCGTTTTCACTAACTATAATCTTAGCAATTGGATAAAGAGCCATCATTAATTCAGCAATCTGGCTATGATTAAGAGCTTTTGGTGCTACCATACGGTTCTTGGAATCAAGATCAGCATTAAGAATTTGAATTTGTGCTTTAATTTGTTGAATTAAATCAATCTCAATTTCTGTTGGTGTTGGTGGGTTGGATGGGTCAAGATTGTCAATGAAACGACGCGTTTCATGTTGAATAATATAATTCAACGTTGCGTTTTCGATTGGAATCGTAACTTGTTGTGTGTTAGTTGGCATAGTCTCTCCTTTATATTATTCTCATAAGAGTTGTTATCGATTGATAATTGTGTGAATATCTTGCAATCTAGCATATAATAATGTTTTAAATTGAACCCATGTGAGATTTAATAAATCATCGGTTAGACCGTTCGCATAAATTGCGAGATTTGCAGAACGGCTATCTTGAGGTTCCCTTAAGGAACCTTCATAAAGTTGTTGTCTTAAGTCACGAAGCATATTGTATTTTGTTTCCATGTCGGTTTTACCGAGGTTTTTTTCTTTTAATTCTTCATAACTGTCTATTTTATAATCACCGTCATCAATTTTGTCTGTATATGTCAAAACGGAATGAATAAAACGCTTGTTTGGTTCTGTTGTACGGGAAGGTTTAACTGTCTCTTCATCAGATTCTGAATAATTTGATAAGTGATAGTTTAAGTCAATTAAGATTTGAGCAACAATTTCTTCAAAATCAACCGGATCTAGATTAATTAAGATGGTATCTGACAACATATCAATTGTGAGTTGAATATAAACAAGTTTGATTTTATCATGAGTGATAGTGGTGATATTAGACAATTGGTTGATTACCAATTTTAGTGCTTTACGGTGGCGTTGATCGTCCTCTAAACTTGGAGCTAAATCGTTTAAAATATCTCCAATATAAGGAATGTCATAATTGATTACAATATTTTCTTTAATTTGATGTAGGTAATCATCTACATCACTTTGTAGTAGGTATCGAGTACCTGTTTCAGTAGTACGATAATTAATTTTATGATTGTCCAACCAACGTGTCAGTGTTGCTGATGAAATACCTAATTGTTTAGCAGCATCTTTTTGTGTTAGACGTTTATTTTTATTTTCATTCATAAATAAAATGTTCCTTTTTTTGATTTATTTTGTTTTATATTTACGATTATAACACAAAATACTCACTTTTACCACATAAAAATGATTTAAATTATAAAAAAAATCATCCTCATTAGGATGACTTCTTTCAATAATTAAAGGAGATTATGTGATTGTATGTTCGGATCATATAATGACATATATGATGTAATCAATAACAATAACGAAACTAAAATCGAGTTCATGTATGAACTCCATTTTGTTTCAGATGCTTTTTTATATATTGTAGATTAATCTTTTTTTAAACATACTTTTATGATTGAGAGATTTTGATTTTTCACTGAATATAGATGTGGCTTTTTAATCATTATGTTGTTTAAAAATATTTTTAAATAATTTTTTGCATACGAATTTTAAAATATACAATTTTATG
>OBMA010001814.1_pt1 | contig 12842 bp, 8 predicted proteins | sample 1539141 | NCBI WGS metagenome assembly OBMA01 (sample SAMEA3991484, study PRJEB22521) | metagenome | biome: anthropogenic terrestrial biome; feature: sewage plant; material: raw primary sludge | place: Sweden | collected 2012-09-26 | reverse complement strand
GTGGACTTGAACGTGACTTGTATGCCAGGAAAGGTGTCTCCTATTGTCGGGTTCCGTCTTGGTATCTCGTCAGAGGTTGGCTCTAACGATTGTATTGGTTCTTTCTTAGAACCGTCGGTTGGCTTTGTTGACCATCTTACTCCTAAAGTATCGTGGGGAATTACATTTGGTTATCGTGCTTCTTATTTTGATATCAATGACGACGACGATGACTATTCTTCCAGGTCGGGCGATTCCCGTTATTATGATGATAACAAAACGATGGGAGCCTATTTTACCAAACTGTTCTTGGTGTTCTGAGATTAGGGCTTTTGTTATAGAAACAGAGAGAGGGCTGCGGCAAACGCCGCAGCCCTCTCTCTTTGTTTTATGTTTGTTTTACTCGTCTTCGGCTAGTCTGAATCCGATGTATTGAGAGCGGGTATCGGTAGCCTCCACTTTTCTGAAGTTAGAGGTGCACTCCTTGGCAGTGGCATTGGCACAGCCACCCTTTATGATAGAGTAGGTGATGCCCCTGCGCCAAAAGTTATCAGCACACATTTCCCACACGTTACCGCTCATGTCGTATATGCCCAGGCTGTTTGGTCTTTTCTGTCCCACCTCTTGGGTGCCGGCCCCTACAATGTAGTTGTGCTTATACCAGGCCACCAGGTCGGTGGTATCGCTGCCCGCCCATTTGTGTTTGTTGCCATCCTCTCCACCATTGGCTGCCAGCTCCCACTCCTTTGCAGTAGGAAGTCTGAATTTTCGGCCCGTCATTTTGTTGAGTTTCTCTATAAAAGTGTTGGCTTCTTTCCAGTTTATGTTTTCAACGGGTCGGTTGTAGCAGGGCCATCCCGATGCCACATCTGTCCATTCGCTCGGATTGGAGTACATCACGGCAATCCACAATCCTTGGGTAACCTCCGTTTCTCCTATCAGGAAAGTTTTGTGTTTGTCGGCATTCTTTGTCACTCTCACCATTTTGAACACAACTGAATTAGCGTTGCAGAATAGCGAGCTGTCAATTTTTGTTGCCGCCATTTTTGCTGAATCAGTGGCAGCAGAGTCAGCATTAGCAGTGCTTGTATCTGTTTCGGCTGGGATGCTTATGGAGGTCTGTGCTGGAACGATTGAAGGCATTTTCATATCCAGTTCGGCAGTTACCACTGGCCAGTGCATCGAGTTCAGCATTTTGCCGTATAGGTCTTTGGTGAGAGGTGCCACCCATACGGTGTCTTTGCTGTTGACTTTTTCCAGCTTGTATTTTCCGTATATTTTTTTTAGCGATTGCGGACTCTCGCGTAGAAGTAGGCTCATGTATTTGGAGTCCACTTTGCTGTATAATGGGTTGATGTCAGTCATGGTCTGCCCTAAAGCAGCGCTGGTACAGATGGCCGTCAGAGCTATTGTCAGAACGCGTTTCATATTTTCAGTATCTTGTTTCAATTCCCTAAAAGTAGCAATTATTTGTTTTCTTATAAAATTATGAAGCCTCATAATGCGTCCTATCGGAATATTTTGTTGCCAAATGTCTATAAAAAAAGCCTGCAAACTGGTTTCCCTCTTTTGCAGGCTACTATGTTTTCTAAAAATGGTCAGGTATTATTCAGTCAGAATCTCCAGTCCATTGTCGGTCATTACATAGGTATGTTCCCATTGTGCGCTGGGCAGTCTATCCTGAGTGTAGGATGTCCATCCATTGGCCCGGTCAATGAATAATTTGTAGGTGCCCATGTTAATCATAGGCTCGATGGTGAACACCATGCCAGGAACCAGCAGCATACCAGTGCCTTTGCGTCCGTAGTGTACCACCTCTGGGTCATCATGGAATTTCAGACCCACCCCATGTCCGCAGTAGTCGCGCACCACGGAGAAACCGTTATTCTCAGCATGTTTTTGAATGGCGTTGCCAATGTCGCCAACAAATCCGTATGGTTTGGCGGCCTCTGCCCCCAGGTCAAGGCACTCTTTAGTGACGCGTACCAGTTTCTCTTTTTCAGGAGAAGTCTGACCAATGATGAACATACGGGAGGCATCGCTGTAGTATCCGTTCAGTATGGTAGATACGTCCACATTGATGATGTCACCATCCTTCAGTATTTCTTTCTCGCTGGGGATTCCGTGACATACCACCTCATTGATAGAGGTGCAGACACTCTTAGGAAAACCTTCGTAATTGAGGTCGGCAGGTATGGCGCCGTGCGCGGTGGTGTAGTTGAATACTATCTGGTCAATTTCGGCGGTGGTCATGCCTGCATGAATCTGTTTGGCCACCTCGTCGAGCACACCTGAATTTATGACACCACTCAGCCGTATGCCTTCAATCTGTTCAGGTGTAAGTATCAGTTGTCTTCTGGGTACCAGGCAACCACAATTCTGGAAGTGCATCACCTTTTTATCCATCTCGGTGGGCTCTGTGCCTGTCGGAACTATCCAGTTCCTCCTATTTTTCATCATTGTATCTTTACTTTTTTTATTCTAATTCTTTCCGCTTGTGGAAAGAATCGGAAAAATATTCCTTTTACGCAAATTTCGCTATTTTTAAGAGTAAATGAAAGTGTTTATGGTAAAAGTTGCGGTGGCTATGTTCTTAACTGTTAATAATCGTTCTAAATTTTCGTATGCCTATGGTTTTTTGTATCTTTACCCCTTGATTTGGTGTAATTTCAAAAAATCATGTACGAATATATCAAAGGAGAAATAGCAGAGCTGACGCCGACCAGTGCCGTGATAGAGGCCAATTCGGTGGGCTATCTGCTTCATATATCTTTGAACACCTACTCTGCACTTGAAGGTCAGAAGACGGGTAAACTCTATATAGAGGAGGTTATCAGGGAGGATGCGTTCACCCTGTTTGGCTTTTCCGATTTGTCAGAGCGAGCCTTGTTTCGTCAGCTGGTGTCAGTGTCGGGTGTCGGGGCCAATACGGCCGGGGTCATTTTGTCCTCTTTCTCGGTGCAGGAGTTGCAGCAGGTAATAGCCAGCGGCGATGTCAATGCCATCAAGAAGGTGAAGGGTATCGGTCTGAAAACCGCCCAGCGGCTTATAATAGACCTGAAAGACAAGGTGAAGCCCGAAGGCGGCAGCGGTGTGCTGCCATTGGTATCAGCCCGTAATGAGGTTCGCGACGAGGCCGTTCAGGCTCTTTCCATTCTTGGTTATCCTCAGCCAGAGGCTGCCAAGTTGGTAGACGCTGTGCTGGCCCAGCAGCCGGATATGCCGCTTGACAAGCTGATAAAGGAATCGCTGCGCCAGAATGGCAAAAAGTAAAATCGGGATTTGTACTTTCTTTAGATGTTATGTGACGAAATAAACTATCTTATTCGCCGTTTTATTTTAGACTTGGAGTGTTCTCCTGTCATTTGAAAATGTTAAAAATATTCTGGTTTTGAAAACAAAACTGAACAAATATATACTTCCATTTGCGGGGCTGTTGGTAGCCGTTGTGTCTGCTTTTGCCGTTGACGAGGGTGTCAATGGAGGTGCACCTGATAATGCCCTCCAGCCGCAGACATTGCCCCAGCCGTCCACATTGCCGGCACCAGTGCCTGTCTCTTCTACGCCAGCCCCAGAGGCGTCGGTCAAAGCTGATACGGGTCATCTTATTTACCCGCTCAACAAACAGGAATATGTCACCTATGAAGATTTGCAGTCAAAATCGCCTGCCGACCTTTCTGACCCTGCCAATGTGCGCCATGAGGTGGAATATGACCCCGACAATGGCTATTACATCTATACTACCAAGGTGGGTGATATGGATATTTCCACCCCATTTGTCCTCAACCAGAGCGAGTATGCCGACGAGAATCTGCGGGAGTCGATGAACAATTATTGGCAGCAGAAGAATCATGAGAATGTGGACAATGGCAACAAATATTCGGTCAGTGATTTGAAGATTGACCTTGGCAATACGGCCGACAAGATGTTTGGACCTGGTGGTGTGCAACTCAAGACCCAAGGTTCCGTTGACCTTACTTTTGGCTTGAAACATACCGTGCGCGACAATCCAAGCATATCGGAGCGCAACCGTACCTCTACCATTTTCGATTTCGATACCAAGATACAGTTGAATGCCACAGGCCGTGTGGGTGATCGTGTCAAGTTCAACATGAACTACAACACGGAGGCCACCTTCGATTTTGACCAGCAGCTTATCAACCTCTCTTATGAGGGAAAGGAAGACAATATTGTGAAGAAAGTAGAGGCGGGCAATGTTACCATGCCGCTTTCCACACAGCTTATTACGGGGTCGTCGGCCCTGTTCGGTGTCCGCACTGATATGCAGTTTGGCAAACTTAAGGTTTCGGCGCTTGCTGCCCAGCAGGAGTCAGAACGCAAGACCATCAAGACAAAGGGCGGATCCCAGGCTACCGAGTTTGAAATATCGGCATCCGATTATGAGGCCAATCGCCACTTCTTCTTATCCCAGTTCTTTCACGATAATTATGACGCGTGGATGCAGCGCATTCCAACCATTACTTCGGGAGTCGTCATCAATAAGGTGGAAATATGGGTTACCAACTCATCGGCTTCGGCTGACAAGACCACCCGTAATGTGATAGGTTTCACTCAGTTGGGTGAGGACCCTTCCAATCCTGATAAGGTGAATCCTTATAACTCAGTCAATAGCCTTTATGGAACTTTGACTTCGGCAGCAAATGCCGGTATCCGCAAATATGGTACCAACGATTTGTCGATGTTGCAGTATAATGGTAAATATCTTGACAATGGTGTTGATTATGAAGTGGTGAACAGTGCCCGGCTGCTGTCGTCAGACGAGTACCGCCTTAATCCTTATCTTGGTTATGTCTCACTGAAGAGCACCCTTAATGCCAGCGATGTGCTGGCGGTTGCCTTCCAATATACCTACAAGGGCAAGACCTATAAGGTGGGTGAATTTTCAACCGACCGTATATCTTCTGATTCTACCAGCTCCTCTCTGTTTGTCAAGTTGCTGAAGAGTACTTCCAATTCTCCATCCAATCCGCTATTGTGGAAACTCATGATGAAGAATGTCTATTCCTTGTCAGCCTACAATGTGTCGTCTACCAAGTTCAAACTGGATGTGGAATATTATTATTCCAACGATTCGGTTTCCACTTATCTCAAATATCTGCCAATCAGTAATATCAAGCAAACCCCATTGCTGAAGGTTATGGGGCTGGACCGTCTCAATTCCCGTCAGAAAGCGGTGTCGGATGGCTATTTCGACTTTGTGGACGGCTATACAGTGGATGCCACCAACGGACGTATCTATTTTCCAACGGTGGAGCCTTTTGGCAGCAGTCTTGTCAGTAGAATTACCGATCAGAAATTGGCAGCCGAGTATGCCTATAACGAATTGTATGAACAGACGCAGGTTGAAGCCAAGGAGTATGCCGAGAAGAACAAATTCCTGCTCAAGGGTGAGTTCCAGTCCTCTTCTGGTTCGCAAATCCGTCTGGGTGCCACCAATGTGCCGCGCGGGTCTGTCAAGGTGACAGCAGGTGGCCGCACCCTGGTTGAGAACGAGGGCTATACGGTCGATTACAATCTGGGAGTTGTGACCATACTCGACGAGGCCGCACTCTCGTCCAACACGCCAATCAATGTGTCGCTTGAGAGTGAATCCTATTTCAACACCCAGCGCAAGACACTTCTTGGCACCAATCTGGAGTATGACCTGAACGACCATTTCTCGTTTGGCGGTACGCTGATGCACCTCAACGAGAAGCCGCTCACCACCAAAGTGTCGTATGGTGAGGAACCAATCTCCAACACCATTTGGGGACTGAATGCCGCCTACAACACGCCAAGCCAGTGGCTCACCAATATGATAGACAAATTGCCACTCATCAATGCCACCACACCATCTTCCATAGCGCTGTCGGGCGAGTTTGCCCAGCTGATTCCGGGACATGCCAGTGCAGTGGATCAGAATGGCGAGGGTGTATCCTATATCGATGATTTTGAAGGTACCAAGTCGGCTATCAACATCATGAGCCCATCGGCCTGGATGCTGGCCAGTACACCTTATATATCTGACGCTACTGCGGTGGGACATAAACTCATCCGCTCGGCCGACAGTTTCTGGGGCAGCAGCCTCAATACAAGTCTCGGCAATTTGGGATATGGGCTCAACCGCTCCCTGTTTGCCTGGTACCATATCGACCAGGTGCTCAACAATCCTACCACCGATACCCCGCGTCATCTTCGCAACGACAATGAGCAGCAATCCAACCATTTTGTCCGTCTTGTTCATGAACAGGAGATTTATCAGAACAAAGAGGCCTATTATGGGGAGTCTACCATTCTGCCAACTCTCAACCTCGCTTTCTATCCAGAGGAGAGAGGCCCATACAACCTTGATGTGAGTGGCATGAATGCCGATGGAACGCTGTCGGATCCACAGTCGCGTTGGGGTGGTATGATGCGAAAACTCGACAATACCGATTTCAAGAAATCGAATGTGGAGTATATCGAGTTCTGGTTGATGGACCCATTTGTGTATGACGATATGAACACTTCGTCGGGTAAGTTGGTATTCAACCTCGGTGAGGTGTCGGAAGATGTGCTGAAGGATGGCCGTATGTCATTTGAAAATGGTATGCCTACTTCGGGTACCTCCAATGTGGTAGATACTACAATATGGGGCCGTGTGCCTCGTATTCAGGCTATTACCTATGCTTTCGACAACGACAATCTGTCGCAGCAGGACCTCGGTCTTAATGGTCTGGACGATGACCAGGAGATGGCGTTCTCGGCCTCTTATGGCAAATATGAGGCGGCAGTCAAGGCCAAACTGAATGCGGAAGGTTATGCCCGCTTCAACAGTCAGGTGTTCTCGCCACTTAATGACCCTGCTGGTGATGATTTCCACCACTTTCTGGGTAGCGATTACAACGATGAGGAAAAGTCCATTCTGGACCGATACAAATATTACAATGGTTTGCAGGGCAATTCGTCCAGCTCGTCCAGTTCTTATTCCTCGTCCACCACATTGCCTGATGTGGAGGATATCAATGGAGACCATACGCTGAACGAGAAAGAGCAATATTTTGAGTATGTGGTCAATATCGATAAGACGGTTTTTGCCGACAAGACCAAATGGAATACCAACCATATTGCCAACATGGTGGAGTCGACGGTATCGCTGAAGAATGGTTCATCTGCCAAGATACACTGGTATCAGTTCAAAATTCCTATTGAGGAGTACAACCGCAAGGAAGGCTCCATCTCCAACTTCCAGTCCATCCGGTTCGTCCGTATGTATATGACCGATTTCGCATCGACCACATATCTGCGATTCGGAGCCCTCAATCTGGTGCGCACCGATTGGACCGTGTATGGCCAGAACAAGAATCTGTTTGAATCGACCAACGGTGTGGCTGATAATGCAGGTTCGGGTTCCATCTCGCTGTCGGCTGTCAATATTGAGGATGATGGCGACCGCTTGCCAGTCAACTATGTTCTGCCTCCAGGCATCTCTCGTGAGATAGACCCAAGCCAGACACAGGTGCGTCAGGAAAATGAGCAGTCCATGCTTCTCCAGATTGACAGTTTGGGCAGCAAGCAGGCGCGGGCCGTCTATAAGACCACTACGCTTGATACCCGCCAGTACAAGCGTCTGAAGATGTTTGTCCATGCCGAGAACCACCTCAACGAGGAGCCGGTCGGTGACAATCATCTGTATATGTTCATCCGTTTAGGCTCCGATTTTACCGAGAATTATTACGAATATCAGATACCGCTGACCATCACTGCCGATGGTGCTACCAGCAGGGATGATGTGTGGCCTTCAGCCAACAATATAGATGTGGCCTTCAGCACCCTCACCAATCTGAAGTTGCGGCGTGACCGTCATAAGGCGGCAGGCGAGGTACACATCAACGAACGCTATTCAGAGATGGATGGCAACAACATCATCAGTGTGATTGGTACTCCTTCGCTGGGCGAGATTTCTTCTATGATGATAGGTGTGCGCAACGAGGACAGCAAGGTGCATAGCGCTGATGTCTGGGTAGATGAGATGCGTATGGTAGGATTTAATGAGGAAGGCGGCTGGGCAGGTCTGGCCAATCTGGGCGTCGTGTTCTCTGACCTCGGCTCCCTCTCGATGGGTGGCCGTATTGAGACAGCTGGATTCGGCAACATTGAGGACAATGTGGAAGACCGCCGCACCGATGACTATTACGAGTACAATCTGTCGGCTTCCTTGCAGTTGGGCAAACTCTTCCCAGAGAAGGCCAAGGTGAATATTCCGTTCACCTACACTTTCACCAAGAGCATATCCAAGCCGAAGTATGACCCTATGAACTCAGACTTGACACTTGATGAGACCCTTGACAATCAGACTTCGCAGCATGCCAAGGATTCCATCAACGATTTGGCGCTCACCACTTCCACTTTCCGCAGCTATACGCTGTCGAATGTCAGGGTGGGCATCTCCAGTCCCAAGCCGATGCCTTACGACCCAGCCAACTTCTCTTTCTCGCTCGGTTATGACGAGACGGTTGACAAGGACCCAGACACCAAGTATAACATTACCCGCAACTATAATGGAACGTTCAATTATGTCTATACGCTCAACCCTAAGCCGGTGGAGCCATTCAAGAAAGTCAAGTTCCTCCGTTCCAATTATTTGCGGCTGATACGGGAATTCAATTTCAACTATCTGCCTTCGCAGATAGCCCTCAGCACTTCGATGAAGCGCTACTACAACGAGATACAGACGCGAGACCTAACCGTCAGCTACGTCAAGGACACCTCGTTCCCTTACCTCACATGGGACAAGGATTTCACCTGGTCACGCACCTCCGACATCAAGTATGACCTTACGCGCAACGTAAAGCTCACCTTCTCATCGGTGATGAATGCCTCTATCGATGAGGTTATCAAGGATGCCGATGGCAATTACCGCGACATACCTATCAATAAGTCTTATCTGCGTGATGTGGGTCAGGAGGATTGGTACGAACGCTGGAAGGATACTGTCTGGAGCAGCATCAAGCATTTTGGTACTCCTATAGAGTATTATCAGCGTTTCTCGGCCTCTTGGAATATCCCTATCAACAAGTTGCCATACTTTGACTGGGTGACTGCCAATGCGCAGTATTCGGCCGACTATACATGGGACCGCGGAGCCGAGACAGTGCTGGGGCAATCCAATTCGGAAACGGGCAACATTGCTGTCAGCAAACGGATGTGGAGTGGTGACCTCCGGTTCAATATGGAGTCGCTCTACAACTTCTCGCCTTATCTGAAGGCCATCAACAAGAAGTATGGCAACAACACCAACAATAACCGAAGAAGAAATTCCGACAAAAAGAAGAAGGATAAACAGCAGGAGCCTGATAAGCCAAAGATATACGAGCGCAAGAATGTCCGCCTGAAAAAGGACGGCGACACCCGTATCAGCCACCGTCTGGGTACCACCAAGCTGGAGGTGACCCTTACCGACAAGGATGGCAAGGGCTATCCTGTAAAATACAAGGTGATTGACCCTAATGTGATTGTGCTGAAGGGTAATGAGGACGTTTCCAACCTTTCGCTCAAGATTGTTGGCATTGTCAAGGAACGTACCTGGGTGGACGATGCTGTTGAAATCACCTCACGCGCACTGATGTCAGTCCGCAACATTTCGGCTTCCTATCGCCAGACCGATGCGCTTACGTTATCGGGCTATGTGCCAGGTAGCGGATTCATGGGACAAAACCAGTCGGCACCAGGTTATGATTTCACATTCGGATTCTACAATACCGCCGATTTCATAGAGAAGGCGCGGGAGAAGAGCTGGCTGATAGAGGATTCAGACCTCATTACCAGTCCTATTATCAAGACGCGTGAGCAGGAGTTCCAGATTAAGTCATCGCTGATTCCTTTCCCGGGTATCAAGATAGACCTCAATGCTGCATGGATGCGGACCCGCACCGACGATTATTATCTGATGTATAATAACAGCAACACATTCAGCGGCTCGTACTCCAAGACCACCATTGCCATCTCTACCGCCTTCAAGGGCAAGTCGCTCAATTCCGATTTGTTCAACAACTTCCTCAAGTATCGTGCAGAGGTGCGCAATCGCGTCAAGTCGCGTTTCATTGCCCAGACGGGTATAACCGACGAGGGTGAAATACAGGACAAGCTGTCGAGCAATACTTCTGATGTGCTGGTTCCAGCCTTCTATGCTGCCTATACGGGTATGGATGTGTCGGGCACCCCATTAGATTTGCTGCCTTCGGTAATGACCATTCTGCCTAACTGGCGTGTCACTGTGGATGTGCTCTCGCGTGTCAGTGCTTTGCAGCCTTACCTCAAGTCGCTCAACATCGACCATGCCTACAAGTGTACCTACAATATCAACTCCTACAACTCGCTCACCGACTGGTCGCATCTGGGTGGTGACTATGGCGAGGTGGCAGGAACCTCCAGTGAACTTGACAATGGCTATTTCTCATCAGAATATACCATTGACAACGCCAACATCAGCGAGTCCTTCTCGCCGCTCATTGGTGTGGATGCCACGCTCAACAACAGCCTGTTGCTGAAGTTTGAGTTGAAGAAATCGCGTACGGATGGACTGGATGTGTCGGCCTTGCAGATTGTGGAGTCGTACAGCGATGAGTACGTGTTCGGTACGGGCTACCGCATCGACGATTTCGGAGCCATTGTGCATCTCAACAACAATAAGCAGAAGAACATCAAGAATGACCTCAATCTCCGTCTTGACTTGTCGTACAAGAATACGGATGCTTACATCCGCAAGATTGAGGACGAATATTCGCAGCTGAGCAATGGTATCACCTCATTCATCATCAAGTTCTCTGCCGACTACGTTTGCAGTTCGCGCCTGAACATCCGTTTCTACTACGACCGCACCGCCTCCACCCCTAAGGTGTCGTCGTCCTATCCTACGGTGACGAGCGATTTCGGTATAGGACTCAAGTTGCTGCTGTCGAAGTAATGCAATCCGTCAGAACACAAAGAGAGACTCCCAACAGAGTCTCTCTTTTTTTGTGCCCGTTCGTTTTTGTGTGAAGGTAAATGGCTGAAAGCGGTTTACATATCTCTGTTTTTAAGTATCTTTGCAATCTGAAAACATTCTTTTATGGCAGAAACATCATTATTAGACCGACTCAACGACTTGGAAGCCAAGTTCAAGGAAATAACCACGCTCATCACCGACCCCGCCGTCATAGCCGATATGAAGCGCTATGTCAAGCTCAATAAGGAGTATGCTGACCTGGAGCGCATCGTGAAACTGAAAAAGGAGTACGAAACGTTGCTCAATAATATTGATGAGGCCAAATCGATGCTGGCCAACGAAAAGGATGCCGAACTGATAGAAATGGCGAAGACCGAGCTAAGCGAGGCGGAGCCCAAGGTGCCAGCGCTGGAGGAGGAGATAAAACTGGCCTTGATTCCTGATGACCCTGAGGATGGACGTAATGCCATTATGGAGATACGCGGCGGTGCAGGTGGTGACGAGGCGGCCATCTTTGCCGGTGACCTCTTCCGCATGTATACCAAATACTGTGAGCTGAAAGGCTGGGCGGTATCGGTGAGCAGCATGAACGAGGGTACGGCTGGCGGATTCAAGGAGATTGTATTCACCGTTACGGGCGACAGGGTGTATGGCACGCTGAAGTATGAGTCGGGGGTGCATCGGGTGCAGCGTGTACCCGTCACTGAGACGCAGGGCCGTGTGCACACTTCGGCAGCCTCAGTGGCTGTGCTGCCAGAGGCGCAGCCGTTTGATGTGGATATTAACGAGGGGCTTATCAAGTGGGACACTTTTCGGTCGGGGGGTGCCGGTGGACAGAACGTGAACAAGGTGGAGTCGGGAGTCCGTCTCCGTTATCCTTGGAAGAGCCCAATCTCTGGGCAGACGGAGGAAATCCTGATTGAGTGTACCGAGACGCGAGATCAGCCTAAAAATAAGGAACGGGCCCTCACTCGTCTGCGTTCCTACATCTACGACCGTGAGCACCAGAAGTATGTTGACGACATTGCCAGCCGCCGCAAGACGATGGTCAGCACGGGAGACCGCTCGGCCAAGATTCGCACTTACAATTATCCGCAGGGCCGCATCACCGACCATCGCATCAATTATACCATCTACAATCTGTCAGCCTTTATGGATGGCGACATCCAGGATTGTATCGATCATCTGATTGTGGCTGAGAATGCCGAGAAGATGAAGGCAAGCGAGATGTAAGCTGTGTGAGATGTGAGCTGTGTCCTGCTGTCGGTGGCTGGTTTTTGTACTTTGTTACTTGTAGTGAAAGGAGGGTTTTGACAAAATGGATGTTTCCGATATATTAAGGTTGAATGGTCTGAAAAAGACAGAGCAGCGTCTGGCCATCATGGAGGTGCTGCAGCGCAGTAGCGAGCCGCTCACCGAGAACGAAATCAGGGAGGCGGCTCCTGCCGATTGTGACCGCATTACCCTTTACCGTACCTTGCAGACGCTTATCAAGGCGGATATAGTTCACCGCATCACGGTTGACAACATCGCGGTGAAGTATGCCCTCAGTGTGGGTCAGAAGGGGAGTCATGTCCACTTTTTCTGCGAGTGTTGTGGTCGGGTGATTTGTCTCGACGAGAACACCTCCAACATTGTCTCTTTGCCTCCAGGCTTCTTGCAGAACGAGTGTGAGGTACTGGTCAAGGGCATTTGTGACCAATGTCGTTTGCGTAAGTCCAAATCGGGGCCTTCGGAATAAATTAAAAGTGCGATCTCTGTTGTATTTTCCGCTTTTAATTTTTGCTATTTGACAAAAATAGGTTACTTTTGCAGCGCAATAAGCCGATATAGCTCAGCTGGTAGAGCGACGCATTCGTAATGCGTAGGTCACAAGTTCGAACCTTGCTATCGGCTC
>OBMA010001810.1_pt1 | contig 12853 bp, 9 predicted proteins | sample 1539141 | NCBI WGS metagenome assembly OBMA01 (sample SAMEA3991484, study PRJEB22521) | metagenome | biome: anthropogenic terrestrial biome; feature: sewage plant; material: raw primary sludge | place: Sweden | collected 2012-09-26 | reverse complement strand
CCAACGCCATCTTATAATAAGAAAGAGCAGAAAGAGGATCGATATTCAGGGACTTCATATTTCCAATGATCGTGAAATAACGAGCTTTCACATCATTGAATTTTACCGACGTATGTGACTGACTGATATAGGGTTTTAATAGATCAAGCAAAGAATCAACACCTCGAGTATCACTTCGCCACATTTTTGACAGAGCCAAGGACGTCATGAAATAGTAATAGTCATCGCTATCTTTTGAAAAGCTCATACCCTTAATTGAAAGTTTCTCCCTATTCTCATAATCAGAAGAAGAAAGATTATCTATACGGGTTTTCAAGGAATCAACATATGTTTTTCTCAGAGGCTTCTTGCTGGTTTGACCACATCCGAGAAGCATAAGAAGAAGAACGACAGCTAAAAGACTGATTATTCTACGCATCGTTATGATTTATAGATTTGTGAAACTGTTACGTAACTCATTAAGTTTTGCATTACTAATCATGATATTATCAACATGGTCCAAAGGAGCCTGCATAATGCAATGACCGTCTTTGACCTGAGCAAGTTTATGCTTATTAATAATATGAGGCTTCCCCACTTGAAAGAATGCATTAGAATATGACAAGATCTTATCAGACTTTGTGGTACGGCGCAACACATAAGACTTGCCGTCACAGAGTACAGATGTCCAGCACCTGCGGGACTCATCATAAGAAAAGTATGAGATATCATCTATCTTCACCACGATGATATCACCGATGACAGAATTAAGGATAATGGAATCATTATTATTATCGGAGACTACTTCGTCGCTATAGTCTGAAAGTACTCTGCTCACTACCTTCGAGAAATCCTGAGGATCGAGAGGTTTCAGTAGAAAATCGAAAGCCTTTTCACGCAAGGCTTCTATCATATATTTGTTGTAAGCCGTATAAAACACTACGTGACAATTTGGTTTAAGGATTCCCTTGACAGAACGGAAAAACTCAAATCCAGTACAGTCAGGTAACTCCACATCAAGAAACACAATGTCGGGATTGTTATTAACAATAAGCCTTCGGCCCATAGCACCATCACATACACTTCCTAAGAAATGCAATCTGGAATATCGACACACTTCTTTCTTAAGTTGCTCGGTGGCAATATGATCATCATCGATAATGATCGTAGTCAACATCCTCTCCATCTTGTCGTAAAGCAGTTTAAGTACGTAATAATATATAACACGGTACAAATATACATAATTTTAGCAATAAAAAGAAAAAAAAATATAATAATTCGAATAAAATTACATTTATTTTTCAAATTTATTGATAAAATATATCTTTATGTTCACTTAATCCTTATCCATTAAAAAAACATAAAATCATTGATATTATAAAATAAAAGATATATATTTGTGCCATGTATTTATCTACTTATTTTATTTATCAATTATGAAGAAGAACATTTTAGTACTTACCGGGAGCTTTCGAAGAAACGGAAATAGTGATTTGATGGCAGAAGCATTTATCAAAGGTGCTCAGGATGCTGGTCACGATGTAACTAAAGTTGAGACAGCACATAAGTCATTCAGCGTATGTAAGGCATGTAAGCAGTGTTATTCTAACGGAAAGGCCTGTCCGTTCGATGAGGCTTTCAGTGAACTGGCTCCATATATACTCGATGCAGACGTCATTGTCATCTCTACACCACTCTACTGGTTTACATTTCCTGCTCAATTGAAAGCAGCACTTGACAAATTTTACTCTTTTATGGTGGCGGAGAAAAGTATTAAGATGAAAGAGAGCCTATTGCTGGTATGCGGTGAAGGTGAGGACAAGAGCTCCTTTAAGGGACTAATTAAAAGTTACGACATGATGGCAGACTACTGTGGATGGATTAACAAAGGCACAATCATAGCGACGGGAGTGGGTGATAAAGGAGAAATACTAAAGACAGACATTTTGAGTAAAATCGAAAAAACTGGACATTACATTTAATAACAGAAAAGATGTCTTTATCAAAAAAAATGGAGAATTGCGACACTCACGCGCAACTCTCCATTTTTATATATAAGAAACAAATAATCTACTCTAGTTTATTATTTCTTTTCTTCCCAAACTCCGGATCTACCTTTACCAATGCAGCGACGATAAAGGTGAACAGACAACTGACCACGACAATAACGAAGAACAGGCGATACCCCACATACTCTTGTAATTTACCGGCAAAGAGTCCGGGAATCATGAGTGACAGATACATCAATCCTGTACAAATGGCATAATGAGCCGTACGATGTTCTCCTCTGCTAAAATAAAGCATATAAAGTGTGCAGGCTGTAAAGCCGAAACCATAGCCTAATTGTTCGAAGAACACGCATAAGTTGATGATCAAGAAATTGGAAGGCAAGGTGTAACTCAAATATACATATACGAGATCAGGTATGCTTATGGCGCACACCATCGGCCAAAGCCACTTTTTCAATCCTCCGATACTGGCCATGAAGCCACCGAGAATTCCACCAATCAAAAGACCAATGATGCCCACGGTACCTTGTACAAATCCGAACTCCTGAGTGGACAATCCCAATCCTCCATTATGAATATTATCGATAAAGAACAATGGTTCAATCTTAGTCAACAGTCCTTCAGGCATTCGGTAGAATAGCAAAAAGAGACTGGCAAAAATAATATTTTTCTTCGTAAAAAACTCCTTAAATGTAATCCAGAAATCAAAGAAGAGCCTCGTAAAGTTGACATTTGACCTCTCCACATCCTCTTTGGCTACAGGCAGGAATATGCTATGATAGAGCCAGATGGCAATAAAGATACCGGCTGTCAGATAGAACACAAGGCTCCATGAGTAGGCTATCTTGCGTGTAAATACCTCCAGATTGCCGGCCACCATCACCAATATGCCCTGTCCAAAAATCATGGCGATACGGTAACATGTATTTCGCACACCAGTAAACATCGCCTGTTTATGACTGTCGAGTTCCAACATGTAATATCCATCGGCAGCAATGTCATGAGTGGCACTGCTGAAAGCCATGAGCATGAATATGGCCAGCGTACACTGAAGCCAATAGTCAGTAGGTATGGTAAATGCCACTCCACCCAAAGATGCACCTATCAGGAGCTCCATGGATAACACCCACCAGCGTTTGGTCTTGATAATGTCAATAAACGGACTCCAAAAGGGTTTGATCACCCAAGGCAGATTCAACCAGCTGGTATAGAAAGTAACGTCAGCATTCGACATGCCAAGACGTTTATACATCACTACCAATAATATCGACACTGCCGCCATAGGCAGACCCTCAGCAAAATAGAGCGAAGGAATCCAAGTCCAGGGATTGTGAATATTCTTCCTATTCATTATTTATAGATCTTTTTAATCTCTGCGCCACGGTAATAGTGAAGTAGAATCTGATTATAATTATATCCTTTTTCTCCCATTACTGCTGCACCTATCTGACAGAGGCCCACACCGTGTCCCCAGCCTGCACCAACAATGGTGAATGATGAAGGAACACCGTCCACAGATTCACCCTTGTCAACGACAAAAGCACTGCTGAACAGATGGGTTGTACTTAAGGTTCGGCGTATCTCCAGTTCTTTACCAATGATAAAAGACTTTTTGGTACCCACAATCTTCAGTCGGCAGATACGTCCGCTCTTACCACGCTGCAGCGGAACCAGATCAAGGATAGCCCCAAAGTCATCCTTCATCTTCTCATTGATAAGCTTTGATAGTTGCTGTTGGGTGTAATCCACCTTCCAGCGGTAAAAATTGATTGTCTCCTGATCATAATCATTCAGTACCTGCGACAGGATCTTCTTATCGGTCGTATTGCAGAATGACTCAGGAGAAGTACGTATCCACTTCTCAGCCTCCACCTCACTGGTAAGATCTGGAATATATCTGAGATTCGTATTATCGGCGGATTCGGCATTGTCGCACACTGCGGTCAGATAAGACTGTGGCTTATCCTCCCAGCAATATTGAAACTCTTCGCTGATACCGCCGCAACACTTTGCGAAACGGGCATCACAGATTTCGTTGTCCGACATGAGGATCTGTCCGTAAGTACTCTTTACAGCCTCAACCACCGACTGGTTGTCAGCCTTTGTTATTCCCTGATACCGCTGACAGTGGTCATCGGCACAGACATCGAATATCGTATGATCCTCGCGGTCGTACCAGCGCACCAGTTCATCATCTTTTCTGATAAACGAGAAGAATCCGCTACCACTGCCATCTTTCAGATGCTTGCGTTTTTCCATCTGGGCCAGCAGCCAACTGCGGCTTATCACGGCAGAAGCCTTGAGAAATTCTATGGATGAGGTAGCCTTCATCTCGCTCGAGATGACACTGATCAGATAATCTTCTACCGGCAACTGATTGATGGCAGTGAGTTTGTCGGCCTCGACAACGAGCCTCAGAGTACCGCGGAATATCTGGGTCTCTTTCCGCTCCCAGTGGAAATCAATACCGATAGTTACATCGAAGAGCGAGAACGAAGCGTCAGGCGACTGAGGTACAAATGTCAGTTCACGGTACTGATTACCGTTCCACAAGATTCCTCCTTCACTAAACTCCACTATCTGATCGCCGGTGATCGTCTCACCCTTGGCTGTATAAGGCGCGTTGAGAGAGAAGTGTATTTTCTGTCCACTCACAATTCCTACAGACACCTCAGGCTCTTTCTTATAAACCTGACGTCGCTGACGATCCTGTAACTGTTCATTTTCATTCTTCTTAATCTTCTTTATGATGAGTGCCAGTTCCTCTTTGTTCACACTCACCTCATTCAGGATGTTCACAACCTGTTCAGATGTCATCCTGTCAAAATCTTCATACCGTGGAGTGATGATCATTCCCGACATATCAAGTGCTCCCGGGCTGATGAGCAACTGACTTGCATCAGTTGCCGAATAACAGTCAGGGCGATGTTTGCGGCGTGGGAAGATGACAGAGATATAAGACTCACCCGAACGCCATGCCACGATATTCATCATCGGCTCAGTCTCGCCTTCACGTTGAGGCAAAGCGGCATATAAACGCTTGAATAACATCTCGTCACTGTCGGACGAGGTGCTGCGGATAGCAAAAGCAGGACTGACGAAATCGTTAATCAGCGAGATATCTTCACTCTCGTTATAAGAGAGGATAGTCGTCATGCTGCGGCTTAACCGTTGCCACTCCCGCTGTAGAGGCAGAACGCCTGACGAACCGGCCTGAAAATGGAGATGGTCGGGAGCCGATGCACCGCATAACGGCCCGTTATAGAACGCCATCAACTCAGGAAACAGTGTCAGCAGAGAGTGTATCTCTGAATAATTCTTATAGATGGCTTGCGGCTGATGACGTCGCGAAGGTATCGTAAAATGAATTGGTAAGATTGGGAACGGATTAACCAGCAGCTGATATTTCTCATCGAGGAGCTTCGACTGCTGCACAGCAGGGCGGTTCTTATCGCATAAGAAACAGGGACGATGGCTGAGTGTCGACTTGTCAATCTTTGCACCTGTAGAAACGATACGGGCAGGATTAAACTGTGCCATGATCGTGGTATCACCCACGGTCATCTCATGTACCTCGGCATTCTGCAGCTCACGGTAATGTCGACGCACATCCTCCCATTTCTCCAGTTGATGATTAAAGAATCTCTGGAGCGAGTTATCAACAAGGATATCCACCTTTCCGCTCAGCATCTGCTGACGGGCAGAGATTTCGAGCGTACGCAAACGGTCCTTATACAGGTTATTGGCATTCACCTTCTCTATCGACAAGGCTGCATCCGAGTTACCCGACCAGCGGCGGCACAGATACAGTTCACTGTAGATTCGTCCAATGCGGTAACGCCGTGAGAACGCTAGTCCTACGGCATAATCCTCTCCATAACTGGTGTTTGGCATCTGCAAATGGCGTAACAAAGGGGTAAAGAATGCTCTCGGAGCACCCAGCCCATTGATACGCAGAGCGTTATTACACCCGTTCTCCTCTGTCCATTCCTGATGGTCAATCAGGCCCGGAGGAAGGGTGTTGAGCTGGAAGTCGCACATTCTGTAGGCACCGATAATCATTGCCGCATGCTGACGATGGAAAGCATCCACGATGGTCTGCAGTGTTCTGTTGGAACTGTAAAGATCATCACTGTCCAGCTGTACGGCAAACCGCCCGCAGTTGTCATCGTGTATCGCAGTGTTCCAGCATCCTCCGATCCCCAAATCCTCACGTTCGGGGATGATATGTATGAGTCTGTTTTCGTTTTTAAATCCGTTCAACACCTGAGTGGTGCCGTCGGTGGAGTGATTATCTACGACAATCACATTAAACTTAAAGTTTGTTTTCTGTGAGAGAGCACTTTTGACGGCATCAGCAATGGTCTTCACACGATTGCGGACAGGGATGATGACAGAAGCCTCTACCGGGAATTCCTGTTCCCTGAAGTCTGGATCTTTATAATCCGACACATCCAGAAACGCACCGATTGCCTTGAGGTATGCAGTACATGCCTGCTCCATCTCTATCTGTACATCCCGGTTGGCAGGGTTTACATAGTCAAACTGTTTCTCACCACTTGCACGCAAGTCGTGCTCATCCTCAGTATAGAGATATTCGTTCAGGTGAAACAGTCGTCCGTTTCTGCTGAGAAACAGTCTGAAGTCGTACCATCCCGCATATTTATATTCCGGCAATGACGGTTGGCTGGCATATTTACGCAGACATTCCGCCCTGACAAGAACCAATGAACCGAAATCGAAATCATCACGTACGCTTCCCTCCTGATAGTCAATCACAGGATGAGCCACCCTCTTTCCATCTTCTATGGAATGATGGTCGCAATATACCAGCGACGCATCCGAATCGAATGCCACACGTAACATTCTCTCCAGCGCAAAATATCCAATGGTTATCGGTGTGGGTTTTAAACACAGCATTATATACTCGGAATCGATCTTTTGAGCTATCTGACAGATAGTTTTTGTACTCATCAGATGATCTGTGACAATAAACGAGCATCCTTTTAGTGGGGTGTGAGTGGCTTTAAACTCTTCGGATACCATCAAATGGATATGCTGTACAGTCCTGCTCTCACGCAGTTGATTAATGTTATTTTCGATATAGAGACTGTTATTACATGGTATAAAACAGTCGATCTTCTCTCTCATTTGTTATTAATTTGTTATAATTCTTTTATTTATAGGTGCAAATATAACAAAAAATCAGTAACTTTGCTCCTTAAAACGGAAATTTAGATAATGGACAGTCAAAAAAAATCCCTTTTAGGTATGACCCTGTCAGACTTGAAACAGGTAGTCAGTTCTCTCGGCATGCCGGGTTTTACCTCTAAACAGATAGCTAAATGGCTATATGAGAGCCATGTAAGATCGATTGAGGAGATGACCAATCTGTCGAAAGCCAACCGGGAAAAACTGGCTTTGGAGTATTGTATCGGCAACACTCTCCCCGCAGAGTGTCAGAAATCGAAAGACGGCACCATCAAGTACCTCTTTCCTACCGTCGATGGCAAATTTGTCGAGACAGTATATATACCTGAGAAAGATCGTGCTACGCTCTGCGTCTCATCACAGGTGGGATGCAAGATGAACTGCTTATTCTGCCAGACAGGCAAACAGGGTTTCGATGGTAATCTGACTGTGACAGACATTCTGAATCAGATTTATTCACTGCCCGAACGCGACAAGCTGACCAATGTGGTCTTCATGGGACAGGGTGAGCCGTTCGACAATCTTGACAATGTGCTTACAGCCACCGACATCCTCACCTCCGACTATGGTTACGGATGGAGCCCTAAGCGCATCACGGTAAGCAGTGTGGGACTAAAGAAGGGACTGAAACGTTTTCTCGACGAGAGTGAATGTCATCTGGCCATCAGCATGCACACCCCCATCCCCGAGCAAAGGGCACAGATGATGCCTGCCGAAAAGGCTTATTCCATCACAGAGATTGTGGAACTTCTGCGCAGCTACGACTTCAGTCATCAGCGTCGACTTTCTTTCGAGTATATCGTGTTCGGAGGTGTCAACGACAGCAGCACTCATGTACGTGAGATCGCAAAGTTACTCAGTGGTATGGACTGTCGCGTCAACCTCATCCGTTTTCATCAGATACCCGGTGTCGACCTGCATGGTGCCGAGGAGAGCAAGATGGAAAGCATTCGCGACTACCTCACAGCTCACGGCATCTTCACCACTATTCGTGCCAGCCGCGGTCAGGATATCTTTGCTGCCTGCGGCCTGTTATCGACAGCATATAAAAACAATACGAAATAAATTATATATTTATGGAAGAAAATAAGATTCGCGTGGCAATCACGCACGGAGATATTAACGGCATCGGCTACGAAGTCATCCTCAAGACTTTCGCAGAGCCTGCCATCCTTGAATTATGCACCCCTATCATCTACGGTTCACCTAAAGTGGCTACTTACCATCGTAAGACGCTCGACCTGCCGACAAACTTCAGCATCATCAATAAGGCTGAAGATGCACGCGACGGAAGAGTTAACATGCTGACCACATTTGACGAAGAGGTGAAGGTAGACCTGGGCAACCCATCTCCCGAAGCAGGAAAAGCAGCTCTCATCGCCCTCGACAGAGCCATGGAGGACTACCAGAAAGGACTGTTTGACGTACTGATCACAGCACCAATAGACAAAAACTCTATCCAGAGTGACACCTTCAAATTCTGCGGACATACCGAATATATCCAGGAGAAAGCAGGAAAGGGAATGAAAGCCCTGATGATTCTCTTCAATGAGAAGCTCCGTGTAGCCCTTGTCACAACCCATCTGCCTATTAAGGATGTGGCATCACATATCACCAAGGAAGCTATCATCGAGAAAGCGACAATCTTCCATAAAAGTCTGCGTAGAGACTTCAGCATCTCTATCCCCCGCATAGCAGTGCTCGCCCTCAATCCGCATGCCGGCGATAATGGTGTCATCGGCAAGGAGGAGCAGGAGATTATCACTCCGGCAATCAACGAGCTGGCCAACGCAGGCATCCAGTGCTTCGGCCCTTATAGCGCCGACGGGTTCTTCGGTAGCGAATCGTACGAGAAATTTGATGGAATACTAGCGATGTATCACGACCAGGGTCTGGCTCCATTTAAGGTGCTGGCTATGGACGACGGAGTCAACTATACTGCCGGTCTGCCGATAGTACGTACCTCTCCCGACCACGGCACAGCTTATGACATCGCAGGCAAGGGCGTGGCAAACGAGAACTCTTTCCGTCAGGCACTCTATGCAGCCATAGACATATTCCGCAACCGCATCATTTACGACGAACCGACGGGCAACCCGCTACAGAAGCTTTATCATGAGAAGCGCGACGATAGTGATAAAATTCGTTTCACTGTCTCCAAAGAATAAAAGATGAAAAAGAAATATCAGAACGGCTTCTTTATATTCGGTATCGTTGTTTTAATTGTCATGCTCACCCAGCTCAACTATGCTGAGGTGTGGACAAATCTGCAACGTGCAGGATACTGGTTTTTTGCCATCATTGGTATCTGGATCTTCCTCTATATGATCAACACGCTGTCATGGTATCTGATTATCCGCAGCGGTTATAAAGAAAAATCAAAGATAGGATACTGGTGGCTCTATAAACTTTCTATCACGGGCTTTGCCCTCAACTATGCCACACCGGGTGGCCTGATGGGTGGTGTCCCTTATCGTATCATGGAACTATCGTCAAAGGTGGGTACCGAGCGTGCCTCTTCCTCTGTGATACTTTACACCATGACGCATATCTTCGCACATTTCTGGTTTTGGTTTTTCTCCATATTCCTTTATGTCCTTACCATGCCGACGAATCTCTTCATGGGCATTCTGCTGTCCATTATTTTGGTCTTCTGTGTTCTGGGAATATGGTTTTTCTCAGTTGGTTACCGCGATGGCTTGGCCATGAAGGTACTCCATCTGTTACGCCACTTCCCTGTCATCAAGCGATGGGCACAGAAATTCCTTGAGAAGCATGATGATGAGCTGAAGACTATCGACTCACAGATTGCAGCGCTTCACAAGCAAAACCGGTCAACCTTCTTCTCTGCCGTTGCGCTTGAATTGATTTGTCGTACGGCCAGTTCTCTGGAGGTTTACTTTGCGCTTCTGGTCATGACCGGCGATGTTAGTTTTCCACAGTGCATACTCATCACGGCATTCACCACACTCTTTGCGAACATGCTCTTCTTCATCCCGCTACAGATCGGCGGTCTCGAAGGAGGATATATGATGTCCACTGCCGGCATGGCTATGCCGTTCAACTATGGTATCTTCATCAGTTTGCTCGTCAGACTGCGCGAATTGATATGGACAGCCATCGGGTTATTACTCATCAAACTGGATAAAACGTCCAAAAGCAGTTAATTTCTGCCAAATTTGCAGATTTTCTCAGAAATATTATGTAATTTTGTCAGCAAATGAATACGTCGGAACTACAAAAGATAAAGAATCGATATACGATCGTAGGCAACTGCGATGCTCTTAACCGTGCCCTTGATGTCGCCCTACAGGTGGCTCCTACAGATTTGTCGGTGCTCATCGAAGGCGAAAGTGGTGTCGGTAAGGAGATTATCCCCCGTCTGATCCATGATAACAGCCGCCGTAACCGTGGCAAATATTTTGCGATCAACTGCGGCTCCATCCCTGAAGGGACTATCGACAGTGAACTCTTCGGTCACGAGAAAGGCTCTTTCACAGGTGCCATTGGCGAGAGCGAGGGTTATTTTGGTGTAGCCAACGGCGGAACACTCTTCCTCGATGAGGTCGGAGAACTCCCACTGGCCACCCAAGCCCGACTGCTTCGTGTGCTTGAGACCGGTGAATATATCCGCGTGGGTTCAACAGATGTACGCAAGACCGATGTAAGAATCGTAGCTGCATCCAACATCAACTTCACGAAATGTATCAGCGAAGGACGTTTTCGCGAAGACTTGTACTACCGTCTTAACACCATTCCTATCAAGATGCCTCCCCTCCGCGACCGTGGCGAGGATGTCATCCTGCTTTTCCGTTTGTTTGCGATGCAGATAGCAGAGAAACTGCAGATGAACGAACCCATACGCCTCACCGATGAGACCAAACAGATCCTGATGAAGTATAAGTGGCCGGGCAACATACGCCAGCTCAAGAACCTCACGGAACAGATGTCGGTCATCAGCAAGGAGAGGATTATCACCCCCGAGGTACTCGAACAGTTTATCCCCCAGTCTCCCGAAAGTCATCAGTTGGCGACGATCCACTCTGACGGAGACCATACTTTCGAAAGCGAACGTGAGCTGCTTTACAAGATCTTATTTGAGTTACGTGGCAATGTGCACGACCTTCGCCGCGAGATGACAGATCTTAAGAAGGAACTCCGCGACCAGCCCGTGGCAACGGTACCGATGCCGCCTGCTACAGCTATCACACCACCGCCAGCCCCTACGGCTCTGGCCCCTCAGCAGGTATTTATCCAGCCACAGAGTCGGCAGCCCGTATCGGGAGATGCCGAAGATGCTGATGCCGAAGAGTATGTAGAAGAACCCGAGAATCTCAATCTCATTGAACTGGGACGACAGATGCTCGAGAAAGCCCTCGAACGCAATGGTGGCAACCGGAAGAAAGCCGCTCAGGAACTAGGAATCTCAGACAGGACACTTTATCGCCGAATTAAACAATATGGACTCGATTAAATATACTCATATCAGACGGCCGTTTTTCACGGTAATGGTGCTCTGCCTGCTCACCGCATGTAGCGTAACCTATAAGTTCAACGGTGCCAATATCGACTACACGAAGACAAAGACGATACAGATAGCCGACTTCCCTATTCGTTCCAGTTACGTATGGGGACCGATGCAGAGTATCTTCAACAATCAACTCAAAGACCAATATGCCAACCATACCCGCCTCTCGCAGGTAAAGCGCAATGGTGACATGCAGCTATCGGGAGAGATCGTAAGTTACGAACAGCGTAACAAAAGTGTCTCCAGCGAGGGTTATTCCGCACAGACAGAGTTGAGCATGACTGTAAACGTCAGATTTGTCAATAACGCCAATCATAATGAGGACTTCGAGAAACGTTTCTCTGCAACTGCGACCTACGAATCGACACAATCCCTCAACTCCGTACAGGAGCAACTTGTCACCCAAATGGTGAAAGACATAACCGACCAGATATTCAACGCGACGGCCGCAACCTGGTAAAATATAATACTATTTTCATGGAACTAGATTTAGCAGAACTCATACAGCACCCGGAACGGCTTGACAAGAATACCCTCTTCGAGCTGCGTTCCCTCTTGGCCGTCTATCCCTATTATCAGACGGCGAGGCTGCTGATGCTGCAAAATCTATACCTGCTCCACGACATCTCGTTCGACGAGGAACTGCGCCGCGCCGCCATCTATATCACCGACCGTCGAGTCATCTTCAATCTGGTTGAAGCAGCGCATTATAAACATGTCATTGCCACAAAGTCACACAAAAAGGCAGAAACAGATCCCGAAGAGGGCAACCGCACCATCGCTTTGATAGATAATTTCCTTCAGTCCATCCCCAAAGAAGATGAAGAAGAGAAAGAGCCTGAGAAGAAAAGACGTGCCCCCACTCCAGCCGATGCAGCCATTGATTATGTGTCTTATCTATTGCAGACAGAGAGTGAGGAAGAGAAAGAATCGGCAGCAAAGACCCCACTGATGAAGGGTCAGAATCTGATAGATAATTTCATAGAAAATGACAAAGGAAAAATACAGTTAAAAGAGATCCCAGAATACCTTCCTCAAGATATTGATAATGACAATAATGAAGAAAAAGAAGGTGATGAAAGCTTTTTTACAGAGACATTAGCCAAAATTTATATCAAACAGGGAA
>OBMA010001809.1_pt1 | contig 12866 bp, 13 predicted proteins | sample 1539141 | NCBI WGS metagenome assembly OBMA01 (sample SAMEA3991484, study PRJEB22521) | metagenome | biome: anthropogenic terrestrial biome; feature: sewage plant; material: raw primary sludge | place: Sweden | collected 2012-09-26 | reverse complement strand
TGTCCCTCCGACAGCGATTATTACCCCTATTGCGATCAAGAAAGTTGACCGTCTAAATCTGCACTTCACCCTGTAATCCCCCTCTACAACATTATTTGTAATCTGCTGATATTCATTACCTGCTCATAATTTCATCAAGCTGCCATCTTACCTGTCCGATCTCCGTAAAAAGGATCGTTTTGATTCCGATCTTCTCGGCTGCATCAAGGTTTTTCTGCGTATCATCTATAAATACACAATTTTCCGGCACCAGATCATAACGCTCGATGAGAAGTCTGTAGATTGCCGGATCTGGCTTTATCACCTTATCTTTATATGAAAGGATACCGCCATCGGTAAATGATAGAAAACTCATCGCATCAGGATTATCATGTTCCGCAGTCTTTGAAAAATTAGAAAGAAAAAGAACTTTCATGCCTTTGTCTTTAAGCCCTTTGATCCAATCTATCGCGTAATCACGCTTATCTACCACACCTTTGAGATCCGTAAATGTACTGCGTATCTGATTTTCTATCGAAGGATCATTCTCTACAAACAGATTGATGATCTGTGCATCTGTCAAAACACCCTTATCATACTCCGACCAGTCATCGCTTCTGACTGTCGCATCCGCTATCTTCTCAAAATCCTCTTTCTGCGCTCCATGACTTTGCAAAAATTTCTCCCATGTAGATCCCGAAAAGCCCACCAGAACATTTCCTATATCAAATATCACTGTATCTATCAATTTCAGATTTCCTCCGTTATATGCTATGCTTCTTTCAGAATCTTGCGTGATTCTATAATCTCTTGCAATTTTAACATAAATAGAGAGGCATGTGAAATCCTGATTTCATGCCTCTGGATCTATTTGTGATTTCATGCCTCTGGATCTATTTGTGATTTCATGCCTCTGGATATATTTGATAATTCATTTGCTGTATCCTTACAAGATTATTTCATTTACCAGCATTTCATGTCTGCGTTCTTTTTCATCACCCATTTTCTGATATTATCTGCTGCAGCTTCGATGCGGCTTCCGTGAACTGCAAGCCCGTCCTGCACATCAGCCGTCTTACATATCTTCTTTATATCCTGAACGCTGCCGCCAAGACCGCTTCCTTCATGTGTACAGAAAGGTCTTATGATCTTTCCCGAGAAATCAAAATGCTCCAGGAACGTAAAGACAGCCATAGGCATCGTTCCCCAATAGTTCGGATATCCAAGGTAGATAATCTTATACTCATCAATGCTTTCCGGAAATGACCTAAGCTCAGGCCGCGTCTCAGCCTTCTGATCTTTTTTTGCCACATCGATACATTCGTTGTATGTTTTTGGGTATGACTCCTTCATCTCGATATGAAACATGTCCGCGTCAGTTATTTCCCTTATCATCTCTGCCACACGTTCTGTATTTCCGATCTTAAGTTTTTTGAGTTCTCCGCTCACATAATTTTCATCAGCCCGTGAGAAATAAGCTATCAGATCATCCATATCTTTCTCTCCTTTCCTGCCTCCATGATCAGGCTGTAGCTCCCGCACACCTGTAGTTCCGTTCTTAAGTATAATCATATCCGCATATCGCTATAAACTGAATCTCCGTTTTGTTGCCATTGTATAAACCGCACGTTAAAGCGTGCGTACAGGGTTTATTGCTACACTGCAAGCTAAGTGGGAGCGCAAGGTTTCCTGCTGCACTTCAAGCGAAGTGAATGCGCGTCGAAGCAGTATATTCTACGCAAAAAGACTGCCATAAGACAAAATGTCATATGACAGTCCAAAACATTTCATTTTCTTATTGATCAGCGTTTTATATATAATCTATGCTTCTTTTCTGACAGCTTCTGTCGTCAGCTTTTCAAGTGTCTCAACATAGAACTTTGCGATGCGGCTTTGTACAGTATTCTTGCGTGATATATAACCGATTCGCATACCATCTCCTGCCGCGTTGTCTTTTATATCCAACGGCAGCGCTATTATCTCTTCACCATTCAGATCCTTATCGATAACACCTGAACTTATCGTATATCCATTCGAACCGATAAGGAGATTAAAGAGCGTCGCACGATCGCTTACAGTTATCTTCTTTTTATGCTCAACCGTACTTAGCATCTCTTCTGAAAAATAAAATGAATTGTACTGTGATCCCTGCTCGAAGCAGAGATAAGGATAGTCTTCAAGATCCTTAAATGTCACCTTTTTTTTCGCCGAAAGCGGATTGCGGGTACTTATGAATATATGTGGTGCAACGGAAAATAGCTTAGTAAACTCAAGATCATTTTCCTCTAGTATCCTTGTTATGACCTTCTCGTTAAATGAATCGAGATAAAGTATCCCAACTTCGCTCCTCATATCAGACACGTCCTCTATTATCTCGCATGTCCTGATCTCACGAATCGACAGATCGTACTCATTTGCATCGAACTCTTTCAAAAGTTCCACAAAAGCGTTCACTGCAAATGAATAGTGCTGCGTGGACACTGAAAACCGCGGTTTCGCCGGCTTCGAGTCCATGTATCTCGCTTCCAGGAGCGATGACTGTTCAACCACCTGCCTCGCATACCCAAGAAACTCAGAACCCTCCGGCGTTATACGTATGCCCTTATTTGTCCGTGAAAAGATCGTTATCCCGGCTTCCTGTTCTATATCATGTATCGCATTCGTAAGACTGGGCTGCGAAATATAAAGTGCTTTCGCCGCTTCACTCATCGAAGAATTGTCTGCTGCCGTTATCACATATTTTAACTGCTGAAGTGTCATGTCTTCATCTCTCTTTGCTGTCTCTGATGATATTGTTAAGAATTCCGTTAGTTGTCACAAGGTGTGGATGGCAAAAGTATATATCACTTCAACTATATCAGACCTTCGTTGTATATGCCATCATTCCTTGACCGTCATCAAAAATCTTTACCCACCATCTTTATTGACTTATGGAGTTGCAAAATATCTCTCTAATATATTCCATCTCTCTCTTGCGATATGGTATCATAGTATTAACCTAAAAGTGGTCGTAGTGCTTATTATACTGTAGATTTCCTTACGCAGGCTCTGTGAATTGAATTTTGCAGCTCTGCTGATTACCTTTCGCAGGCTCAGTGAATTGAATTTTGCAGCTCTGCTGATTACCTTTCGCAGCTCTGCTGACTGCTTTGCACAAACAAATTTGCATCACACAGATGAGAATAACAAATCTGTGATGTATTTATTTGAATTCAGGTTTGGTTTACATAACATAAATGCATCATCAGACAATATTTGTCTATAATATGATGCAGTTTTCTCTTCTAAAGAGGGGGTTATGTAACGGTAAACACAAGCAATTGCATCACACCGTGACAAATTTATGATATATGATGTAGTTTTTGCCGGTGTTTTGCTCTGAGACCCCTCACCGAACTGAAAAAATACATCACTATGGTACATATAAAGTATGAGTGATGCATGAAAAAATAAGAGAGCAATTTTGACAAAGAAAAGTACATCACTACAGTTAATATGAGCTTTCAGTGATGTATAAAAAAATAAGAAAGGAATTTAGGCTATAAGAAATACATCACTACAAAATATACATGCTCTAAGTGATGCAAAAAAGAAGTAAGAAAATGAGAAAAAGTTCATCACAATCACTTCAGTGTTGACAGGATGATATATATGTTAAATAGTGGCACTTTGATACTTGGATTATATCAATGATTAACAAAACTCTTATTATGAATATCAACTTATGAATATCAGCGCACTGATCATGTTATGGCGCCGTGACGTGTCACGGCAGGAAGGCGGTACTTATGGCTAAATACAGATGCAGTATATGCGGTTACGTTTATGACGAAGATGTGGAAGGGAAACCATTCAGCGAGCTCACTGAATGTCCGGTTTGTCACCAGAGTGCTGACAATTTTGTACTCGTCGAAGAAGAATCTGCGCCGGAAAAACAGCCGGCAGCACCTCAGAAGCTTGATTATCCAAAAGAATTCGTACGTCATGACGAAAAAAGCCGTTATATGGACGAGATCCACGAAATGGCAGTGAGTGGAAAGAGCATCCATGCAGCTATGGGGACCAGTCTTCCGATGCCCGGATGGGATGATATCCTAATGCTGGGCGCTCAGCTTGACCCAATGCCGCTTGACGAGCATGCAGAAGTTGACACATCTGTCGTGATCGGTAAACATGCAGCAAAGCCAATGGTACTTGAGAATCCCGTATATGTTTCACATATGTCATTCGGTGCGCTCTCGCGCGAAGCAAAGATAACGCTCGCAAAAGGAACCGCAATGGCTCACAGCGCTATGTGCTCCGGTGAAGGCGGGATCATTCCTGAAGAAATGGCTGCCGCTGATAAATATATCTTTGAATATGTCGCGAACCATTACAGTGTGACTCCCGAAAACCTCAAAAATGCCGATGCGATCGAGATAAAAATCGGTCAGGGGACTAAGCCCGGAATGGGCGGACATCTTCCGGCAGGCAAAGTCACCGAAGAGATAAGCCGCATCCGTAACAAACCAATGGGACAGGATGTCGTAGCACCTTCAAGATTTCCCGGGATAAACACTAAAGAAGATATGAAGGGACTTGTATCTCACCTTCGTGAAGCATCCGGTGGACGCCCGATCGGGATCAAGATCGCCGCAGGACATATAGAAAAAGATCTCGCTTTCTGCGTTTATGCCGAACCAGACTTTATCACGATAGACGGTCGTGGCGGCGCAACAGGTTCATCACCTGAGATTATCCGCGATGCCACAAGTGTTCCTACCATATACGCGCTAAACCGCGCAAGGAAATACCTGGACAGTATCGGCTCTGACATAAATCTCATCATCACCGGTGGTCTGCGCGTATCCGGCGATTTTGCAAAAGCTATCGCAATGGGCGCAGACGCTGTTGCAGTCGCATCCGCAGCGCTCATTGCTATGGCATGCCAGCAGTACAGGATCTGCGGTACAGGCACATGTCCTGTCGGCATAGCAACACAGGATCCCGAACTCCGCGAGCGTCTTCAGACTGAGGCCGGCGCCGTAAGAGTCGCCAACTACCTGAACGTATCTCTTGAAGAACTCAAGACTTTTGCTCGTATCACCGGCCACGAAAATCTGCATGATCTCTCTACTGATGATCTCTGCACGACTTCACGGGAGATCAGTAAATACACAGATATAGTACATGCGTGAGGATACATTAATAGAGCATGACATAGTGCTGGTCACTGTTCCTGAATATCATACAGATTAAGACATTATGTAAGTGTCATACCAACAAAACAGCCATACTGACGAGATATATCATCTGATATCATCTCATCGGTATGGCTATCATTTTGTAAATTATCTATCTTTTACTGGAACAGCTCGTCGCCGCTCTTAAAATCAAAACCCGGGTGATGATCGAACCTTACAGCTCCGACGCAGGCTTTGCCCTTGACCGCCTTGCTTACCATTGCAATGCCTTCATTGCCAAATCCTGCGCAGAGCTCGATCGCTTTGACACCGCTGTCTGCCATCTGTACCGCTGCCGCAACTCCCTCTTCATAATTCTTTACTCCGATCACGTTGAGGATGAGCACCGGTGTCTCTATTACCGCACGGCTCGTCTTTGAATCTGTTTCCGGTGCTACAAATATAAATGCTGCATTTACTTTCATGATCATTTCCTCCTGATATCTGCTGTATAGAGCCTCTTTGATGAACATTCACGGTAATCTTTTGACTTTACATTTTCTACCATATAATTGTTCACTTGAATTCAGCCCTGTTTATGTAACACAGAAAGGATATCAGAAAAACAGATCGTAAACTTGTGTGATATTGCGAAGTTGACCATGCTGCGAATTGTGCTATACAGCTTTACAGCTTTGTAACTTTGCAGCTTTGCAGATTTGCAGATTTGCAGATTTAGATCTTTATAGTTCTTTAGATCGACCGTATATTATTCTTAAAGTCTTTCATGCTTATACCCATGTGACGTTTGAACATATTGCACAGATAGCTCTGATCCGGAAAATTAAGGTCTGCGGCCACATCGCTTTCCTTTTCATTTTCCCGAAGCTTCTGCTTCACCTTAAAGAGCTTTGCCTGATTATAATACTGATTGGGCGTAACTCCAGCATACTTTTTGAATATTCTGATGAAATGATATTTTGAGACATGAACGTATGAGGACAACTCATCAAGATCAAACTTTTCAGTCAGATGACTCTTGATATACGCTTCACCCTGCATGAAAAATTCCTTATCACGTGCGTCAGCTGCCGGTCTGCAGTCCTTGTCGGCACCTGCGTATATATACTCAGCTATCGAATCAAGAAACCTTTCCTCGCAGCCATCTTCTATAAACCTGACACATATGTCATTTATGCTGGCAGCAGCGTTTTCACTCTCCGGATCACATTCTCTTTCTCCGCCCTGTGGAAAGAAGTTGTTATATGAATACTGCATAAGTCTGTCTTTTATCTCATTCTTGAGACATATCGTAATATAACTGTACCCATTCGGCGTATCTATCGTCACGCCAGTATTTGACGGTATGAGAAAAGTCATCCCATCACGAAGAGTTTTTTTCTTATCCCCTATAATGAAATCCGCTTCGCCGCCAAGAACGACGCCAAAACAGAAGCACTCGTGTGAATGGAGCGGAAGCGACTGCTGACTCTTTGCATGCAGGATCTCTATCGATCCTTTTTCGTACATCTTGATATCATTTTTCACAGTCTTAATATACATAACATTCCGTGATTCGTTTTAAAATATCTTGAAAAGTTACACCTGAAATCCCTAATGTTTTTACGTCTATGGGTTCCTCTGCAACTCTACTCATAAATTCTTTTACATCATCAAGAACTTTCCCACTGATATGTACTCCATTATTTGGTGAAATATTTGCTCCACTTTTCCTTTTACGATATGCTGATATCCTGCGTCAGATATAAAAGAAATGAACTTTCTTACAAATTAATCGTTCACTGCTTCTATTATTAAAACCATATCAAGGTCTTTCGTTGCACGAAATTCCACATCTTTTTGACCTAAAATTATGTCACACGCCGTGCCGCCGATAAATATATATTGACCTGCATAATCCTGAAAGTATTCCCGAAATCTATCTATTCCGTGTACCATTTCATCTTCTCCATCAGCTCATCAACCGCCATCTCAACTCGTTCATCCTTTTCTGATAATCCTAAAATAAGAGAAATAGGATCCTCATATCCACCTCGCGATAATGCCAAGATGTTATACTTCACAAGTTGTATGCATGGTTTTTTCTCATCTATACCTTGCTCACGACTGATTTCAAAGCCGTTAAGTATGCTCCTATCCTTAACATTCATTGCATATATACTCTGTTTAGATTCTCCAAGCATTGTCTGTTAGCTCAACGCTGTTATATCACTTTTTATAATTTTCGCGCTTTGGGGTACCTTTGAAACAAACACATTCTCCTGCACCGGATCACGCAGACGGTCTTTTCCCTGATGGTAATATTCACTCTGCTCTATTCTTCTAAACACTTTTTTCCGACCTGTTTTTCCACTGACAGTACATGTCACAAGATTCAACTGGAGCAGGTCTCTATATCCCCTTTGTGCTGTCATTACCGAAATACCAAGATCATCAGCAGTCTGATTCATCGTAACATCTTTATCTGACTGATATAACAAATAGAGAAATATCATCTGCGTTGCCGGAGTAAACGAATCAACAGTATTTCTCATAATCCTGTCATTTTTTGACCTAAGCTGAGTCGCCATAAAGGGAAGATACATTTCTCTATCTGAAATGATAAACGGAATACGCTCTCGCAGCATTTCTTTTTTTTGATATACCGTTGTCTCACGCAGAAACAATGCTACGTCCATCCCACTGGCTTCATAAATCTGCTTTAACTGATTTATCATCACTCTTGTTGTAATAATATCTTTAGGTACCACAACAATAAATACATTATCAAGAAATGACATTCTATAAAACGCATATAAACCATAAAGTTGAAGACGCAGTCTCTGTTTTGCCTGCCGATTCCACGATTCAATCTGCACACTATCATCAATATTATCTTGCAAATATCTTTTTAGATCATTCATAATATAACACCTCTATTTGTAATATAACATTTGCGTGTTATATTGTAAATAGAGGTATTGTATTTTATTCTTCGATATGTTCCTGCCCTTGCGCGATTATAGTGCGTACATGTTCATCGGCTAGCGAATAGAATATCGACTTGCCTTCACGTCTGCACTTCACAAGCTTATTCACCTTAAGGATCTGAAGCTGATGTGAGATTGCTGACTGCGTCATATTCAAAGCCTCTGCAAGATCGCAGACACACACTTCTGATTCAAATAAGACAAATAAAATTCTTATGCGTGTCGAATCCCCGAACACTTTGAAAAGTTCTGCGAGATCATATAATTCATTTTCCTCTGGTATGTTCTTATTTACGATATCAAGGAGTTCCTTATGAACTTCCTTTACTTCACAGCATTCTGCATCCTTTTTCTTAACTGCCATATTCCTGCCGCCTTTCTTATCTCACTTCATATCCGCCAGCATATGCACTTTTCATATCTATACATATTCCAATATTCCAATTTTTCGTTTTATCAAGCAGAATCTGGTTATAATCCTGCTTTATCAGCTCTTACGTATCGTAAGTGCGCGTATCGCATTGAGCACTGCTATTATCATAACACCTACATCAGCAAATATCGCAGCCCACATGTTCGCTATGCCGAGCGCACCCAGCACGAGACATATCAGCTTGATGCCTATCGCAAACCAGATGTTCTCATATACGATGCCGATGCATTTTCGGGAAATTCGCATCGCAAGCGCTATCTTTTCCGGATCATCATCCATGAGAACAACATCTGCAGCTTCTATCGCGGCATCCGAGCCAAGCGCTCCCATCGCGATGCCTATATCCGCCCTGGTCAGCACCGGTGCGTCATTTATGCCGTCGCCTACAAATGCGAGCACTTCATTTTTATTTTTCTGATCAAGAAGCTCTTCGACCTTGGCGACTTTATCCGCAGGCAGGAGTTCGCTGTACACCTCTGTTATTCCAAGCTGCTTTGCAACATCATCTGCCACACGCTTCGAGTCTCCTGTCAGCATTATCGTCTTCTTTATTCCGCAGCGCTTCATCTCCTGTATGGCCTTGCCAGCATTCGGTTTTATCTTATCGGAAATAAGAATGTGACCCGCATATTCTCCATCTATCGCGACATGAACAGTAGTGCCGACTTTATGACATTCCATATATGAAATGCCAAGTCTGTCCATAAGTTTGTGATTCCCGGCGGCAACACTTCTCCCATCAACTTCTGCCATCACGCCTTCGCCGCCCTGCTCTTTCACATTCTTTACACGGCTCTCATCGATCACTTTTCCGTAGGCCTTTTTCAGACTTGTACTTATCGGATGCGATGAAAAGCTCTCTGCAAGTGCCGCATATTCAAGGATTTTTTCTTTTGTTTCCTTATCGTTATGATGGACACCGATAACTTCAAACACACCTTCGGTCAACGTGCCTGTCTTATCAAATGCAACATATTCTGTCTTAGATAAAGCTTCCAGATAATTTGAACCTTTTACAAGAATACCATTTCTGCTCGCGCAACCTATCCCTGCAAAGAAACTGAGCGGAATACTTATTACCATCGCGCACGGACAGCTTATTACGAGGAACGTAAGCGCTCTGTATATCCACTGCCCCCATAACGGTGCAAGTCCCATAAACACAATCCTTATAACCGGCGGCAGCACTGCAAGCGCCAAAGCACTGTAACATACGATTGGTGTATAGACTCTGGCAAATCTGGAAATAAAATCTTCTGAACGTGATTTCTTTGAACTTGCATTCTCGACCATATCAAGAATCTTTGAGGCAGTCGATTCTCCGAACTCTTTCGTTGTCTTTACTCTTATGACACCATTTATATTGATGCATCCGCTTATGACTTCGTTTCCTACGTCTGCACTTCTCGGAACGCTCTCGCCCGTAAGCGCACTCGTATTAAGCATCGTTGAGCCCTCCGTGACCACACCGTCGAGCGGTATCTTCTCACCAGGCATCACAACGATCACTGTGCCAATTGACACCTCATCAGGATCAACTTTTTTCAGCTTCTCATTTTCCTCTATATTCGCATAATCAGGTCTGATATCCATGAGATCGCTGATATTACGTCTGCTCTTTCCTACCGCGTAGCTCTGGAACAGCTCACCAATCTGATAGAATAGCATAACAGCAACGCTCTCTGTGTAATCGCCAAGTGCTATCGCTCCAACTGTCGCAACCGCCATCAGAAAATTTTCATCGAATACCTGTCTGTTTATGATCCCCTTCACTGCTTTCTTCAAAATATCATATCCGATGATAAGATATGGAATCATATAGAGTACAAACCGCAGCCATCCCGTCACTGGTATAAACCCAAGTGCAATGATCATTATCGCTGCGATTATTATACGGATCAGATTTTTCTTTTGCTTCTTGCTCATAAACCCCACCGTTCCGGAATTATCCACATTGTATATGCGTAAATCCCTGTTTTGTGCAAAACCATTCAATAACTCTGCAGTCGTCTATATATCAAATCTGATGATGTGTGTCAAAGTAGCATTTTTGTTGTGATGCTGCAAATTGCTTTCACATAACATCGAATACTTAAAATGTTATGTCGCAGTCATCCTCTACCTTGCGGCAGCTCTTTAAGACTTCCGGCATCACAGTCTTCGGATCAGCTCCGTCTTCGAATTCTACCGTCATCTTGAGTGTCATGAAATTTACAACCGCATGCATAACTCCGGCTGTCTTATTTGCCGCATCTTCCATCTTATTTGCACAATTAGCGCAGTCAACATCTATCCCGTATGTCTTCTTCATATTCATTTTCTCCTTCAATTGTTCATTTGAACGATTGTTCATATATTCAGTATATGTATCTGCTGTTATATTGTCAACTTGTTTTTATCATTTGTGTAATCACGATGGATCTTTCCCCACTATTCGCTATATTTGAAGCTAAACTCATCACTGGCGCGATATCCGTCAAAAAAAACACCTATCCTTACGAATAAGTGTTTTTTTCATATCAGATCTTGAACAAGCTACGACCATCTTTAATACCCGCAGTACTTGAAAATCGTATATTTTCAGTTTGCCCGCAGGTCTGCCTTAATCTCTGCCTTCGGCTTCAGATCATATCTAGCGCCATAGAGTTCAAGGGCTACTGTATGTTTGCCCTTTATATGCGTTATCGTACACCTTCCTTTCGATACCGAGACCTGTATGACACTGTCAAGATATGTTAGTCTAAAACAATATTCATTCCATTTTTTTGGCAGATATGGCGCCAATTCAATATGGTCTTCGTACACTCGAAAGCCGCCGAATCCATATACTATCGCCATATAACATCCGCCCATATTAGCTGCATGAATACCGTCTGCAGAGTTTTTATGTGTGTTCAGCAGATCAAGTTTGGCTGAATCTCCAAGATAATCATATGCTTTTTGATACATTCCAAGCATTGATGAAGTCATACTAAATACGCATGTCGATAACGAAGAATCATGTGTAGTTATCTTTTCATAATATGAAAATGAATTTAACATAGTATCTTTATCCTGATATTGCGGAAAAAGAAAATGAGACATGACTGTATCAGCCTGTTTGCACACCTGATACCTGTATAAGTGCAATGGGTGGTAATGCAAAAGAAGCGGAAAATTCTTCTTATCTTCATTTTCAAGATCCCATACCGGTTTTGATAAGAACGAATCATCTTGTGGATTGATCTTTGAGTTCTTATCATATGGAAGATACATTGAATCTGATGCTTTCTGCATTTGCAGAATTTCATCTTTATCAATTTTAAGTCTGTCTGCAAACGATTTCCATTCTTTCGGCTCTTTTTGCAGCTTCTTCAACAGTTTACATGCCCATTCAAGATTATATTTTGCACAGGAATTTGTATAATAATTATTATTTATCATACACGTATATTCATCCGGACCTGTTACGCAATTTATCCTATATGTTCCGTCATAATAATTATAATTACCTACATCCATCCACAGTCTTGCTGTTTCTGTGATGATCTCAAGACCTTCTTTCTTGATAAAGTCCCAATCACCGGTTAACAGATAATATGATATTACAGCATACGCAATATCGCCATCAATATGATAAGCTGCATCTCCCGAAACAAAATAGCCCGAGCATTCACGACCTGTTATCGTTCTCCACGGGTAAAGCGCTCCTTTCTTATGACCAAGTCTCCTTGCATTTTCTATCGCCTTACCAAGCGTCCTATATCTGTAACTTAATATCATTTTTGCTATATCGGGACTTGTCAGACTAAAAAACGGGAGCATGAACATTTCAGTATCCCAAAAGTAATGTCCTTCGTACCCCTCTCCGCTGAGTCCCTTTGCTGAAATACTCGCATGTCCATCAGTACATGCCGATTCCAGAAGCGCATACATATTAAAGTTTACTGATATGCTCAGATCTCTGTCGCCCGAAATATCAAGTTTTGCTCTCTTCCAAAACCCGTCCAGATATTTCTTTTGCGCAGAGTAATAATAATCAGCCTTATTCCTTTGAACCTCACTTAAGACGTCTTTTACTATCTGTGTTGGGTTCTCGTCTCTGATAGAATCTGCAAATACCGAATATTTTATAACATGTATTTCATTCCCTTTGTCGATATGCATGCTGCATTTCCAGATCGCTTCATGCTTATCTGGATCATATACGCAGTTTTCTTTAAAACCTTCGGGAATGCCGATATCTCCGTCACTTTCTGATTGAGTATATACCTCATGTCCGACTGCGCTCGCCACAAAAATATCTGTATTTACTGTCGAACT
>OBMA010001808.1_pt1 | contig 12869 bp, 13 predicted proteins | sample 1539141 | NCBI WGS metagenome assembly OBMA01 (sample SAMEA3991484, study PRJEB22521) | metagenome | biome: anthropogenic terrestrial biome; feature: sewage plant; material: raw primary sludge | place: Sweden | collected 2012-09-26 | reverse complement strand
ATAATTCTGTAGTTTTTCCAGTACCTCTATGTCCACTTAAAAAAAGTTTTAAAGGCTGAGATATACTATTGCATTCTTTAGTTGTAGGATTAATGTTTAAATACTTAAAAACTTTTTTTTCACTGAAGCCTTTTCTAAATCCAGAAAAATCTGTATAAAACTCATTTTTTTCATCTATGGGATTATTAAATGCTACGGCATCTTGTATTTCATAAAAAGTATTTGCTTTATTCATTAATTGAGTTCCTGTTAAGATTTCAGATATTCTATCAAAAATTAATCAATATGATTATTAAGTAATTAATTAATTTTAAATAAAATAGGGAAATCCCTATTTTACTTAGATTAAAAAATCGGAACTAATTTATGTCCTTGAGTTTGCCATCCAATTAGTGAAATAAAACCATCAGCGATAAGGCTCATCTCTTTTGGAATAGAGTTATTATCTACATTAAATACTTTTGTAGCGATTGCACAAACTTCCATTCTCACACCTTGAGAAGCTAAGCTTTTAATTGATTCTTGAATTGATGTTAAATCTTTTTCATTTTCCATTTCAAAAGCTTCATCTTGTTTTGTACTTACAAATTTAACCGTTGGGCCAATAAATACTAAAACCATATTTGATTTTACACCTTGAGAAGCTAAACCTTTATGTGTACCTTCAATTATTTTTAAATAAAACGCTGTTTTTTTAACATCTGTAAAATCTATTAAAAAAACACTTTTAGCCTCTTTAATTCCATTTAAAGCTACTTTATCATTTATTTCATTTGCATTTATATTTGTAAAACCTAGAATAAATACAAAAACAACCATTATCTTTTTTAGATAATTTCTCACTGCCAACTCCTTATATATTATTTAAAAATAAAATAATATATAATTTTTACTTAACAAAATATTATTATATTTTCTTATAAATATTTTAGATTTTAGTATCAATTAAATTTTTAACGCAAACATCAATCATCTCAAAAACTTTATCAAATCCTTCGAAACCATCAAAAAAATAAGGGTCAGGTACATCTTTTCCTTCATATCCAAAATCCCCAAGTTTTAAAGGATTTTTACAACCTAAATTTCTAAGATTTGAGATATTACTATTATCAAGTCCAACTATTAAATCATATTTTTTTAAGTCATCTTTTGTAACTTGTCTTGCTCTTTGTTTAGAAATATCTACACCATTTAAATGTGCTACTTTTATAGAGTTTTCACAAGGAGCTTCTCCTACATGCCAACTTCCCGTTCCTGCACTATCAATTATTAAATCTAAGTTTTTTTCTTGAATATATCTTTTTGCAACACCTTCTGCAATTGGTGATCTACAAATATTTCCAAGACATACAAATAATATTGATTTTATTTCCATACGTTAATTTTCCTTTTTATTAATTTACTATTTAAAAATGTTTTATATGCTAATATTTCAAAAATTTTCAAAGGATATATTATAGCTACTTGTAAAAATTGTAAAAATGAAATAGAAGCAAAAAAAAGACAATGCCCTTACTGTGGAATACTAAACCCAACAGTAACCCTAAAAGATATATTTGTAGGTATGGCTATCGTACTTTTTGTTATGAGTATTGTTACTTATTTTGTGAATAATTAATTATCTTCTTATAATTGCATAAACAAATCCTACGGCAAGTCCTATAAAATGGGCATACCAAGCTATTGGAAGTCCAATCAAAAGTGGTGCAACGCTTATTAATAAAATCCAAGTTACAATTCCACTTCTTTGAGTTTTATCATGATATGCAACATATCCTAAAATAGCACAAATTGCACCTGAAGCGCCTACTAGATTTACTTGCGGGTCTAAATAAAAAATATAAGCAAAAGAGATTAAAGAAGTGATAATCCCCGTTATAAAATATAAAAATACAATCTCTTTCTTCCCTCTAAATCTCTCGATTAGATTTCCAAATTGCCACAATACAAACATATTCATACCCAAGTGTGCAATTCCACCATGGGCAAACATAGTAGTAAGTGGTTGCCACCAAAAATCATAAGCCAAAAAGTATAAATTTAATCCAAAAAATAATCCACCATTTGGAGTGTTTATTTGTATTAAATACATAATTACAGTGATTGCAATAATCACATTCGTTGCTGTAAAATTACTTTGTTTATAAAATCTTCTTTGCATTGTTTCTATATGCCTTTATTGTACAATCTATTCTTCTACTAATCTCATCTTTATCATATAAATTAAAATCTATATAAAACCTAAAAATCTCTGATTCATTTGCTTTAAATGAAGTTAAAATACTTCCTGAACATATTTTACACTCTTTTGATTTTTTATTTGGGTCTTTTTTATCATTTTCAATAATTTCGTATTTTATTGTTAAAAATTTACTTATATCTTCTTTTGGATTTTTTTCGATAGCTTTTTTATAAAAACCATCAATTTCACCCAAAGAGATAAACTCTTCAATAATAGAATCAGAATGAACAGATTTTACATAAGCCCCATCAAGCTTATAATAACCCTTATCCAAAGCATTTATAGAGTCGTTTAATAATTTTTGATTATAAAGTTTTGAAGTAGAAAAGACCTCTTTTTCACAAGAGAGTGGAGTAACTTTTATTTTTTTAGCTTCTTCTGGTTCATCGTTTGCAATAAACTTTGAGTACAAAATCATACTGATTGAAAGCATTACGATAGAGGCTAAAGTAAAAAAATTATTTACTATTAGACTCTGTCGTCTTGAATTTCTCATTAATTAACTAATGCCTCTTTTAATACATCTTCGATAGTATCAACAGCTTTTATTTCCATTGATTCTTTTACCTCTTCTGGAATATCATCTAAATCTCTATCAAAATTTTTTCTAGGAACTAATGCTTTTTTCATTTTTGCTTTAAATGCAGCGATTAATTTCTCTTTTAATCCACCAATAGGTAAAACTTTACCTGAAAGTGTAAGTTCTCCCGTCATTGCAACATCAGCTTTTATAGCTTTTTCACTTAAAACAGAAGCTAATGCAAGTGCCATTGTAATACCTGCACTTGGTCCATCTTTTGGTGTTGCACCTTCTGGGATGTGTAAGTGAATATCATATCTTTTATAAACTTCACTTGCATCAATTTTTTCTTTATCTTCAACCTCTTTAAATGATTTAGGAATTATTTTATCATCAATTGAAACAATACCTTTATCAATTAAAACTTTTACAACTGAGTAAGAGATTCGTGAAGACTCTTTCATAACTTCACCTAAGTTTCCAGTAACAGATAAGCTTCCTTTACCTTTTAACTTAATAGCTTCAATTTTTAATACATCTCCACCAACTGCTGTCCATGCAAGTCCATTTGCAATTCCAACAGAGTTTTTCTTTTCAGCAGGGTCAATTTCAAATATTGGATTATCTAAATATGTTTTTAAATCTTTAGTTCCAATAGTTACTTTTTCAACTGTTGGGTCATTTAAAATCTGTTTTACAACTTTTCTAAATAATTTAGAGAAAGTTCTTCTTAGATTTCTAACTCCAGCTTCCCTTGTATATTTTGCAATAATTAACTCAATAGTTGATTTACTAATACTTACTTCACTCTTTTTAAGTCCATGTTTTTCTAACTCTTGAGGAATTAAATAATCTTTTGCAATATGATATTTCTCATTTGGAGTATAAGAAGAGATTTCAATAAACTCCATTCTATCTCTTAATGGTGCAGGAATTCTTCTAATATCATTTGCAGTTGATACAAATATTACTTGAGATAAATCAACTGGGAAATTCAGATATAAATCTCTAAATTCATGGTTTTGCTCAGGGTCTAAAATCTCAAGCATTACAGCAGTTGGGTCACCTCTGTGATTTGCTCCAAGTTTATCAATCTCATCTAAAACCATAACTGGATTCATTTTTTTTGCATCAATTAATCCTTTGATTAATCTTCCTGGCATTGCTCCAACATAAGTTCTTCTATGCCCTCTTAACTCATTTACATCTTCCATTCCACCTAATGCAATTCTAATAAGTGGTCTTTTTAAAGCTTGAGAAATTGAGTTTGCTAAAGAAGTTTTACCAACTCCTGGAGGTCCCACAAAACATAAAACAGTACCTTTAGATTTTAAATCATCAATTTTTCTTTGCTCTAAAAGTTGTTTTACTGCAAAATATTCAGAGATTCTCTCTTTTGGTTCTTTTAATGAATAGTGGTCTTTGTTTAATTGGTCTTCAACATTTTTTACAGATATTTTCTCATCTGCATACTCACCAAAAGGAATATCCAAAACTTGTTCAACATAAGTTTGTAAAAGTGAAGAATCAGGAGAATCTTGATTCATTCTACTTAATTTTTCAATCTGTTTTTTAGTCTCTTTATAAGCCTCTTTTGGCATAAACTCTTTTTTAGCTTTTAATCTTTTTTTATAAGATTTTATTTCAGATTCTTTTTGATTATCTCCACCAAGCTCTTTTTGAATAGCTTTAATTTGTTCTTTTAAGAAATAATCTTTGTGAGTTTTTTCTATTTTAGAGTTTACTTTTTGAGTAATCTCTTTTTGAATTTTAAATGACTCAATCTCTTTTTTAATTACTTCAATAATATCAAGTAATCTTTGCTCAATATTTGCTTGAGAAAATAACTTATAAGCTTCATCTTTTTTAACTTTTATAACAGAAGAGATTAAATCTGCAATCCTAGTTGCATCATCATTTTCTTCAATAGTTTTTACTAAATCAGCAGGGAATTTCATATTTAATTTTGAAAGTTTTTTAACATTTTCTATTAAAACTTCAATTACTGATTTTATACTTTCTTCATTTGATTCTTCTACTTTTAGAGTATCAACAGTAGCAAAAAGTGGCTCTTCTAATACAAAATCTGTAATTCTTCCCTTTGCTAAACCTTGGAAAAGTACTTTTATTTTACCATCAGGTAAAGATACTTTTCTCATAATATTTCCAATAACTCCAACATCATAAAAAGAGTCTTTTTCTCTTTTCCCTTCTTTTCCATGCTTTGAGACAGTTACTATTACTAACTTATTATTATCAATTGCGTATTCAACCGCTTTTATATTTTGCTCATTATTTAAAAAAAGAGGAGCAATCATAAAAGGGTATAAGAATATATCATCTTCAATAATTAATGGTATATTTTGTGGGAATTCATCATAATTTTCTAATTCCATTTAATTTAACTCCTAAAATCTTCATATACTTATGTAATCTTTAATTTATTATATTATTCAAAAAGTGATCTATACCATGGAACTTTAACTGGCTCTATTTCAGCTGGATTTACCCAAGATTCTTTAACTTTTTGCTCATAAAATCTTGCCCCCATCTCTTTATCTTTTCTTTCATATAGTTCAGCTATTTCTTTATCCATAGATGCTTTTCCCATGTATAATCTTGAATTAATAGTATCAACTAATGGCATATATGGTGAGCTTGGATATTTTGTTTTGAAGCTTTCTACTTCTTTTAAAGTTTCTTCAATTAGCTGTTGATCTCTAAATTGATATTTAAATCCTAAGAAATTTGCTTTGATTTTTAAATATCTTGCATAATCAATATCTTTACTTAAACCAAATCTTTTGATGTACTCATCTAAATAGAAATTTGCTAAAGCATACTCTTCCTCATCTATGTGTGCATTTACTAAAATTAACATCGCACTTGGAATAAAAGGTGAATTTCTATGTTCACTCTCTAACGAAGAATAAGTATCATCGGCTTCATCTAAATCTCCATCTGATATTTGTTTCATCATTTTGTTATACCAATAGTTTGCAGGTTTGTTATATTCTTCCTCTGTTTTCGAAGAACAAGCAGTAAATACGAAAGCTGCACAAGCAATCAATAATAAATTTTTCATCTTAAAAACTTTTATCATTTCAATATCCTTTCTCATAAAAGTGTTATTCTATCCAATAGTACCTTAGGAATTATCTGCTATAATAAATCAAAATAATTTAAAAGGTAATATAAATGAAACTTACATTAATCGGTAATGGGATTATGGCTCAATCATTAGCAAAAGGTCTAATCAAAAATCATGAGGTTGAGATTATTGGAAGAGATATAGATAAACTAAAAAATATTCAAGAAAAAATGCCTCAAATCACTGTAAAAGCACTTGATGACCAAGAAGATATCACTGGGAAAAATGTTATTTTTTGTGTTAAACCTTATGCTTTACAAAGTGTATCAGCTAGACTTTATGGAACTGCAAACATATTATTATCAATATTAGCTGGAACAAAATTAGAAACACTAAGAAAACAAATTAAAGCAAAACATTATATTAGAACTATGCCAAACATTGCCGCTTCTGTTCAAAATTCAATGACAACAATCACAGGAGATAATGAAGCTAAAAATTTAGCAATTGAAATTTTCAATAGCATTGGTCAAGCTGTGTGGGTGAATACTGAAGTTCAACTTGATATTGCAACTGCAATTGCTGGAAGTGGACCTGCTTATTTAGCTTTAGTTGCTGAAGCATTAGCTGATGGTGCTGTAAAAGCTGGACTTGAAAGACATCTTAGTATGCAATTAGTTCAAGGTTTATTTAGTGGAACTGCTTCTATGTTAAGACATACACATCCTGCTATTATCAAAGATTCTGTTATGAGTCCAGGGGGAACAACAGCTGCTGGATATGCACAACTTGAAGAAAATGGTGTGAGAAACGCCATGATTAAAGCTGTTGAAGAAGCTTATAACAAAGCTCAAGAACTTGGTAAAAAATAGTTTTACTCTTCTTGAAACTTTAATTAGTATTACTCTTTTACTGATTGTAATAAGTGGATTTTCTTATTCCACTTATTATGATGGGAAAGAGGATACAAATTTTATGCTTTTAAATGAACTTGAAAATAAGTTCGATACCCAAAACTACACATCTTTTTCAAATAACAAAACAACAATTCAAATTACAAAAAATAAAGAAACAACAGAAAATGTAACTGTTTCAAAATATCAATTTGAAAATGATGATATAAAGATTTTTAAATATGAAAAATAGTTTTTCTCTTTTTGAAGTTATTCTTACACTTATTGTTTCATCAATTGTAATAATTTATTCAACCTTGTATCTAAAAGAGATTTTTTATGTAAATCAAACTACCCAACAACTAGAAATTGATAAAATAAATCTTTTATCAACAAAAATATTTATAGATAAACATAAAAATGAACTAAATTTTATTTCCTATTCAAACAATAACTTATACTATAAAAACAGCCTACTTTTAGAAGGTGTTAAAGAATTTAATATAAATAAAAAAGAAAAAAGTTTTAGTATAAAGATAAATTTCAAAGATAAGATTATTCAAACTTGGGAGTTTGTTTTATGAAAAAAGCTTACACACTTTTGATTACAATTATATTAATCACTTCATTTTCAGTTTTAGGTGTTTTCATAATGCAAACAAAAGCTTTAAAAAGTCAAAATCTTACAAATCAATATTTGTATATTCAAGGAAAAAATCATCTAAACTTTTTTAAAGAGTACATAAAAGAGCTTGATTTAAAAGATACAAATCATCTCCAAATAGAAGATGATTTATTTGATATTTACGCAAGAATTGAATCAAAAAATTCTAGTTATATAGCCCATATTTATGTAAAAGCTAAAGATTTTGATATTTCACTTTATGAGAAAGTGATTAAAGAATAACCTCTAAAACTTTTTTAGCCAAAGCTAAAGCTTTACTTCTGTGTGAAAATTTATTTTTTTCTGCATAATCTATTTCTCCTAATGTTTTATCAAAACCTGTAGGAATAAACATTGGGTCATATCCAAAACCACCCTCACCTATCTCTTTATTTATCACATCTCCATGCATCCAACCATGAACTGTATAAACCTCACCTTGATAAACTATTGCTATACAAGCAGTATAAAATGCTGGTGTTTTTTCTAAATTTTTTGCATTTAAATTTTCAATCAATTTTGCATTATTTGATTTATCAGTTGCGTTCTCTCCTGAATATCTTGCACTATAAACTCCTGGTTCATTATTTAATGCAGGAACTGAAATTCCCGAATCATCAGAAATAACCACTACATTTTTATAACCAATTTTTTGAAATTCATCATAAATCGTTTGTGCTTTTTTAATAGCATTACCTTTAAAAGTATCTTTATCCTCTTCAATTTCAAGATTTCCTAAAATTTGACTAAATGCAATAACTTCATCATTTGGCATTAATTTTTCAAACTCTGCAATTTTTCCTTTGTTTCCTGATGCTAATACAATCTTCACAATTATCCTTTTCAACCTATTATCAACTATATTTGACTATAATCCGCGCAGATTATATTATGTTTAGGATTATAGATGATTAAATCAGTTTTACCTCTTAGCTTGATTATCGCGCTAAGATTTTTCGGTTTATTTTTAGTTTTACCTGTTATATCTGTATATGCTTTAAGTTTAGAAGGGGCAACTCCTACTTTAGTGGGAATCGTTATTGGTGGATATGCCTTAACTCAAATGCTATTTCAAATACCTTTTGGAATTATGAGTGATAAATTTAGTAGAAAAGGCACTATTGTTTTTGGATTAATAATTTTTGCTATTGGTTCACTAATTTGTGCACTTTCAACTGATATTTACACTTTAATATTTGGAAGATTTTTACAAGGTGCGGGTTCTATTGGTGCAGTTGTTACTGCGATGATTAGTGATTTAGTAAAAGAGGAACAAAGACCAAAAGCTATGGCATTAATGGGTTCTTTCATTGGTTTAGCATTTGCTCTTTCTATGATAGCAGGACCTACAATAGGTGCATTTGCAGGTGTTGAGTGGCTATTTTATATTACTTTAATTTTAGCTCTTATTTCAATTTTTGTGTTAATAAAAAAAGTACCAAATCCTCCACACATAACTCATACTTACAACAAAAAAGCAAATTTATCTGAAATTTTATTAGAGCCAAATCTAATCAAAATGAATTTAACAAACTTTTTACAAAAAGGTTTAATGACTTTTGCATTTATGATTATTCCAGTTACTTTAATAAAACACTTCGATTGGCAAATGAGTGAATTATGGAAAGTATATCTTCCAGTTATGATTTTAGGAATTATTGCTATGGGACCATCTGCTGTAATTGCAGAAAAAAAAGGAAAATTTAAAGAGATTTTATTAATTGGAATTATACTTTTTGGTGTTTCTTATTTAATTATTGGTTTTAGTTCAACTCCTGTTGTTTTCATAATTGGTGTTGTTTTATTCTTTATTGGATTTAATATGCATGAACCAATTATGCAATCTTTAGCTTCAAAATTTGCGAAAGTTCATCAAAGAGGTTTAGTTTTAGGAATATTCACATCTGCTGGTTATGTTGGAACATTTTTAGGTGGTATGCTTGGTGGAATGTTTTATGAAGAAGTTACTTTAAGCACTTTAGTTGTGGTTATTGCACTGATTTGTATTATTTGGGCTTTTTTAATTATGAAAATGCCAAATCCTGCAAAGAAAAAATTTACATATCTTTCTTTAAATGAATATCATCTAGAAAATAGTGGAAAGTTAAATATTGATTCTATTGATGAGTGGTATATTAACAATACTGAAAATGTAATAGCAATTAAATATGATAATGAAAAAATTAGTGAAGAAGAAATAAAAGCTCTTTTAAAATAATTTTTACTTTAAAGATAGAGAAATAATGTATAAAAGAATTTATAGTTTTATTGTTTTTATTTCTCTATTTTCAACTCCTTTATACTCAAGCAACCTATCAATGACTACATTTTGTTAATCAAATTATCAATATATAAAAAATTACTATAGTACAAATGCTTTAAAAAAGTTAAACTTTGGAATAAACATGTCATATTAAATTATTTTTTAAACTAAATTCATAAGTAATAATTCTAGATAATATTGAAAAAGATTTAAAACTAATTTCAAAAAGACCCTATTTACAATACAGTAACAAATATATTGACAAAAAAGGAATATAAACTATTTTTAACTTTTAAACAATTATTAGCTAATATTATATAAAATTCAGATGGAGGGTAAAATGCATAAAAAGTTATTTATTTCTTTTATACTTATCCTTCTTACATCTCTTATTGTTACAGCATCAAGATATTTTAATATTTCAGAACAACAACTAAGTGCCATAGAAAATAAATACGGTTCAAATGCTAAAAAAAGAGTCGAACTTTGGGACTCTATGCTTGAATCTTCAAAAGATGAATCAGTACTTAACAAAATAAAAAATGTAAATGATTTCTTCAACAGAATCACTTATAAGACCGACCAAGCCCATTGGAAGAAAAAAGATTATTGGGCTACACCTTTTGAATTTATGGGAACTGGTGCTGGAGATTGTGAAGATTACGCAATAGCAAAATATTTTTCCCTTGTAAAACTTGGTGTTCCTGAAGATAAACTAAGAATAACATACGTTACTTACAGGGGAAAAGGAAACTTTGACCAAGCCCACATGGTATTAACGTATTACCATACACCAACAGCTACTCCAGTAGTTTTAGATAATATTGACAAAACTCTACAATTAGCAACAAACAGAGATGATTTAACTCCCATTTATAGTTTTAATGCTTTAGGTCTATGGCAAGCGAAAAACAAAGGGGAAGCAAAAATTGGAGATAACAACCTTAAATCATGGAAAGATTTAATGAGTAGATTTTAAAAAAGGAATAAAAAATGTCTTTATCAAAACAGTTGTATTTAATCATATCAATGATATTTCTTTTAATTTTTACTGGTAATTTTATTATTAGTGTAAAAAATACAAAAGAGTATCTGGAAACAGAGTCGATTACAAAAGCCCAAGATACGGCTACATCATTGGGAATGAGTTTAAAATCTTTATTGAAAGATAAAACAAATCCTGAAATTGAGTCAATCATAAATGCAATTGGGAATAGCGGTTTTTATAAAGAGATTAGGCTAGAAGATTCACTTTATACAATAAAAGAGAGTGATATTATATCTTCTATTAAAGATTTAGAAATTAGTACTTGGAAAATAAAATCAATCAAAATTGATGAAGCTATTGGAAAAATACAAGTTTTAAACTCTAATGATGATTTTACGAAAGAGTTATTATCACTTGAAGAGCCATCACAAAATAGTGATTTTACTGAGACTTCTAGTGATGTAATCTATAACTTTATTCCTAACAAAAAAATCAGTAATTCAGTTAATTTAAAAGTTGATTTAACACTTATTAATAATAAAAACAAAGAAATAAATACAACAACAAATTTAAACCTAAATAAAATACTTGTTCAAGTAATAAGAGATGAAAAATTTGCTTATGTTCCTTCTTGGTTTATACATTTTATGCATATAAATTTAGAAGAAAAATTTAGTGAAATAAGTGATGGTTGGCAAACTACTGCAATTATTTATGTAAGTGCAAATGCAGGTGAAGCTTATGCAAAACTATATGAGCAGGTAAAAAGTGCAATTATTTATGCAATCATTGCATTTCTTATTTCAATGGCTGTATTATTTGTATTTGTTCAATACTTACTAAAACCATTAAAAAGATTAGAGAGTCTTGCAAATGATATCTCAAATGGTAAATTTGGAACAATCACTAAACTTCCTTGGACTACGGAAATAAAGGCTGTATCTATTGCATTTAATGATATGTCAAGAAAAATAGAAGCTGTTATTGATAGACTAAACAATACTTTAGGAAATTTAACAAAAAAACTTTCTAAAGATGAAGTAACAGGACTTGCACTAAAACAAAGTTTTGAAACTGATATGAAACAAATGTTTATAAATAAAATAGATGGTTATGTGTTTGTAATTAAAATTTTTGACTTAGGTTCATTTGCTAAGTCACATACAAATAAAGAGGTAAATGAGTTTATCTCAAAATTCGCAAATATTTTAAATTCAACAAAACTTGAAAATAAAAGTTCAACTGCATACAGATTCTTTGGTTCTGAATTTGCATTAATTGGTAGAGATTTTAATTTTATTGATGCTAAAAACTTCACTGAAAAAGTACAAAAAGAGTTTGAAAAACTTGGAAATGAATATAATAAAACTGATATTGCCCATATTGGAGGAGCACCTTTTAATCCAATTGGTACAACTCCTGAAATCTTACAAAGTGCAAATCAAGCTTATGAAAAAGCGACATTAATTGGTTCTAATGAATCATTTGTTACAAATTCAAATGATTTAGTAAAAGATATGGAATCATGGAGAGAATTAGTATTTGATATTATTGATAACTCTAAATTTGATGTTAGATATATTGGTGATTGTAAATTATTAAAATCTGACAACAAAATAATAATTCAAGAAGCATTTACAACTATTATTGATAAAGATAACAACATAATTCCGATTGGAACATTTGTTTCAATTGCTGAAAAATATGAAAGAATTATGGACTTTGATAAGAAAGTTATTCTAAAAGTAATCAATCATATTTTAATTAATAACGTAAAACATGATATTTCAATCAACTTATCTTTAGAATCCATAAACAACACTGCATTTATTGCATGGCTTGAGAAAAAATTAATCGAATACAAGGATATTTCAAATCAACTTGTATTTAGTGCTACGGCTTATGCTGTTGCAAAAAATGTAGAGAAATTCAAATTCTTTGCAGATGAAATGCACCAATGTGAAGCAAAGGTAATCATAAAAAGATTTGAAACTAAATTTATACCTCTAAGTAATCTTAAAGATTTTAATCTTGACTATATTAGATTAGCAAGAGATTATACTTGTGATATTAGTAAAGATAACTCCAAACAAAGCTTTGTTGAATCAATCTCTGAATTAGCAAATCTTATAAATATCAAAGTTTTAGCTGAAAATGTTCAAAATGATGAGGATTTTGAGTTTATACAAAAACACAACTTATATGCAG
>OBMA010001807.1_pt1 | contig 12869 bp, 9 predicted proteins | sample 1539141 | NCBI WGS metagenome assembly OBMA01 (sample SAMEA3991484, study PRJEB22521) | metagenome | biome: anthropogenic terrestrial biome; feature: sewage plant; material: raw primary sludge | place: Sweden | collected 2012-09-26 | reverse complement strand
TATATCGTACGTAGCCCCAGACACAGCAAATTGTCAGAAAATGATTCACTTCAGGAAAAACAAAAGACAAGAAATGTAACATCCTACTGTGGTTTGGCTCTCTGCGTCTTATTGGCATTCTTCACTTATGTGCACCATAAATCCGATGCCGGAAATATGGTGGAGCTTATCATCTTCAACAGTATTATCGCATTCCATCTAATTTATTACTTGAGTTTCATATTTATAAAGAAACTAATATGAACGTAAATCAGCCAGACGAAACCACAAATAGAAAGGAAAATGTTTTATATATGGGAAAACCGCATTGATTTATAACCCTAGTTCCAGCAAAACATTGATTATCTTTGTGCACATCAAAGCCGCATACGATTCTCATAAGCCTACTGATTTGTGGATTAAACATTTATAATATCCCTCAAAGATAATTCTAATTGTGCTACGAGCACTCCTTTAGGACAAAAAATCTATGTAAGCCTTGACTTTTTCTATTCAAGGGAGGGCTACTCGGGGATTTCTTTTTAGTTTTTTATCTTCACTGGCTTATATATTGAGATTTTTATGTAAATTTGCAATCAAATAACATTGAATGAATTTACGAAAGATAGAAACAATGATGAAAAACTTAAGAAACTTTTTGGTAGTAGCCTTGCTGTTGATGACAGGCATGGCACAGGCCCAGATGCAGATGACCCTGCCCACGGATACCGCCGTGCGTACGGGAAAACTGGCCAACGGCCTCACCTACTACATTCGTCACAACAACTGGCCCGAACACCGAGCCAACTTCTACATCGCTCAGCGCGTGGGCTCCATCCAGGAGGATGAAAGCCAGCGCGGACTAGCCCACTTTCTGGAGCACATGGCCTTCAACGGCAGTGATCACTTCAAGGGCAACAACCTGATAGAGTATCTGCGCTCGATAGGCGTGGAGTTCGGCAGCGACCTGAATGCCTACACGTCGATAGACCAGACGGTCTACAACATCGACAATGTGCCAACGGCGCGCCAGAGCTCGCTCGACTCGTGTATGCTCGTGCTGCGCGACTGGTCGACGGGTCTGTCACTCGACCCTTCAGAGATAGATAAAGAACGTGGCGTCATCCACGAGGAATGGCGTCTGCGCAGCGATCCCGGGCAGCGCATGTACGAGCGCAACATGCCCGCCCTCTACCCCGGTTCCAAGTATGGTGTGCGCTTCCCCATCGGTCTGATGTCTGTCGTCGACAACTTCAAGCCGAAAGAACTGCGCGACTATTACAGGAAATGGTACCACCCCGCCAATCAGGGACTTATCATCGTGGGCGACATCGATGTAGCCCGCACCGAGCAGATGGTTAAGAAGCTCTTCTCCGACATTAAGAACCCGGAGAATGCCGCACCGGTGGTTGCCGAGCCTGTGCCCGACACCGCCCAGCCCATTGTCATCGTAGACAAGGACAAGGAAGAGGAGACGAGCGATGTGTCGCTGCTGTTCAAACACGACGTGTTCCCCGATTCACTCAAGCAGAGCATGCAATATCTCGTCTACAACTATGTGTTGAACGCCGCCGTCAACATGCTCAACTTGCGTTACACCGAGGAGGCGCAGAAGCCCGGATGCCCTTATGTTCAGGCCGGAGCCATGGATGGCACTTATCTGTTCTCCATTACCAAGGACGCCTTCATGCTGAATGCTTCACCGAAGGACAGTTCCCAGGTGGTTGCTTCGCTCAAAGCAGCCTTCGTGGAGGCCCGCAAGGCTGCCGAGTTCGGCTTCACCGCTACCGAGTACAGCCGCTATAAGGAAAACTATCTGTCGGGTCTCGACAAGATGTGGGAAGGCCGCGACAAGCGTCCCAACAATCAGTTCTATAACGAATGCAAGGGAAACTTCCTGCAGCACGAGCCCATCCTGCCGCTGGAATACACTTACCAGACCATGAAGCAGCTGGTGCCGGCCATTCCACTGGAGGCCATCAATGCTGCCATGAAACAGCTCATGCCGAAGAACGACTCCAATATGGTCATCGTCAACTTCAACCACGAAAATGCCACCGGCATCTATCCTACCCGCGAGAATCTGCTCGCCGCCGTGCAGGCTGCCCGCACGGAGAACATACAAGCCTTCGTGGACAGCGTGAAGAACGAGCCACTGATCGCCCAGATGCCCAAGGCCGGCAAGATCAAGCGCGAGGTGAAGAACGACAAGTTCGGCTACACCGAGCTCACACTGAGCAACGGCGTGAAGGTCGTCCTGAAGAAGACCGATTATAAAAAAGACGAGGTGACCCTCTCCGGTGAGGGTGAGGGCGGCTCATCGCTCTATGGCCCGCAGGACTATGTGAACACCCAAGTCTTCAACAACGTCATCGGCATCAGCGGCCTGGGCAATTTCTCGAGCACAGAACTAGGTAAAGCTCTAGCCGGAAAGATAGCCAATGCCAACTTGTCGATGAGCGAGCGTAAGATGAGCATCGACGGAGGGTCAACCCCGAAGGATGTGGAGACGCTCCTGCAGATGACTTATCTCTATATGACCCATATCAACAAGGACCCGAAAGCGTTCGACAACCTGATGGAACAGTTCAAGGTGAGCCTCAAGAACCGCGATCTCTCTCCCGAGACCGCCCTTAGCGACACCCTCACGGCCGTCCTCTACGGCCACGACCCGCGCCTGGCTCCGCTCACGCTCGACAAGCTGCCACAGATCAGTTACGACCGCATCCTGCAGATGGCCAGTGAGCGCACGGCTACTGCCCAGGGATGGACGTTCACCATCATCGGCAACTATGACGAACAGACCATCCGCCCATTGATATGCCAGTATCTGGGTTCGCTGCCCACCAAGGCCAAGGCCGTGAAAGGCAAGCGCCTCTCGCAGCTGGTGAAGAATAATGTGGAGAATGCCTTCGAGCGCAAGATGGAAACACCCAAGGCCAACGCTTACGTCTTCTGGCTCAACGAGCAGCTGCCTTACTCGCAGGAGAAGTCCATTCAGGCCAGCCTCGCTGGCGACATCCTCACCATGGTCTACCTGAAGAAGATTCGCGAGGAGGCCAGCGCAGCCTATACCTGCGGCGCACGTGGGTCGATCAGCCATGCCGACGACGGCTATCATGTGGCTCAGCTCATGGCAGCATGCCCCATGAAACCCGAGAAGAAAGACGTGGCCCTCAAGATTATGAACGACGAGGCCACATCCATGGCTCAGAGCGTGGATGCCGACATGCTGACAAAGACGAAGGCCGCCATGGTGAAGAATCTCGACACGGTTCAGAAAACCAATGCCTACTGGTCGACGGTCATCGACGCGTGGCGCACCTTCGGCATCGATATCCACAGCAACTATAAACAGCTCATAGAGGCGCAGACGCCCGAAACCATCAAGGCTTACATGCAGATGTTCTTCAAGGGCGCCAACAAGGTCTCGGTCATCATGATGCCGAAGAATTAACAGCATACAGGAAGGCGCAGACGCCTTTCTGAAATCCATCGGGGAGCATATCGGCAACGGCCGGCATGCTCCCCGGTCAATTTCAGCCCTATGGGAATAGATGAAAAAAATACAGGAATCTTTGCCGGTATTGAAAATAATGAGTACCTTTGCTTCCGATTTGCAAAGAGAATAATGATAACTGTGGAAGAATTTGGCTGCTTGCAACCACATAAAAAAATGCTAAAACTGCAAAATCCCAAACGATTTTACGGTCACTTGGCGTTTTTCCACTTCAATAAAAATTGGGAAAATGAGCTATTTGTTTTCATCAGAATCAGTTTCTGAGGGACATCCAGACAAGGTGTCCGATCAGATCAGCGACGCATTGGTAGACCAGTTTCTGGCCTACGACGATCATGCACACTGCGCCATCGAGACGTTTGTCACCACGGGGCAGGTTGTCATCATGGGCGAGGTGCGCTCAGAGGCCTACATCGACTTGCAGGCCATTGCCCGCCAGACCATTAAGAAAATAGGGTACACCAAGTCGGAATACCAGTTCGACGGTGACTCCTGCGGCATCCTTACCGCCATCCACGAACAGAGCGACGACATCAACCGTGGCGTCGACCGCGGCGACGACGAGAACCAGGGCGCCGGCGACCAGGGCATGATGTTCGGTTATGCCATCAACGAGACAGAGAACTACATGCCCGTTTCGCTCGATGTGGCCCATCTCATCATGCGCACGCTGGCCGAGATCCGCAAAGAAGGTCGCCAGATGACCTATCTGCGCCCCGATGCCAAGAGTCAGGTCACCGTGGAATACAGCGACGAGGGCATCCCCCAGCGCATAGACACCATCGTGGTGAGCACGCAACACGACGAGTTCGACGCCGACGAGCCCATGCTCCGGCGCATCAAGGACGACGTCATCAACATTCTCATGCCGCGCGTCAGGCAGCAGATACATTCCGAAAAGGTGCTGCACCTCTTCGGCGACGACATCAAATACTTCGTCAACCCCACGGGCAAGTTCGTCATCGGCGGCCCTCATGGCGACACGGGACTCACCGGCCGCAAGATTATCGTCGACACGTATGGCGGAAAAGGCGCCCATGGCGGCGGTGCTTTCTCCGGTAAGGACTCGTCGAAGGTAGACCGCTCGGCCGCTTATGCAGCCCGCTACATTGCCAAGAACATGGTGGCCGCAGGCGTGGCCGACGAGATGCTGGTACAGGTGAGCTATGCCATCGGCGTGGCCCGGCCCGTGAACATCTATGTAAACACTTACGGGCGCAGTCATGTAAAGATGAGCGACGGCGAGATTGCGCACTACATCGACCGTCTCTTCGACCTTCGCCCGAAAGCTATCGAGCGCATTCTGAAACTCCGTCAGCCCATGTTCTTCGAGACGGCGGCTTATGGACACATGGGCCGCAGGAACGAAGTGGTAACCAAGACTTTCACCAGTCATTACTACGAGACGAAGACCCTGCAGGTAGAACTCTTCACATGGGAGAAACTCGACCGTGTAGACGAAATAAAGAAGGCATTTAAACTATAAACGTAACGATGACACAGCAGGCCGATTCATTGGTCGTGAAAGACGCGGCAGCAGACGCTCAGCAACAGCAAGTGCACATGCACCGCCAGCCTACACCGGCGCAGATATTACGCTGGCTGCCCCGTGATGCCACGCCCGAGCAGCAAGACTCTGCCATTCAGGCCAACATCCAGCCGTCGGAGATACACTGGAGCGCGCACCCCGATACACTGCACCTGCCCGGGCAACCCATCGGAAAGAGTTTCCGCGACGTCAACCTGCCGCAGTACTACCGCGAATCGTTCTTCAAGAAGAGCCCTTACTATCACGAGGAACTGTCAGGCAGACGCCTGGGCGTGGCCGGCGACCCTGTGCCCTACACCATTGCGGGCGACAACCTCATCACCAGTCTGCTGCTGGGTTGTTTCATTCTGGCCATGATAGCGTTTGCGCAGTCGCGCAAGTTTATCACCCGTCAGGCCAAAAGCTTCTTCTATGCCCGGCGCTACTCCACGACAACCATCACCGAGACGTCGAGCGAACTGCGCTTCCAGCTCTTCCTCATCATCCAGACCTGCCTGCTGCTCTCCCTGCAGTTCTTCTTCTATCTCCGTACGTTCGTTACCGATACCTTTATCATCGAGCAGTATCAGATGATAGGCATCTTCACGGGAGTCATAGCGGGCTATTTCCTGATCAAGCTGCTTCTCTATGCTTTCTCAGGCTGGGTGTTCTTCGGCAAGAAGCAGAGCATACAGTGGCTGACCTCTTTTCTCTTCCTGATTTCCATCGAAGGAGTGGCCCTTTTTCCGATGGTTATCGTACAGGCTTACTTCTCTGTCCCGATGAAATATGCCTTCATCTACACCCTTGTTGTGCTTCTTTTGTTTAAGATATTGACATTTTACAAGATCTATCTTATCTTTTTCAGGCGAAAAGACGCCATTCTGCAAATAATTTTGTACTTTTGTGCGCTCGAAATCATACCCATGCTCTCGTTATGGAGTGCTTTGGTCACTATAGGGGGTTATTTGAAAATAAATTTTTAGGACACTGATGATTAAGAAGATTTTGGTTTCGCAACCGCGACCGACGAGTGAAAAGTCGCCTTACTTCGACTTCGAGAGAGAGTTTGGAGTAGAGTGCATATTCCGTCCCTTTTTCAAAGTAGAGGGAATCCCAGCAAAAGAGTTTCGTCAACAGAAGATTAACATTCTTGATTTTACAGCGATTGTCTTCACGTCGCGCCATGCTATCGACAACTTCTTTAAGTTGGCAAAGGATATGCGCATTACCATTTCCGAAGACATGAAGTATTTCTGCGTTATAGAGACGATTGCGCTCTATATCCAAAAGTATGTGCAATACCGCAAGCGCAAAGTGTTCTTCGGTACCACAGGCAAGATGGAAGACCTCGTGCCGTTGATGCAGAAGCATAAAGGTGAAAAATATCTCGTTCCGCAGAGCAGTGTTCACAACGATGACATAAAGAATCTGCTCGATGCCAAGAAGTTGCAGCACAAGGAGTGCGTGATGTACCGCACCGTAAGCAACGACTTCACGGAGGAGGAAATCAAAAACTTCGACTACGATATGCTAGTGTTCTTCAGTCCTACGGGCGTGAAGGCACTACAGAAGAACTTCCCCGATTTCAAGCAAGGCGATATCCGCATCGGTACCTTCGGCCCCGCCACCTCGAAGACGGTTCTCGACGAAGGCCTCCGTCTGGACGTGTCGGCTCCCTCACCGGAGCATCCTTCGATGACGAGCGCACTGAAAGCCTACTTGAAGGAACATCAAAAATAAAACAACCGGAAACATGTCTGCATCTGCAGCGCTCACATTGAGTAAAGAGGAGCGGCTATGCAGCAGAACGCTGATAGACAGGCTCTTTAACGGGGGCGGCAGTCGGTCGATGACGGCTTTTCCCTTAAGGATGGTTTATCTCAAGGCCGACCGTGAGCCCCATGCGCCGCAAGTGCAGATGATGGTGAGCGTGCCGAAACGCTATTTCAAGCGCGCCGTGAAGCGCAACCGGGTCAAACGGCAGGTGCGCGAGGCTTTCCGCAAGCAGAAGACGGCGCTCCTCGCACGTATGGAGGTGGAGACCGGCCAACAGCTTATACTGGCTTTCATCTGGCTCGACGCCAAACTGTATGACAGCAAGGTGGTGGAGCAGCGTGTCGGGAACCTTATCGAACGGGCGAGTGAAAAACTATGAACCTGCTGAAAACCATTCTGCATCTGTTGTCACGGGTAATCACAGGATTGCTGGTGGCTCCCATCGTGTTTTATCAGAAGTTCATCACACCCTATACACCGCCGTCGTGCCGGTTTACGCCCACGTGTTCTGAATATGCGCGGCAGGCATTGCTCAAGTATGGGCCCCTCAAGGGACTGGCGCTTGCCATCCGGCGTATCCTCAGATGCAACCCGTGGGGTGGTTCGGGATACGACCCCGTACCGTGAACGAAGCAAAATAGAGAATGGGGAATGATGACAGGTCTTTCCTGTTTCTGTCCATCGTGTTTCTGCTTCTGTCCGGTGGACTCTTTCCCCGTTTGGTAATAAGCAATAACGCATAAAGATAAAAGCAACATAAATAGATATGACAAAAAACTTTGTTGAAGAGTTGAAATGGCGCGGTATGGTGGCACAGATGATGCCCGGTACCGAAGAATTCCTGATGAAGGGAATGGCGTCCGCCTATCTGGGTACCGACCCCACGGCCGACTCCCTGCACATCGGTCACCTGTGCGGCATCATGATGCTGCGTCACTTCCAGCGCTGCGGCCACAAGCCTTATCTGCTCGTCGGCGGTGCCACGGGTATGATCGGCGACCCTTCCGGCAAGAGCCAGGAGCGCAACCTGCTGGATGCCGACACCCTGTACCACAACCAGGAAGCCATCAAAGGCCAGGTGAGCAAGTTCCTCGACTTCGAGAGTAAAGAGCCCAATGCCGCCGTGATGGTAAACAACTACGACTGGATGAAGGATTTTACGTTCCTCGATTTCGTGCGCGAGGTGGGCAAGCATATTACCGTGAACTACATGATGGCCAAGGACTCCGTTCAGAAGCGTCTCAACGGCGAGGCGCGCGACGGTCTCTCCTTCACCGAGTTCACCTATCAGCTCCTTCAGGGCTACGACTTCATGTATCAGTATCAGCACTACGGCGTAAATATGCAGATGGGTGGAAACGACCAGTGGGGTAACATGACCACCGGCACGGAGCTCATCCGCCGCATGCTCGGTGCCGAGACGGAGGCTTTCTGCCTCACCTGTCCGCTCATCACCAAGGCCGACGGCAAGAAGTTCGGCAAGACGGAAAGCGGCAACGTATGGCTCGACCGCAACCGCACCACGCCTTACGCCTTCTATCAGTTCTGGCTCAACGTGTCGGACGATGACGCCGAGAAATACATTAAGATATTCACCTCTCTGGACCGCGACACCATCGACGCGCTCATTGCCGAACATCGCCAAGATCCCGGACGCCGCATACTTCAGAAGCGTCTGGCCGACGAGGTAACCACCATGGTGCACTCGGCCGAAGACCTGCAGATGGCCCATGAGGCCAGCAACATCCTCTTCGGAAAAGCTACCAAGGAGAGCCTGCTGAAGATCGACGAGGCTACCCTGCTCGACGTATTCGCCGGCGTGCCCCACTTCGAACTCGCCAAGGATCAGCTGGGCCAGCCGGCCGTAGATCTTTTTACGCGCGAGGATGTCAATATCTTCAGTTCCAAGGGAGAGATGCGCAAGCTCGTGCAGGGCGGCGGTATCTCGCTCAACAAGGACAAGCTGGGCGCTTTCGACCGCCTCGTCACGGCCGACGACCTCATCGACGGCAAGTTCCTGCTCGTTCAGCGCGGTAAGAAGAACTACTTCCTGATTACGGTGAGGTAGAAAAATTTACATAAAAATTTGGTAGTGGACTAAAAATCCACTACCTTTGTACCCGCAATTGTCCCATGGTGTAATGGTAGCACTACAGTTTTTGGTTCTGTCAGTGGTGGTTCGAATCCGCCTGGGACAACATTTCTAATCTTTTGATAAGCTGTTATCGGAGGATTTTTTTGTTCTTCACCAATGGAAGTAGAGAAGTACACGGTTATTTACATTGATTATCATGGAAGAAGTTGACTTTCTTTTCAAAGCCTATTACCGTCCGCTCTGTCTCTATGCCATCCATTATCTGCAGCAACCGGAGGCGGCCGAAGACGTAGTGCAGGACTGTTTCGTGCGTTTGATAGAACGAAACAGCGACACCGGACAGCCGAGAAACACGAAAGCATTCCTCTATACGGCCGTGCGCAATGCCTGCCTGAACATTCTGCGGAGTCAAAGCGCCATCCCCACAGACATCATGCCCAGCGACCTCGAAGGCGTCATTACCGACGAGGAAGCCCGCGAGCGCTCCGTGCACGAGGCACGTCTCTGGACGGTCATCGACACCTTGCCGGCCCGTGAACGCGAGGTGTTCCTCAAAAGCAAACGCGACGGCATGACCTATCGTGCCATTGCCGCCGAACTGGGGCTGTCGGAGAAAACCGTTGAGCACCACATCTCCAATGCCCTCAGGCATCTGCGCGGCAAAGAGAAGGACATTCTCTATCTACTCTGCTGGGTAGCGTAAGTTTTTACTGGCCCTTGATAACACCATTACCCGTCCTTAGTAATTTACCGGGAAACCAAGGGACTCAGGTACCGAAATTCCAATCTCATTCCCTTCTTATGATGCGAAAGCATGGTTTCATCCATGCCAGGATGTATGCCCATATTTTTCGGCATGAGAATACGCAACAAAAAAACTGACGCCATTCTTTCTCAATGGCGCCAGTCTCATTATGGATTGTGTATGATGAAGTGCATTAATAGGAACTGAACTCGATGGCTGCGGGCGTGCCGTCGTGGAGCGTCTCGGCACTGACATCGAGGAAAGTGGTGTTGCGGGCGTTGCAGCATTCTATCGTTGCCTCGCCGTTGGCATCGGTCTTCACGCTCGGATTCCAGTAGAGTGTACGGCGGTTGTCCACAACGAACTCCGACTCCACATTGTTGCCATAGATGGGCGAATAGCAGGCTGCCGGTATCTCGTAACCTTGGATGTAAGTCTTGCGGATGCCATGCGTCGGCGTATAGTTGGCATTGCTGCGCCAGTCTTTTGCCATGGTAAAATCACAGCGCAGCGCAGAGCCAGCACCGATTTGGTCAGGGGTACGCGTGTTCAGGTCGGTAGAGAGTTCCTTGTTACGGGTGTCCGTCGCGCGCAAGTCCTCATCAAACGCCTTAGAAGTCACGCGGCCGGCAAAATCCCAGTAGAGAGTGGCGTAATCGATCATGTCAGTAACGCCCTGTTGCAACTCATAGTTAGACTCCCGGCCGTTGAGGCTGATGTAAACCGGTGCGCCCTGATAGACCATCGCCACAGAATCGTCCATGGTGGTAAACTCGCTCGCGGTGGTAGACGTGCTCTGCTTGTCGAGCGTGGTCTGCGATTTGACGTGGCTGGCCATCATCGTCTTGGAATAATCATTGTCGAAGGCGGCATTGGCACCCGTACTCGTGCGCTCAGCGGTGTGGAGCTGGATGTTGCTGTTCAACTCGTGCAGCAGTTCAGGAATAGAATTGGCTGGCGGCTGCCCCTTGTCGCGCTGCTGCTCCATGTAACGGCGCACATTGTAGAAGCCCACGATGCGGCGCTCGAACGTCTTCGTATCTAGCAGGGAGTGGGTATTCAGCCTTTTGGCTTTCACCTCCACTTCGCCTAGCTTAATGGCATCCTTGTCCATCGCGGCTTTTACCTGCTCTTCTATAGCATGGTTCACCAGAGTGATGTTCTTAGGCTGATCCCAGTGCGGACTGAGTTCCTCCACATCGTAGGCACGCAGCTCCGGTTCAAAGTTACGATCGAGATAGATGTAAGTGTTGCGGTTGTAAGTTTTCTTATCCCGGTGGGTCTGGATGAGCGTTTCCAGCCAACCCTGGAAAGAATTGATAGGAAGCGCGAAGCGGCCCAGCGAGTCGGCCTTCACGGAACCGGCCAGAACGATGTCATTACGCAACGACATCACCGTCACGTCGATGCCAGGCTGGGGCTTGTCGTAGAGAGATTTCACCTGTCCATAAAGGTTGAGCCGCAGCTCCGGCATATATTTGGGTTTGAAACTCGCTACATTGAACGTCGTGGCAAGGTCGTACTGCCGCCATCCGCGGATGATGAGCAGATTGTCGAGCATGCGCCGGCGGGCCGCAGAGGTGTTGTCCAGATAGTAGGCGGGTCGGGGAATGAAGCCCTTGAGCTCAGAGGTCAGCAACAGGTCGGTAAGCACGTTGTCGGCATCCTTGCGGTAGTCGAAGTCGTTACCGTCGCGCACGGCCACCGAGAGATCAGCATCGGGAACGGGATTGCCGGCGGCATCGGTAAGCTTCACTTTCACCGTGGCGTGCCTCAGCGGCGCGTAGATTTGGCTGTCGGTCGATCCTGACAGGTGAAGGGTGTCGGCAGGATAGACGAAACTGAACCTATCGTTGAGCGTGGCGCCCTTGGCATTAATGAGCGATATACGGATGAGACCTGCGGGAAGGTCAGTAGTATTCATGCGGATGGTGGCACTGGGAGTGCCGTCCAAGTGGACGGGAGCATAAGCGCAGGGCGTGCCGCGCGAATAGAGAAACAGGGCCAGTGGTTCGACAGGCGTGGTGGCACCATGGGAAACGGTCACCTCGCAGTCGCCTTTGCCTGACTTCACGTACAATGTGTAGCCGTCAGCCTCGGCGTCGGGCAGGTCGAACTTATACGACTTGCCGCCAAAAAGCAGTTCCACCTTGGCGGGTTTGTCGCCGGGCGTATAGAGAAAACTGCCCATGCCGTCGTGAATGGTGGAGACGGGAGACTGTCGCTCTCCACCTGGAGAGAGCAGATAACCCTGCACGTCCACCCAACCGCTGTCGGCACTCACGGTCTCGAAGCCCACGATAGAAGGAATGCCCCTGACGAGCCGGCCACCTTCGGGATAGAAGTGGGCCGTAAGCGTTTTGAGCTTCTCCGTGGGGCGCTGCTTCATGGTCTGATCCATGGAATACTTGGCGATGGAGCGCGACGCCTCGTCCTTGTTGATTCGCTTACGGTAGACGGGCAGCGTGCGCGAGAAGTAAGCAGGATTGTCGAAGGCCAGCATCCACTTGGTATAGGCCCGCACCTCGTAATAACCGGTAAAGAAGGCCTTTGCCAGTGAGAAGTAACCGCTTCCTGTGCCATTGGTGATGGAGATAATCTGACGGTCTACGACATTGCCCAACTGGTCGACCAAGTCTACATACAAGGGCTTGCTCAGCACAGTGGGCTTATTGTCGCGGGCCGTCACCACGTAAGCCTTAAACCAGATACTGTCGCCCTGATAGTAACTATTGTTGTCGAAGTGCAGATAGACCTTCTCCTGCGGATAATCGTTGGCAAACTGCTGGGCGGCGGCGAAATAACGCGCGAAAGCCGTAGAGTCCTGTGCCGACGCCGAAACAGACACAAGAAAGAAAAGCAATGCCAAGGTATACCGAATCGTATGTTTCATAAAAGATAAGTTTTGGATGGTAGTTTCACTTTTAATGGTTTACAAAGATAGCAAAAGTATTTTATAAACCCATGCACTCGATATCCTCTTTTTTCTTTTCTTGCACTCCGTTAAGGTTCATTCAATGTTAGCGGGCTCGCCAGTGCTGATGCCGGCGGCGAAACCCGATGACGCAGAGGGCAAACGCCAACGCATGAAAATCAGTGATGACAGCCTCCGATCGCCCTGCAAGCCATCTGTTTCATCTACCCAGAGGCATAAGTGCCAAAAAACTCCCGGCCGATAACGCATAACTGAAAAGTTTTTATTACTTTTGCAGAAATAACAAAA
>OBMA010001806.1_pt1 | contig 12872 bp, 6 predicted proteins | sample 1539141 | NCBI WGS metagenome assembly OBMA01 (sample SAMEA3991484, study PRJEB22521) | metagenome | biome: anthropogenic terrestrial biome; feature: sewage plant; material: raw primary sludge | place: Sweden | collected 2012-09-26 | reverse complement strand
GTCCTCTTTGAGGGCTTTTGCATCGCTGTCAACCATCAGTACGTTGTCGGTCAGTCCTTCCGCTTTGACACTTTGAAGCCTGATGTGCTGATCCTTATTATCCCTCATCTGAGTAACCTCACCTAAGGGAGTGTAATGGATACCCGAAGAGCGCATGACTGTGATATAATCATAATTGTTGTTTCTCAGCCACAACAGATTGCTTTTACTGGAAAAACCGGCATCCATTACAATGACGCGTTTCCCGGGATTGAGCCCCTGCTCTAATGAACCCACCATTTCCTGCAATGTAGTAACATCCTGACGGTTTCCCTCAAAGATTTCTGTCCTCACGAGCAATCCGTCGGTGTTGACGACAGCTGCCAGAACAACCACCTTCAGGTCATTCCTTCTTTCTTTGGAACGTCCGTACTGAAAGATCTGTGATGACCCGTAGACTCCCTCTGCATACATGTTTGTGATGTCAAACAGTAGTATCTTCTCTTCTATCTCGAACATCGAACAAGCCTGTTTGTGGAGGTAGTCCTCCATCTTACGGTGTATGTCATACAGTTCTCGTGAACCCTTGTAAAGCATATCCTTGGTAACCCGACTGTGGTCTATACCAAACATCTCACATAGGGCGGAATTCTCCCGAAGATAGCTGACTGTCCGGAGCTCAGAACAAGGATAGATGGCACGCGCGACGATTTGCATGCATGCTATGTCACACTGAAGGCGGCTCCATCCCAATGACAACAGGAAACGGTCGATGCCGAGTTTCCGTAGCATATCATAGCAGATATGTTCTGCACCAATACTGCGGGGCATACCGGCGCTCATGCTTTTCCAGTTAATAGTCACCAGCTCACGCTTGAGCTCCTCTGCCTTACGTTGGGATTCTTCCTTTAGGCGAATGTCTTCAGCCATACGTAGTTTCTCCTGCTCGTGATGGTCTTTATATGAAGAATAAATGGATAGTGCCAGCTCATATATATCCTGACGTTCACTCATCAGGTATTGGACACGGCCAATCATGCCGTCAAGAAGCCGGGCTAATTCCTTACGTTCGCTATCGTTGGGCAAAGTCTTCAGCTCACCAAGAAAAAAAATCATTCGCTGCTGAGCATGACCATTTCCTCCGCGGTACGATTCGCAAAGCCGGTAATAAGTGTAGGGCACCATTACGCTGCCGTCTTCACTCTTTCTCCATTTCTTTTGGCCCTTTATATACATTTCGCAGGCAAAGGTAATGAGTTTTTGGGAGATAACATCGCACCGTAGGTGCCACACAAAAGGGGTTTTGGAGAAGTACACCATCGAATTTTATAATCTTTCACTAAAAAACACCCTGAAAAGGATGAAAAGTGGTTGATCTTGGCTATTCTGTTTGGATTATTTAACGGAGGAACATTCTAACGCTGCAATGTGGGTTAATATGAAACAAAAATTTGTGCTGTCATGTATGTAATTTCCATTCGTGCATGCCAATTATCAAAAGTCATTGATAAAGTATTTAAATGATACTGTGTACGGAGACAAACTATCAAAATGGTATTTTACTTTGGATTTGGTTAAATTTTCTTTGTTTTATTATTTATTCTAGATTATTTATACTAAATTTGTACTTTTGATATATTATATAATATTATGGCAGGAAATCAACAAGATTTGGCGGAAAATCGCATCAAAGCAGTTCTGGCTTATAAAAAATATTCATGCCGATGGCTTGCTCAACAGATTGGTATGAGTGAAAATACCGTTTCAAGATGGTATTCTAACAGATTTCAACCTTTTCTTCAACAGCTAGGAAAGGTTGCGAATGCATTGGATGTAGACATACGCGAATTGATTAGACCTACCAAACAAATAATGTGATAGTGAACGCTATTATATTATTTAGTAACATGTATTTAGTTTTATGTATAAGATAGAATGGGATAAGAAAACGCGGGGGGTTGTGCTTAAAATAGTTATAACCAATAACACATTGGGGATAGCACCACGCCCAGTATTTTATGAAGAACTTGATTTGCTCGGATTAAGTGGACTCGGATGGGACTATCCACATTCCGAGGCACCTCTGATGTGGGCAATTAATAAACAATATTTTTATTGCGGCGTCAGACTTTTTGATGCAAAAGGGGCTAACATTTATCAAAAACCGACATTGGAGTTTCAACCAAACATTAGTCCTATGGAACTTCAACCAGTAGATATAAAGGGGATGCTCAAAAAAAATTCCGATTTGATGTTTGTCTTGGAAAATGAGGCAATAGAATTTATCCGCGATACGTTTACTGCATACACCAAAGTCAACAAAACTTATGAGAAATCAGAATCCAATAAGATTGATTTTGAAGCATTGGCGGTAAAGGTTGAAAAGGCAAGTCGCCAGAAAATGGCTGTTGTAAAAGAGGATTGCGATAGCTTTGACATTATGTCCCTTGAAGCCGCAAAGGGCGAAGGAAAGCGTGTTCTTCTCTCAACAAAGATAGACCGATTCATCGCTTCTTTCTCTGGTGGAAAAGATTCTCAGGTGGTGCTTGATTTATGTACTCGTGCCATTCCTCCAACTGATTTTGAGGTTATCTATAGTGATACAGGATATGAATTGCCCTCATCGTTAACTCTATATGACGATGTTCAGAAGTATTACAAGAAGAAATTTCCTGCCTTAAAGTTTCACCTGACAAAGAATCACGAATCCGTCCTTAACTATTGGGATAAAATTGGAACTCCTAGCGATACGCATCGCTGGTGTTGTTCGATTATGAAAACGGCTCCTTTATATAAAACTTTGAAAATTGATGGAACCAAACAAGCGCATGTTCTTGCGTTTGATGGTATTAGAGCTGAGGAATCATTAAGAAGAGAAAATTATCAGAGAATTAGTAAGGGCAAACATACATTTGTTTATAATGCACATCCAATTTTGAAATGGAATGCAGTTGAAATATTTCTATACCTATTTAGTCATAAACTTAATATAAATATTGCATATAGAGTAGGTAAAGCAAGAGTAGGTTGCTTAATTTGTCCTTTTTCCACATCGTGGGATGATATGATTACCAATCAAGTGTATAAAGAAGAATTGTCTCCTTTTGTGGAAAGGCTTAATAAATATGGTAGTCAAGTAAAAATATCCAATATTGACAATTATATAAGTGATAGACGTTGGAAACTAAAATCATTAGGTGATAGAACAATGGTGTTACCTGAAGTAAACTTTAAAAGTAACACAAATTCATTGGACTTCGAGGCTGAGATAAAAAATCCCAGACAACCATTACAGACATGGATGACTGCTATTTGTCCTTTCACGATTAAGAAAACATGTAGTGGAATTTCTGGTGAACTTTTCTTTGACAAAGAAGTATATCCATATGAAATCAAAGTAAAAGGTAATATTACTTCATTGAAAGTTCTAGGAAGAATCACAAACAATATGTTGTTCCTACTAAGAAGGCTCATATACAAATCGGCATATTGTATCAACTGTGAGGTATGTGAAGTCGATTGCCCAACAGGGGCTTTAACAATAAATTCAAATATAAAAATAGACAAAAACAAATGCATCCATTGTCACAAGTGCTTTAATGCTCATGACAGAGGGTGCGTCGCTGCAGATTGTACACGTATGATAAACGATTCAGAAAGAAAATTAACGGCAAAAGTACAAGGATATAAGACTTTTGGCCTTCGTGAAGAGTGGATTGAAGAATACTTTCTTAATCCAGAAAAATTTTGGTCTGAAAATTCTCTCGGAACTGCACAAGTAGATTCTATGAAAGCTTGGTTACGTGACGCAGAAATAACAGACACAAAAAATAAGATAAGAGAACTTGGTGTCATTCTTCAGGAAATCTATAAAGACAACCCCATACTTTTTTGGGAAATTGCCTATATCAACCTCTCTTACAACTCTTTTATTGTAAAATGGATTTGCAATAATATCGGTGTAGGACAATTGTATAATAAAAGAACAATTCGTGAAGAAATTGCCAATCAAGGCTTCACAGGCTCTTTGTCCACCATAGAGAATGCGGCATCTGCATTTATTGACATGGCCAAGAAAAGTCCAGTTGGAGAAGATTTATTTCAAGGGGTAATTGAAGGAAAAGAAGGTTTAATTAAGAACTCATACGACGACCTTAGCATTGAAGCTGTGGCTTATTCAATATATAAATTTGCCCAACTTCGCGAAATGAATATGTTGCGAGTATCAGAGTTGTATCGCCCAGAGGAAGAACATGGAGTCTATAAGGAATTTCGTATGACAAAAGAAGCGTTGTTGAAAAAACTTAGGATTTTAAGCGCTGATTCTAATCGAGTCCTTCTGGCAGAATTAAACATGGGTCTTGACCATATAACATTGCGTAATGACCTGACTACTATTGAGATACTAAAAAAACTATCATTGTAATTATGGACTTACTATTGTCTACATACAATGACATGCTAATGTCGCTATATCAGGGGTTTAAAAACGGATTTGTGTCTGTATCAAAGCCTTTGTATCTTTTGACTATCTTGGAGGCGATTGACAAAGGAGAACTTACTTGTAACAAGATAAATTTGGACAATAAATACATACGTGAATGCTTTGGCTCTATGTATGAAAAAGTTAACGGTGATAAAAAGGGATATGATTTATCTTTCTTTATTCGACCTTACTTTCATATGAGATCATCGGATTTCTATTATCTGATTTGGAAAGAGAAATCTGTTCCTAAAGCCAATAACAATACTCCCTCCGCCAAATATCTAAGAGAGAACTTACTCTATGCTAAGTTAGATGACGAATTGTGGAATTTGTTACAAGTTCCGAAGAACAGAGAAACAATTAGAAAAAATATTATTAACAGATATTTCAGTCGTTAAAAATAAAAGAATATGCCTACAAAGTATGATGACATCATAAAATTACGTGGTGGAAAAGCTGCCTACAATATCACCGACGAAAAGAAAGGTGAGTGGACATCTTTTATCCCAAATAAGCAATTTAACAGTGTTTTGAGTACTGTTATCAAATCAGTTCGAGGTAATGACATTGACAACCATAAGTCGTTTTGGATAAATGGTACATACGGTACAGGTAAGAGTCATGCTGTGGCTGTCATTAGCCACCTTCTTGGAGATGATGTAGATGACATTCGTGACTGGGTTGACTTAGAATATGGTGCAACTCAGTTTGAACAGATGCATACAGCAATTTATTCTTTGCGTGAGCAACTGCGCTTGATGACAGTGAAGGTGTATGGACTGAACGCGATGACACATCCTTCAGACCTAGCCCTTGTGTTGCAGAAGGCGGTGATAAATACTCTTGAAGCCAAAGGCATAAATATTTGTGTACCAACAGATTTTGACACTTATATAAACCAGATAAGGAAAAATCCAGAAATATGGGATCACCTTATAGAGTCTAATACAGCTCTTTCAAGTATCGTCGCAAATAGAGAACAACTTATAAGCAATCTAGAAGATAATGACCTTAGCACATTCCATAAAGTGAGTGATACCCTCCGCAAAACAGGTTTTGACGTTCGCATGGACAACAATAGTATGAAGCAATGGTTTGTTGAGATACAAGATAGAATGCGCGAACTTGGGCTTTATAATGGCTTACTTATCGTTTGGGATGAATTTACTGATGTAATGAATGATGCTATCGGGCTACCTGTGCTTAAAGAAATGCAGGAAATTGCAGAGAAATTTATGAACGAAGAGAACAGTTCATATTTTTTCCTTATTTCTCACCCGTCAGCATTTGACAAACTGGGGGCTGAACAATTGAAGCAGACTGATGGCCGTTATCACAGAATGAAGTATAACATGGAGTCTGTGTCGGCATTCAAAATTATGTCGCGTAAGTTTGAAGTGATTGATGAAGTACGACACAGCCAAATGTGCCAGGAGTTTTATCAGATGAACCCCGATCTTCTTGAAGTTCTTACACGGGCCAGCAATGATCCTCAATCAACGCGCGAAGACCTGCTAAATCTGTATCCGCTCCATCCTGGGACAGCCAATCTCGCAACCCATTATGCTACGGTAATTGGTTCTTCAAGCAGAAGTGTATTTGAGTTCCTTGGTCAGAATGATGCCATTCGTGCATTCTTGGAGAATGAGACTGCTTTTTTGAACAGAGATACTATTACGACTGATTATCTATGGGACTATGTCCTGAAGGTATTCCTGGACGATGTAACAAACTATGGTGCTATTACCGAACGTTTCAACTCTTACATGAATCAGGTCGCTAGCATGGGCGATGCCTATTTTGCCGTTTTCAAGGGTATTTTGTTGCTTAATGCATTTAACAACGTTTCTGGAGAAAATAACAATGGACTTATCACTCCATCGGAAAATAATATACATTATCTATTCACAGGTACTAGATACGCAGACAAAGTTGATGAAGTGTTGAACTGGTTCAATGAAGAAGGCATCATCCAACGGGCTCCTGGTGGTTTGTATTCTGTGCAGTTCTCTGCTCTTCCTTCAGGCGAGATTGAGGAAAAAAAGATTGAAATGCGTAATGTCCAATTCCGTTACACACATCAGATCTTGAATTTCTCTGATGCAGCAAGCACTTTCTTTGAAAAAAAGTTTATGCAGAAAGTGATACGTCCTTACGTATACAAATTCTATTCAGACGTAGAAAATGATTCATCTCTTAGAAGTCAGATTAAGAATGGGCGGAAGGAAACAAAAGACAGCTCTTTTTTCTTTGCTTTGTTGATGTCTCGTAACAACACGGAGCTTGCCACGTTGCGTTCTTTTGCAGAGAAGTGTGCTACCGATGAAAACGATAAGGATTTAAAGAACATTGTCTTCATCGTTTTCGATGAAGTTCTTGGTGATATCAAATATGAACAATTTATAGAATATCAGGCTAACTATGCCTGTGCCAGCAGTCATGGATTTTTGGATCAACAGAAGACACATCGAGACCATGCAACATCTATGGTGAAAGAATGGATGGATTCGACGCAGCGAAATAATGCCACGATATACATTAACGGCATTGACAGTCAGCCAATATCCGTTAAGCATATTTCGAGCATTGTAAATTCTGCCATTACACCAGCAATATTTCCATACGCTCCCGATTCCTATGAACTGTTGCGGCAAAGAGCTCCGAGTACATTCTGGAAGCCACAGAACTCTAAAGAAATAGTTCGTTCTTTCCTTTTCAACAATACAAAAGACGAATTTACAAAGCTAACAGCACAGATGCGTCCGATACAATATCTGATACAGGACTGCCTTGACGAAAACATGAACTGGAAGGAAGATATTCCAGAGAATCATCCTTTTAAGATGGTTTTCGACAAAGTGAATGGTATTATAAAACATGCGGACAAAAGCCTACCATTTAACTTTGATGACAAATTCTCTATACTGACTAAACCGCCATACGGCTTCTATGGAAACTACGCAACAATGGGAATGATGGCATTTGCCATTAAGCCATGGGTGAATAAAATATTTGATCCACAAGGAAAGCCACGCGATGCAAACGCACTAGTTGATGACATAGTCTTGTTGTTTAAAGTATGGGATGATAAGAAGTCGAATAGTAAACTAAATTTTAAGTTCCAGACTCCCGAAGAAGGTAAACTGTGTAAAGAGCTTATTTCTCTGTTTAAACTTAATGCACACGACAATACCTATTCAGACGTAACAAGTCTGAAGGATGCTCGCTATGCGATAACCGCTGACTTTCTTTCAAAAAAGAATGCTCCTTTATGGGCCATTAAATATGCTCCAAACTCATCTTTTGCTGATCTGCCGTTTATTATCACGATAACCTATGAAATAAAGAAGTTGACTGATGATATAGTATGGATTTGTTCCGAGAGAGAGCTGAGAAATCCTGCACTAATAAATGAAACGTTGAACCTTATCGGTAATCTGCGTATAGAAATGAAAAACTTGCTGAATGTTGATGCAGCGTTTGCAGATGGATTCAAAACTTTCCTCCTTCAACTCCCTGATGTAAATGTTGTAGAGAGTGAGGTTGATGAACTTCGCCAGTACGTTGAGCAACATTTAGAGTCTACCGTCGGCTATTGGACTGAAAAAGAAGTTGAAGACAGGGCATTGCGTTGGAGGGCATCTAAGCAAGTACCAACTACTGATCCTGTCATTCTCGGAACAAGTGTTTCTGAACCATCTGCAACAACAACTAATTCTACAGTTGTCAGCAATAAACGCGAAAAAGCATACAAGCGGATTGCAGGACTTGACAACTTAGAAAAGGCAAAACGAATATTGACCAAGATATGTGAGAACAGTAATGAGTGGATATTAGACATTATTAATGCAATTTAGCTTATGTATAAAGTCTTCAATTCTGTCAATGAGCTCTATAGTGAAATAGAGGAAGATAAAAATTGGACAGGTGCGGAAAGTTCTTTTCGCAACCGTTATCCTCTGCGTTTCGTCCTCTTTGACAACTTTAGCGACTTCAATGAATTTGTTCTGGAGTGCAGCAATCATCATGTCTTTGTACAGAGCATGGAGAAATGGATGATAGAAGGTTATGATGACCAAATGGTAACACATTCACAACTGGCGAAAAGATTTGAAGAGTATATTAAGAGTATACCTGCCAATGACTTTGTAATAGCACCATTTTCCGAGATCACCCGTTTCTACGACAATGAGGTGTATGCAGAGTTTGATTCCCTTTTGAAGACTATTCGTCTAATTCAGTCACCGCAAAATGCTCAAGATAGCCATCAACGTATATATGTGCCTATAATCGGAATGCAATGTAAGATAATTCGGTTTAAGGATGACCCAAACATCAATATATGGGAATATCATTCAGGTAAGGATGTGGAAAACTATCAGTTAATACTCACCCGTGGTACAACTTATGGTGTGCAAGGCCTTGAAACAGATTTTACCCTATGCCATAGTCTTAAGGAATGGATAGAGCTGTGGAAGATCGGATGCCAAGTTAAGCAACATATAATATGCTCATCAAAGTGTATTTATGATAATTCAGCAAATGCACATCCTGACAATGCCTTCAATTATATCACATGCCAAAATGCATACGATTTTCTTAAGAAAGGTTTGGAAATAGACTTGGGGTGTTTGACATTGAATGAAGACGATTTATCAAAATGGGAACAGCTGGCCAAGAATATAAATTGTTCTCATTTCAATTTTGACGAATACGTTAATGGATATTTTAACACGCTGTCGCTAAATGATGGCGTAGATTTTGTGAGCGCATGGTTTGACGAGGATGATGAGTATTCCCGATGGATCCTGAAAATGTATTATATCAAGAAATTCAATGACAGTACATATCTCAACAGAGTCTTGATCAATTGTCCTTCTTTCAGCACGTCTGAACTATTTTCGGCCTTGGCAACCCGTATTTTTGATGAACCATTTAGTGAGGAGTCATTAAAACAGCGATGTGCTATTTTATCCGAAGCTTCAAAACACAATGTTACCATTACTGATATGGCTGAGCGTAAAGTGCGTACTAAACTGGAGGCAATTGCTGCTAATTCAGAGTGTGGATACTATTATGCCTTGAAATATCTAACTTCATTGACAACTTCAGAGAAGCTTTTATTGGTTAAATGGGTTGGTACAGGTATGATTGAGAATAAGGATTGTAAGACTCTATTTCCTGAACTTTATTATTATCTTTCGCAATTTTCTCTACAACTCGAAACCCGCAAGCAATGGATAAACGATTATTTTGATGAATATCGCAAGTCCAAGGTTGCCAATCACGTAACCAATAGTTTAACCACGATTATAAAAGAACGTAATGCGTCTCCATCTGCCTTTGAATCATGGCGGAACAAATTCAAAACAGTTAAGACACTTTTGTCAGGTAGAGATGATATAGAAGTTTTTTACTGGATTGATGGTCTTGGCGTAGATTGGCTCCCATTCATATCAAAAGTCATAGAGAAGCATCAGGTTGATGGAGTTTATCTAAATGAAATACATATTGCAACTTCAGAGTTGCCCACATGTACAGACAATAATAAACTAAAGTTACAAGAATTTTCACCATCGGGGCTAGAAAAGATTGGTGATATTGATACCTATGCGCATTCTCATAAGATTTATCCAGATTATATTGTGAATGAGATGGATATAGTTGAAGAAGCTATATCTACAGTTCTATCTCAATATAGCGGGAAGAAAATAGCCTTTATTTCAGATCATGGAATAAGCTATTTGGCTAATCTATCTTCTGGGCTTAACCTAGGTGGTATAAAAACAAATCATGAAGGAAGGTGTGGCCGATGGGAAAATAGCACACCTCATTCTGACAACAAGTATATTATTCTTGATGACGGTAAGACCATTTGTTCATTAACTCATGCTTCATTAACATCCAAAACACTTGATGGACATGGAGCTCATGGCGGCGCGACTCCAGAAGAGGTTCTCGTTCCGATTATTATTGTATCGAATCAAAAAAATGCAACTTCATATTCAGCTAAGTTGATTGATAATGAGATTTCTGCATCCAATCCTGTTATTAAATATGTAATTAAGGGACTGAGCAACATTGACACTCCGAAGCTCATCTACAATGGAGTAGAATATAAGTTGAATTATAAGGATGAGAATATTTATGAAAGTGAGTCTCTATCATTGGAAGAAACTTCTAAAAATATGAAACTTATTATAGGTGACTTCGTTCAGACAGATTCTATAATTATAAATACAGGCGTTGAAGAAGATGACTTATTCAAAGATTTTTAAATATGAAGACTGATATTTCCGAAAAAATACATGCGCAATTCGCATCAATGGCTATATATAAAGATCCAGTATCAACTAATAGTTTGTTTGCTGGACGCAACTTGCCATCTTTTGTAAAGGACTTTGTTCTTAAACGGTTTATTAATAAGGATGGTTCTGTTGATAGAATTAAGTTAACAAGTTTTTTAGACCAAGTAATTCCACAGACTAATATAAAAGACCGTCTTGGAGAAGGAGAGGAACTAACTCTCCTCACACGGTTCATCGTATATGTTGATTTGGTAAATGGCATTAGACGATTTGGAATTCCAGATCTTGGTATTAAGATTAACGAAGGACAAATACCTGAATATGTTTATAAAAATCATCATGGTGAATTGGTAGATGGTGAAATATGGGGAATAATTAAGCTATCTGTGCTTCCTGATGAAGACGGGAAGAAAAATCATGTTGAAATGGTGGATTATAAACCATTTAAGCCATATCGTTCTGTAGATATTGATTACTTGCGCAATGCTCGGTCCTCGTTTACTACTCAAGAATGGATAGATGTTCTTCTTTCAGCAATGGAATATGATGCAGATGGATTTGAGAATATGACACAAAAAATGGAATTTCTTACAAGACTGCTCATCTTTGTAGAACCAAGATTGAATGTGATAGAACTAGCTCCTAAGGGTACTGGGAAATCATTCGTATTTGGTAACCTCTCAAAATATGGGTGGCTTGTAAGCGGTGGAAAGGTAAGTCGTGCAAAGTTGTTCTATGATAAAACTAGACAACAGAATGGAATAATCAAGAACCATGATTTTACCGCTTTTGACGAAATTCAAACTATCATATTTCAAGAGCCGTCAGAAATTCAAGCAGCATTAAAGTCTTACTTAGAGTCTGGTAAAACGACAATCGACAATAACGAATTTACGTCTGAATGTGGTCTTATGCTCATGGGTAATATTCCTTTGAACAAAGAACGCAAACCTGTTAACTATCGTTACTTTGGCTCGTTACCACAATCGTTTAAAGAATCAGCCTTGCTTGATAGATTTCATTGTTTCATTGAGGGTTGGTATTTGCCCCGAATAAACAAGAGTATCATTTATAAGGGATGGACAATGAATGTGGAATATTTTTCAGAGATTCTTCACTCACTCAGAACCCAAAATATTTATGGATTACTCTTTGATGAACTTGTAGGCTATGACAAGAGTGCAGATATGCGTGACTTTAATGCGGTCAAGAGGATCACTGTCGGCTATATGAAATTATTATTTCCGCATTGGACAGAGATATCAACTGTTAACCGTGATGATTTTGATACTTTTTGCCTACAGCCTGCTATCCGCCGCAGAGGCATAATTAAAGAACAGTGTCATTATATTGATCCTGAGTTTAAAATAGCAATGCCAAATTTCTGGATAAAATAATTTAATTATCATGTCATGACTTTAGATGCTTTTATTAATAAAAATGATGATTCACTGAGATATGGATGTGAGTATTATAATAATCCAGAAAGATGAAAAAAAATTCCAAATGACATAAAGGAGTTTTTCAAGGAGAATGGATGGTCTGATTATATAAAATATTTGGATAAAGATGGTAATGTTTCATCCGAAATTGATAATCTTCCTGATAATGAAGGCGAGTTCTATGTTTTCTTTATCTAAGGTCAAGCTTTGCCTTTTGGTAATGAGAGCGTCCTGGCTGATGCCTTGACATTGAAACGACTTGTATTGAAAGGTTACAAGCGAAGCTTTGATAGTTTGTCCTCGGAATATAAGTTTGATAGAATGGCATTCACCAAATTGAAATCTATATATTATCAGCGTACACATACCGATTTCCTTGATTCTGATTATGAGTCATAGGGTTTGACTGATGCCAATGGTAATCTGACCAATGCCGGGGCATTGATTGCAGACGAATGTCCGATATGGCAAGCCAAAATGTAATGCAAAAATGAACAAATTAAAACGGGCATTTCAAATGCTAGCGGGCAACATCCCGCACCGAGAAATTTGTGACCAACTTCACATGCGTATTCCGGTCGATACCCGTTCACCATTTCCGGTGATATCCGTTCACTTGGATGGTGATATTCTGTATCGGCTGTAAAGTTAATACTT
>OBMA010001804.1_pt1 | contig 12879 bp, 14 predicted proteins | sample 1539141 | NCBI WGS metagenome assembly OBMA01 (sample SAMEA3991484, study PRJEB22521) | metagenome | biome: anthropogenic terrestrial biome; feature: sewage plant; material: raw primary sludge | place: Sweden | collected 2012-09-26 | reverse complement strand
GGCTTGAAGCATAGAAGAATTTAAATCTTTTATATTTACCAATCCAATTTTTAATTTCTGAATTTAAATCTGTATCAGAACGACCATAATTTTGAACTACAAAAAGTCCACTTTTACTTTCAAATCCTAAAGCAAAGTTACCAGCTGATTTTTCTGTAATTTCATCATCTACACTCTTAGCTGTTAAAGCATAAGAACTTTTCATTCCAATAGATCTCTTCATATATTTTCCTTATATTCTATTTCTTAAATTTAATCAATTTCACTAAACCTAAAACCACAACTGCAACTAAAATAATACTTGCCCCTGAACTAATGTCATATACATATGAAACAACTAATCCTAAAATTGTAAATATTGTAGCTAAGAATGAGCTAATAACCATCATTGTTGATAATCTTGATGCAAAGTTCTCTGCTAAATATGTGGGAATCGTTAAAAGTGCAATTACCAAAATCAATCCTACTGCTTTTATTGCAGCTACCACACATAAAGCTGCTAGAATTAAAATAAGTGTATAAAAAAACTTTACATTTATTCCTCGTAAACTTGCAAACTCACTATCATACGAAACAGCAAGTATTTGTTTATAAAAGAAAATTATTATTGAAATAATAAAAATATCTAAAATAAACATATAAATTAAATCTTCACTAGAAACTGCAATGATTGAACCAAATAAATATGACATCAAATCCACGTTATATCCAGGTGTTAAATCAACAAAGATAATTCCTATGGCCATTCCACTTGCCCACATCATACCTATAATTGCATCTATTCTATTTCTATTTTTTAGAGTTATTATTGCTATTAAAACAGCGGTTATTACTGCAAACACTGTAGCTCCAAAAAGAACAGGAATACCTAAATAAATAGCAAGACCAATTCCTCCATAAGAGCTATGTGCAATTCCACCTGTTAGGAATGTAATTTTATTAACAACTACAAGTGAGCCTATTATTCCTGCTGCTATTGATATTAGTACACCTGCTATTAAAGCATTTTGAATAAAATCGTATTGTAAAACTTCTATCATTTTTTGCCTTAGTGAGTGTGATTACAACATTCATGTGTTTTTCCTAAAGCTGATAAAAGCTCAACTTCACATAAATGTTCATTTTGTGTATTTATATTTTTTTGTATATTTTCTAAAGAGTGATAAACTAGATTTTTATTTATATGTGCAACATTTTTTGCATAATTTAATAAAACTGAAATATCGTGACTAACAACAACTATACATATGTATTTATTAAGCTCTTTTAATAGCTCATAAATCTCCCTTTGACCTTTTACATCAATACTTGCAGTTGGTTCATCTAAGAGCATTACTTTTGGGTTTGAACAAAGTGCTCGTGCTATAAAAACCCTTTGTCTTTGCCCTCCACTTAAATCACCAATTTTACTATTTGCGAAATCTTGCATACTTACTTTATTTAAAGAATCCATTGCACAGGCAATATCTTCTTTTGAGTATCCAAATATTTTTTTCTTAGAACTTATATGTCCCATCAATACAATTTCTAATGCAGTTATTGGAAAATCTATATTTAAATTTGTATTTTGAGGAACATATCCTATTTGATTATTTTTGATTTTCTTTTGTATTTTTCCATTTTGAGGAGTAAGTAAGCCTAAAATTAATTTTAATAAAGTAGATTTTCCTCCACCATTTGGTCCAATAATTGCTAAGAAATCGTCGTTCTTTATTGATAAATTTATATTTTCTAAAACATCTGTTTTATTATATTTATAGAATAAATCATTTATTTTTATTAATTCCACTAAAAACCTTTATTTGCAACTTTGTTGCAATAGTATCAGATATTGGATTAATTTTTTATCAAATTTCACCTCTTAAGCTTGAATATATCAAACCTAAGTACTCATGAATAGCTATTTCGCAATTTTTTATATTTCTAGCAGCAAAGTATGAAGACAAAGAATCAGCTCCATATGCCATGTGATTTGTAGGACTTTCAATCACATTTAAGCCCTCTTTTTGGAATAATAAAATAGATCTTTTCATATGTGAAGCGGATGTTACAAGTATAATCTGCTCATTTTTTACTATCTTTTTTACTTCAATTGCTTCTTCTTTTGTATCTTTTGGAGTATCAAGTCTTATAATATCTTCTTTTTTAACACCCAAAGAAATAGCAAGCTTTTCTTGCATGGAAGCATGTGTATTTTCATCATATCCACCATATCCTGAAACTATTAATTTTGCATTTTCAAGATTTTTATAGTGTCTTATTCCTTCTACTAATCTATTTATTCCAACCATTTTGATTTGTGAAGTGATACTTAATTCATCATCGCTTTTATGTCCACTTCCTAAAACTAAAACATACTGAACCTTAGGAGTTTCAATCAATGAAGGGTAAGCATTTTCAAGAGGTTTTAAAATAGCATCTGAAACTGGCTGAAAACTCAATAGTGCAAACCATAAAAGTGCTAAAAATGAAAAAACCTTAGCTTTTTTATATGAATTAAACATCAAATATATAAATGCAATTAAAAGTAAAAATAAACCAATTGGAATTGGCAACAAAAAAGCTGAAACAATTTTTTTAAATAAAAACATCTATTTTCCTATAAGTGCAGAGGTATATCCTACTACACTAGTTTTATCTTTAGAGATTTTTGCACTTGTACAATAATCTAATATTTGGGTTTTGTAGTCTTTTTTAATACTACTTTTTATAAGTGCTTTAATACCTATTTTTCCACAAGCTTCACCATAATCTAAGAGATTTAAATCTTTATTTTTAATAGCATTTATACAATTCTCATCAAGATTATTTGCTTTTATTTCATCATAAAAATGACTTAAATCTGTACTTATTACAATAAGATTATCCTCATCTTCTAAAAGATTATCTATTAATTTACTTAATTTTTCAGAATCTAAATCTCCATAAATTATCTCTACTATTGATGTATTTTTAAAATAATATTTTATAAAAGGCATTTGTGTTTCTGTGGAATGTTCAAATTCACATTCAATATTAAAATCTAAAAAATCGTAAGTATTTATTAAATCTTCACTAAATTTTTTATCAATTGTTAGATTTCCAATAGGTGTTTCAAAATCATCATATAAAGCCACACTTGCACCTTTTAAATAGACGTGATGGGATGGACCTATTACTATTACTCTTTTAGGATTTTTATCTTTTAAGTGAAAATATGCCAGATTTGCAATATTTCCACTATAAATATATCCAGCATGGGGAACTATAATTGCTCTTATATTTTCTATTTGTTTAAAAGTTTTAATATCTTTATTTAAATTTTCTATATATTTTAAAATTTCATCTTTATTATTCGGATAAAAACTTCCGCTAACTACTGTTTTTCTAATACTCATAGGATTGTATTTTTCTTGATTTTTGTAACTTCGTAAGTAAAAATTCTTGGATTAAATTCTAAGCAATTAGTTTCAAAACTTCCTTTGTAACAAAGTTGTGAAAAAAACTCTTCAAAAGTTGGAAGCTGTTCCCACACTTGGGGTAAAAAAGTACTTCTTCTTCCATCTTTTTCTAAAATTACGCCATGAATATTTATTTTGATTTTTGATTTTAAATCTTCTATATCTTCATAAATCACTTCATTAGGAGTTGCTAAAATTGAAATTTCAATATTTACTTTTTCAAACTCTTCTACACTTAATTCATAAAACCTTGGGTCTTCAAAAGCGGCACCATAAGCATTTGATATTAAGTCATCTATTAAAGATTTATTTGCATAAAGGGTTCCTATACATCCTCTTAATTTATTATCTAAAGTAAGAGTTACAAAAGAAGCGCCAAGATTTTCTAAGCTTGGGAACTCTTTTAAAAGTTTTTCTTTATCAATTTTAATATTTGAATCAAATTTTTGCTTTATTGCATTTTTTGCTATTTCTAATAAAAGTTGATTTTTTTTATTGTCTATATTAAGTCCTTTTATTTTTTTATAATGTCTTTAATGGCATCAATAAATTCATCACTATCATTTACACATTTACATACTTTATAATCTTTTATTCCGATTTCATGAGCAATTTCTCTATATTCAATGTCAAGTTCAAAATCTGTTTCAGAGTTATCAACAATAAAAGCAATTGGATAAATAATTACATTTTCATCTTTGAAGTTTTTTAACATCTCATCAAGTGAAGGATCAAGCCATTTCATAGGTCCTACTTTTGATTGATAAGCTAAATTTATTGATTTAAAATTTATATTTTTTTCAAGAAGTTTTTTTGAAAGAATTTCCACATGTTCAATCATTTGTTCTTGGTATGGATCACCTGCATCTACTATTTTTTGAGGAAGACCGTGAGCTGAGAAAATTAAGTTATATTGTGTAGCATCTTGTGTTTTTGAAATAATTTCATTTATAATACAATCATTAAATTTATCATTTTTATAAAATGTCTCAATATATCTTATGTTTTTACCAAAAGTATATGGAAGATAATCTATGAAATCTTCAACAGATGATTTTGTAGTTGTTGTAGAAAACTGTGGATATAAAGGAAGTAAAATTATTTCATTTATTTCATCTTTCATCATTTGATCTATTACTTCAGAGGCAAATGGTGGAGTATATCTCATAACTTGATATGTTTTAAAATCAACTAATTTTTCATTACATTTATCTACTAGTTTTTCTGTTAATTTATTTATAGGTGATTCATCTCCTATTTCTTCGTAGTTTTTCCAAGCACTATTTAATCTAGTTGTTGTAATAAAAAATGCTATCATTTTTCTAATCAAAGGATTTTTTACTGTAATTATATTTTTATCATTAAACATATTTGTTAAAAACATTTTCAATTCATTCTTATTTCTAGCACCACCCATATTAAGTAGCACTATTGCTTTTTTATTTTTTTGCATTTTCTTCTAACCTTATTATTTTATCACTGCACCAAGTGGCCATATTTAAATCATGTGTAATTAATAAAATTGCACACGAATCCAATAACTCTACTAATAACTTCATCACATCATATGCAATGATATTATCCAATGCTGATGTTGGTTCATCAATTAGTAGTAATTCTGGCTTCATTAATAGTGCTCGCAAAATCGAGCATCTTTGAAGTTGTCCGCCACTTAGTTCATGTGGTTTTTTTTCTAATAGTTTTTTATCTAAACTTAGTTTTCCTAAAAGTTCATCTAATTCTTTTTTATTCAGTTCTTTTTTTATAACATCTTTTATTTGTTCAAATATTGTGTAAGTTGGATGAAAAGAATTATATGGATCTTGAAAAATCATACTAATATTTGATTTTTTTATTGTTCCTTTAATTGGTTTTAAACTTCCTAAAATAAGTTCAAAAAGTGTTGTTTTTCCCGTACCACTTTTTCCAAATATTGTAACTAACTCTCCTTTTTTTAACTCTAAAGAAAAATTATCATATATAGGATTATCTTTTTTATAAAAAAAAGTTAAATCTTTTATTTGTAAAACTAAATCTTTTTGCAAAGTACATCCCTTTATTTTAAAGTTTTACTATATTGAAAATTTCCTTTATTTATCGAAATTTTCATAGTTTTATATCTATTCACTTTTTTTATACAATTAATTGCCAAACTGCTTTTTGTGTTTAAAATAATTGAAAAATATTAAGCTTTTAAAGGAAAAAAAAGCTAGAATCTTTTTCTTAAAATCAAAGGAAAAAAAATGAAAAAAATCGTATTAACTGCAATGTTAACAGCTGTTACAGCTGTTTCTTTATCAGCTGCTTCTGTAGCTGCATGTGCTGGTTGTCATGGTGCTGGTTTTGAAAAAGCTGCATTAGGTAAATCGCAAATAATTAAAGGTTGGGATGCTGCTAAAGTTGAAGCTTCATTAAATGGTTACAAAAATGGAACTTACGGTGGACCTATGAAAGGTGTTATGCTTGGTCAAGTTAAAAACTTAACTGATGCTGATATCAAAGACATTGCAACTCAAATTTCAGCAATGAAATAATTCTTTTAAAAGTTAGTCAATTTTTTGACTAACTTTTTCTTCTTTCGCATCTTTTATCTTTTTTTCTTTTTTTATAGCATCATTTAAATCATCCACACTATCAAACAACAATCCATTTACCATCTTATTTGAATCATCAAATTGTCCAGATTTTGCAGCCCAAATAAATAGAAATAACATTCCTGCTGAAATTATAATTCCTACAATTAACATAAAAAAAAGTGTATCATCTATCATTTTTATTCCTATTTCATTTTTATTCTAAGAGAGTTTAACACAACCATCAATGAGCTTAAACTCATAGATAAGGCAGCTACTAATGGTATTACAAATCCTAACATCGCCAATGGAATTGTTACCATATTATAAATAATTGATAAAGCTAGATTTTGTTTAATAAACTTATACGTCTTACTTGAAATTACAAAAGCATCTTTTAATGAACTCAAAGTTGAATTCAATAAAACAATATCAGAAATAGCCAAAGATACATCAGCTGAATTCCCCATAGCGATTGCAACATCTGCATTTCCTAAAGCAACACTATCATTTACACCATCACCTACCATCACAACTACTTTATTTTCTTTTTTTAGCTGTTTTATATAATCAGCTTTTGATATTGGTGTTTGTTTTGATAAATATTTATTTATATTTAATTGTTTTGCTATTTTTGAAGCAACATGTTCATTATCACCTGTTAACATCACAACTTCAATGTTTTTCTTTTGTAAAAATTCTATTAAACCTTTTGCATTATCTTTTATTTGATCTTCTAGTTCAAAAGTTGCTATTATTTTTTTATTTATTGAAAACAAATAAACCGTTTTATCAGAATCAAATTTATAGTTAATTTCATTTTGTTCCAATAACTCAATATTTCCACCTAAAAGTTCATAACTTTTACCTTCAATATTTTTATATCTTGCGCTCATACCTTTTGCTTCGATATTTTTCACATCTTCTAATTTTTTTATCTCTAATTCATATTTCGAAGATAAGTAATTTTTTATTGAAGTACTAACGGGATGAGAAGATGCACTTAGAATCGAATATAATAGGTTGAGTTTATGAATATTATCATCAAAAAATTGTGCTTTACTTACGTTTAATTCACCTTTGGTAAGTGTTCCTGTTTTATCAAAAACAACAGTATTTGCAACGGCTAGGGTTTCTATGAATTTTGCTTCTTTAAACAGTAAACCTTTTTTTGCTAACTCAGAAATTCCAATTAAACTAGCCATTGGAGTTGCTAGTGCTAAAGCACATGGGCATGCGATTACAATTACTGAAACTGCAACAATAAATGATTTTTCAAAATGATTAGTTTGTTCATAATCAAAACCTAAATCAAGCCCAAAAAAATACCAAACTAAAAAAGTCATCAAAGCAAGACTTAAAATAGTAATAGAAAAACCTTTTGAAATTTCAGTGGCTTTTGTTTGAATATTTGGTTTAGAATTTAGTGAATCTTCAAGAAGTGCAACAATAGAAGAAAAAGTTGAGTTTTTAAAGTTTTTAGTCACTTCATATTGAATTAAAGAATCAACATTTATAGTCCCACTATAAATATCATCACTAATTTTTTTATAAACAGGGATAGATTCTCCGGTCATTGATGATTCATCAAAAAAACCTGCTCCAAAGATTATTTTTCCATCAACTGGAATTTTTTCACCTGCTTTTAGTTCTATAATATCGCCAATATTTAAACTATTTAAAGCTACTAATTTTCTACTGTTATTTAAAATCACCGTCGCTTCCAAAGGAAGGCTTGATTTTATTTTATCCAAAGTATCAACAGCTGATTTTTTACCAATAACTTCTAAATATTTTCCAACTAATACAAAAGTAATAATCATAGCCACCGAGTCAAAGTAGCTTTCTCCTTTTGCACCAAAAAGAATAAACATAGAATAAATATATGTCAAAGTAGCTCCAAATGCTACCAAAAAATCCATATTTAATATACGATTTTTTACACCAAAATAAGCGCCTTTGTAAAATATCCATCCACTATAAAATAGTACAGGAGTTGAAAGTAAAAACTCTCCAATATGAATCATATCTTTTACTTCGTTTGAAATTCCAGTAAAAAATCCTGTATATTTAGCAACACTTAACATCATAATATTCATAGAAGCAATTACAGCAACCATCATACGAATAAAATAATCTTGTTTTGCCTTTGAAGCTTGAACATCTGCAATTGCTGAATCATAAGCATATGCGTTATATCCTATTGATCTTATTTTTTCAATTATTTGTGATAGTTTTAGCTTATCTTCATCCCAAGTTATTTTTGCTTTATTGCTTGTGAAATTTATATTTGCTTCTATAATTCCATTTGTATCATGAAGTATTTTTTCATTTAGCCAAACACATGCTGCACAATGTATTCCTTCTATGATTAAATCAATTTGACTAAAGCCATCTTTTGATTTGCTAACGTAATTATCAAGAAAGTTTAAAGAATCAAATTTTGTAAGATCGTTATTATCTAGTTTTAATGGAGGTGTTATGGTTTTATTTCCAAGTTTGTCATAAAAAGAGTCTAATCCATCACTTTTTAATATGTGATAAACGCCTTGACAGCCTTTACAACAAAAGTTTAGTTCATTTTCCTTTATCATTACTTCAGGGGAAAAGGATAAATGACAATGATTACACTTTATTTTAGACAAAAGAACTCCTAAGCATATTATAAAAAATTATTTTATTTTTCATGATTATTAATTGAAGATAGATATTATGTTTTATTATGATATTATATCTTAATAATTTAATAGAGAGTCTTAATAATGATAAACAATATTTCTATACTAAAAAACGTAACTATTTTATATGCTGAAGATGAAAAAGACCTAAGAGAGGTTACTCACCAAATCTTAAAAGGCTTTACTAAGAAGCAATATGTTGCTGAAAATGGTCAAGAAGGTTTAGAATTATTTAAAGCTCACGAAAAAGAAATAGATTTAATTATCACAGATGTAAACATGCCTATACTAAATGGTTTAGACATGATAAAAGAGATAAAAAAGATAAATATAAATATCCCAATTATCGTTGCAACTGCATTTTCAAATAAAGAATATTTACTTGAAGCCATTGATATTGGTGTTGATAAATATGTATTAAAACCAATAGATATTGCAAAACTTCTTCAAGTAATGTCACAATCACTAATTTACCATGAATTAAAAAATTTATACACAGATACTCTTACGAATCTGCCAAATAGAAATAAACTAAAAAAAGATTTAGAAGAAAATAATATGGATTTAATGGCACTTTTAGACATTGATGAATTTTCAACTATAAATGATTTATTTGGAGAAAAAATAGGTGATACGATTCTTTATGAATTAGCCAATAAAATTAGAGATTATTTTAATGATGATTATTATGTTTATAGAATAGAAGCTGATAAGTTTGCTATTGTTGCAAAACAAAATAACCAAAATGTGGATGATTTTTATAATTTATGCAAAATATTTGCGGATAAAATAGAAAAAGAATCTTTACTAATAGATGAAGATGAAATAGATATAAACATAACAATAGGAATTGCTCAAGGCGATGGTGCAAGAGCCTTTAAATACTCACAAAGAGTTATAAACTATGCAAGAACTAAACTTCAAAGAATTATGATTTATAATGAATCATTTAAAATTCAACAATCTTTTGAAGAAAATATAAAATGGGTTAAACAATTAAAAGTAGGATTTAGAGAAAATTTATTTCAAGCATATTTCCAAGCTATTGTGGATACGCAAACAAAAAAAGTACACAAATACGAAGCTTTAATCAGATATGTAACAAAAGAAGGTGTTGAAATAGCTCCTTATAATTTTATAAACGTTGCAAAAAAGACAAAACTTTATCCAAATATAATAAAAATTGTAATTCAAGACTCTTTTAAACTAATAAAAAATAAAAATAAAAGAGTATCTGTAAATATTTCATTTGATGATATTGCAAATGAAGAAACGACAGCATTTATATATGATATTTTAGAACAAAATAAAGAATATACTCAATTTTTAGAGTTTGAAATATTAGAATCAGAAGAAATTTCAGATTTTAATGAAGTATCAAAATTTATTAGTGAAATTAAGAAATTTAATTGTATTGTTGGAGTGGATGACTTTGGTGCTGGATATTCAAACTTCAACCTATTAACACTTCTTGATATTGACTTCGTTAAGATTGATGGATCATTAATTGAAAAAATCAATACTTCAAAAGATTTAGAGATTATAGTAAGTACTATTGCTAATTTCTCAAAAGAATTCAAAGTTAAAACAGTAGCTGAATACGTTTCAAATGAAGATATTTATAATAAAATAAAAGAGTTAAAAATAGATTACTGTCAAGGTTATTATTTTGATAGACCTTTAAGTTACGATAATATCAAGTAGGTTAATTTAACCAGTTTGATACTATTTTTTCCTTATCAAAAAGCTTAGTTTTTATTCTTGCAATATTAGCTATACAAACAAGTTCTTTCGCTGCAATTTCTAAGTCATCATTTATTATTAGATAGTCATAGTCTTGAAAAAATCCAACTTCTATTTTTGCATTGTTAATTCTTTTTTCAATAATTTCAATACTATCCGTATTTCTTGCATTTAATCTTTCTTCTAAAAGTGTTAATGAAGGTGTTGTAATAAACACTGATGTAACAATAGAATCAAGCTTATTTCTTACGATTTCATGCCCTTGAACATCAATATCAAAGATTACAAGTTTACCCTGCTCTAAAGCTTCTTTAATAGGTTTTAAAGAAGTTCCATAATAATTATCATGAACTTTTGCATACTCTAAAAAGTCATCATTTTGTATGTCTTTTTCAAACTCTTCTTTACTTGTGAATAAATAATCTACGCCATTTTCTTCACCAGTTCTAGGCTCTCTAGTTGTAGTTGATATTGAAAAATAGTAATCACTTATATCTTTATACACTTCTTTTAAAAGAGTTGATTTTCCACAACCGCTTGGTCCTGAAAGTATTAAAATTGCGCCTTTTTTTTCATTAATCAATTATTTTTCCTTTAAACTAATTCTCACGTCAACCGTTTCACCACTTGAAAGCTTATCAATTACTGTTTGATCAAATTTTTCTAGTAATGGTCTTAATTCATTAATATTAAAATTGCTTAATATCAAATTATAAGGTTTAAGAGGTGGTTTATTCAAATCAAATTCATAATCTTTTACTTCTTCAAGTGCATCATCGATAATTGATGCAATATCTTTCCAATCATTTTTTTCAAGATTAATCTCATTTTGAATAGTTTCTTCTCTTAATATATCATTTATCTTATTTAATTCTCTGTGGTCTAATATTCCACTTGATTTTAATGTATCAAGATGAACAATACTTTCATCTTCTTCATCGTAAGAATCATCTTCATCATAAAATGTTGCGATTTTTTTATAATGTTCCTCTTCTTCTTCCAAAGAATTTACATAATTAACAACAGGAACCGTTACTTCTTCGTCTTCTTCATATGAATTTTTTGAAAAAGATATTCTTTTATTGTTTTTATCTTGTTCTTTTTCTTCTTTTATAAATTTAATTTGTTCAAGAAGTATTTTTTCAAGGCTTGTAGGTAAAAAAGGTCTTGGGATTATAAAGTCTCTTGCTTTATCAAAAGGTAGTTCTTCAGAGCTAATTGCTCCTAATTTTCTTGAATATTGCTTAATTAAATTAAATTTATCATCAATAAAACTTTGATCAATTACAATTAAATCATATTTGTCATATACATTAGTAGTTTTTTGTGAAGTTAGATTGATATTCAATCTTTTGCAAACTAAAGTAAAAATATGCTCAATTATATTTGTTTCACATATTAATAATAAATTCACTTCATCTCCTGCAGTTTCAAGTCTTCTAGTTTATATACTTTGTCACATCGCATAGCTAATTCATGCTCATGGGTTACTAAGATTAAGCCACAATCATTATTTCTAATATATTTAAATAAAGTATCCATTACAATATTTGCTGTATCTTTATCTAAATTTCCAGTTGGTTCATCTGCAAAAATAATTCTTGGTTTTTTAGTCATTACCCTTGCAATTGAAAGTCTTTGTTGCTGTCCGCCACTTAACTCTCCAACTCCTTGATTTATAACATAATCAATATTTAGCTCTTTTAATAAATTTTTATCAATCTCTTCACCACTTAAAAGAGTTGCTATTTCAAGATTTTCAATTGCCGAAAATCCTCTAAATAAGTAGTGTGCTTGAAAAATAATTCCAAAGTCATCTCTTCTGATTTTTAGAAGTTCACTTTGTTTTTGTGAATAAATATCTTTACTTTTAAAAACAACACTACCAGAAGATGGCTTTAAAAGTGAAGATAAAATATTAAGAAGAGTAGATTTTCCGCTACCACTTGTTCCTATGATTGCAATTGATTCTTTTTTATATAGAGATAAGTTTATATCATTGAAAAGCTCATAATCAAACTTATGAGATAGATTTTTTGCTTGCAGTAAAAGGTCATCTGCGATGAGCTCATCCATTTTATTAGCTTCACTCATCACGTATTTCCTTTTATTGTTTACATAGTTTTTAAACTACGATTATTTACCCATTTGTTTTGCAACTTCAGCTGCAAAATCTTCTTCTACTTTCTCAATACCTTCACCAAGTTCAAATCTAATGTACTCAGTAATTTTAATAGATGCATCAACATCAGCAATTGCTTGCTCAACAGTTTTTTTGTCATCCATTACATAAGCTTGAGATAAAAGTGCAAATCTACCATCTAATTGAGTATTATCTGTAATATATCTTTCGATTTTTCCAGGAATAATATTTGCCCAAATTTTTTCAGGTTTACCTTGTTCTTTTAATTCAGCTTCAAAAGCAGCTTTTGCATTAGCAATTGC
>OBMA010001803.1_pt1 | contig 12885 bp, 12 predicted proteins | sample 1539141 | NCBI WGS metagenome assembly OBMA01 (sample SAMEA3991484, study PRJEB22521) | metagenome | biome: anthropogenic terrestrial biome; feature: sewage plant; material: raw primary sludge | place: Sweden | collected 2012-09-26 | reverse complement strand
GAATTGCTGATATGAGATATTCAATTTCTAATACTGCTGAGTATGGAGATTATGTTTCTGGAAAAAGAGTTATCAATGCTGAGTCAAAATTAGCAATGAAAGAAATCTTAAAAGAAATTCAAGATGGTAGATTTGCAAAAGATTTCATCTTAGAAGGTCAAGCTGGATACCCAAGAATGAATGCAGAAAGAGCAAATGCAAGAGCTTCATTAATTGAGCAAACAGGTAGAAACTTAAGAGAAATGATGCCTTGGATTTCATCTAACAAAATCGTTAATTTAGAAACTAACTAAAAATTATTTAAGAGAGTTTTTCTCTCTTAAATGAAACTATCCTTATGAATCATAAAAAAAACAAATCAAAAAAAAAACAAACAGTTAATGTTCAAAAAAACAAACTGACAAAAATCTTTCTATTAATATTTTTAATTACAATGATAGCATCAGCTCTTAGCTATTTTTTACTAAAAAATGAAAACAATAAACAAATAGCTGAAAATAATAATATTTTACAAGCAAAAAAAGAAGTTCAAAAAGTCAAAGATTTTAAAAATGAAATTTTAAAAAAAGAAGAAGAAATTAAAATATTTGAAGATAAAAAACCTGATGAATATTTTGACGAACTAATTAAACCACCAGAATCTGTTGAAGAACATGATAAATTTGAAGAATATACACAAGAATTTGAAAAAGATATAATTGAAAAAAATGAAAAAGAAGAACTTTTAAATAAAGAAAATGAAAAAGTATTAAAAAAAATAGAAGAAATTAAAGAAGAAAAGAGAAATGAATCTTTAATAAAAAAAGATACTAGTGAAGAAAAAAAAGAGATTATAAAAAGAATACCAGTAAAAATTGATGAAAAAAGTATAATTACAAAAAAAGACACTTTCACATATGACAAAAAAGATAAACCAAAACTTGTAATTTTGATTGATGATGTAAGTACAAAAGCACAAAAAGATAAAATATTAAATATCGGATATACCGTAAATATGGCTTTTTTACCACCAACAAAAGCACACAAAGACTCAGCAAGTCTTGCTCAAAGTTTACCTTTTCATATGATTCACTTTCCTATGCAAGCATCAAGCGCATTTAAAGGTGAAGAGATTGATACTCTAAGAGTTACAGATTCTTATGAAACTATTGAGAAAAGAGTAAAACAATTAAGAGCCTGGTATCCAAATGCTATTTATACAAACAATCATACAGGTTCTGTATTTACTGAAAATGAAGAAGCTGTTGATAAACTATTTCGTGCATTAAAAAAATATAATTTCATTTTTGTAGATAGCAGAACAAGCGCAAAATCTGTAATTAAAAAATATGCAAAAAAATATGATATGCCATATATTGTAAGAAATACTTTCATTGACAATGAAAAAGATTATAAATCTATTCAAACTCAACTAAAAAAAGCTATAGATATAGCAAAAAAACAAGGATATGCAATAGCCATTGGTCATCCTCATAACATTACTTTACAAGTATTGAAAGAGTCAAAACATCTATTAAAAGATGTTGAACCAATATATATGAATAAACTTCCTTATTTATAAAAAATCCGTTATAATAATTTTATTTATTATAATGGATTTTAATGATTTCAAAAATTACCTTTAAAATTGATGAATTATCATCAATGAAAAAATATCCCCCTGAACTTTTTTATATTGGAAATACAAATCTCTTAAATAAAAGAAAAATTTCTATAGTTGGAACAAGAAGACCAAACTCATATACAAAAGAGTTTACATACAAATTAGCGTCAAAATTATCAGATGCAAATGTTTGTATTGTAAGTGGAGCTGCCATGGGAGTTGATGCAATTGCCCATCAAGGAGCAACTTCAAATAATACAATTGCGGTTGTTGCAAATGGCTTAGATATTAGATATCCAAGTGTAAATAAAAATCTAATAGTTGACATAGAAAAAAATGGATTAATCTTATCTGCATATAAAGAAAATGAAAAAGCTAGAAATTATACTTTTGTTCTAAGAAATGAAATTGTTGTAGCCTTGGGAGAAATACTTATAGTAACTCAAGCTGATATAAATTCAGGCACATTAAGTTCTGTTGAATATGCTTTAAAAATGGGTAAAAAGGTATATACACTTCCCCATAGATTAAATGAAAGTGCAGGAACACAAGAGCTTTTACAAAATGGCTTAATTGAAGCTATATATGATATTGATAAATTTGTAGAAGATATTTGTGGCATAAAAATAAACTCTTCAGATGATGAAGTACTAAATTTTTGCAGAAATAATCCAACTTATGATGAAGCTATGTATAAATTCCCAAATAAGATATTTGAATATGAATTAGAAGGAAAAATCAAAATAGAAAATGGAAGAATAATAGTATTATAAATTTGAAATATTTTTTCTTCCTTTTACCTTTAATAAAATTAGATATCCAACAATTCCTGAAAGTAAAGAGCCTGATAAAATTGCTAACTTATCAGTATAAAAAAATGATGATGAATCAACATAAGCTAAAGAGTCAATAAATAAACTCATAGTAAACCCAACCCCTGTTAAAACGGAAATTCCATATAATTGAGCCCAAGAAACACCTGTTGGAAGGTTTGTGATATTTAATTTCACTGATAAAAAAACAAAGGTAAAAACTCCTAATTGCTTACCTATAAATAAACCTAAAAATATTCCCCAAGAAACTGAATTATTCATTTGATCTATTGAAATGTGTCTTAAATCAATTCCCGCATTTACAAAAGCAAAAATAGGCAAAATAAAATATGCCACCCAATTATGAATAAAATGCTCTAAAGTTCTAATAGGAGAGATATGTTTTCTTTTTTCATTTATAATACTCAAAGGAATTGTAAAAGCAAGAATTATTCCTGTTAATGTTGCATGAACTCCAGTTTTTAAAACACAAATCCAAAGAATAAAACCAACAAGTGCATAAACACTTAAATAAGTAACTTTAAATCTATTTAATAAAATTAAGATAAAAATGCATACTGTTCCAAATGCTAAAGAGCTAAAAGATAATTCAGCAGTATAAAAAAAAGCAATTATTAAAATCGCTCCTAAATCATCAAATATTGCTAATGCCATTAAAAATATTTTTAAAGAAGTTGGTACTCTTCTACCAAGTAATGCCAAAATACCTAAAGTAAAAGCTATATCAGTGGCAGTGGGAATTGCCCATCCTCTAAGTGCAAAATCATTATGATTGTTAAATAAAAAGAAAATAAAAGCAGGAACAACCATCCCACCAAAAGCACCGATTAAAGGAAGTGTTACCTTTGAAATTTTTGAAAGATGGCCTAAAATCAACTCTCTTTTTATTTCTAATCCTATCATCAAAAAGAAAATTGCCATTAAACCATCATTTACCCATAATATTAATGGTTTTGATATTTCTAAAATAGACCCTATTCGGAATTCAATTGTTGTATGTAAAAAAGTATTATAAAAATCAGAAAGAAAAGTATTACTAAAAATTAATGCAATGATTGTAATAAAAATTAAAATAATACCAGAAGAGGATTCCTTTTCTAAAAATTTTCCAACTAAAACTTTCATAATATATATCCTTAGATTATATATTTATATTTTAGTATAGAAAACTTTATTATATATTAAAATAAACTAATGTCTTAATTGATAAGTAATATCTCCAGCTCCTACACCTAAAACAATACCTTTATCATAAGTCTTTATAATCTTATTTTCACTTATTAATTGGATTTGTCCTTGTATTGTTTGAATACTATGGGCAAAAATTGGATTATATCTTGCAAACTCTTTTTCAAAATTTATCTCAACTTTTTTCTCACCAGCAACTGTCCAAATAGGAAGAATTACCAATTCATCACAACCTTCAAAACATTTTTTAAATCCTTCAAGATTATCAATAGTTCTTGAGTATTTATGTGGTTGCCAAATAACTACTTTTTTCGCCATTTTTTTAATCTTATCATATTCAAGAAGTGCACTTATCGTTGCTTTTATTTCTGTTGGATGGTGTGCATAATCATCAATTACTACAAATTCATCATTTGATTGAACAATATCAAATCTTTTTTTGATTCCCTTGTAGTTTAAAATATTTTTTCTAATAGTTTCAATATTTAGTTCATTTAATGCAGCCAATATAGCTAACGATGCATCAATAGCTATATGATATCCAAAGCCCCAAACATCAAAGAAACCTAAATCCAATAACTCAAATCTTGTATGAGGTTCGTTGTCTATTAGTATATAAGAAATATTTTTTATATGCTTACTTGGATATAACTTTACTGCATTTTCATTTATATTTAATTTTTTTAAATACTCATCTTCTGCATTTATAACAATTTTTTCACCTAAGTTTATAAATGTTTCATAAGCTTGAAAGAATTTCTCATAATCATAATTATAATATTCCATATGTTCAGGTTCTGCGTTTGTAACAATTGAACAATATGGATTTGATAAAAGAAAACTAGCATCTGATTCATCTGCTTCAAAAGCAACTAAATTATTTACATATCTAAAGTTTGAACCAAAATCCTTTGAAATAGCCCCTATTAATGCTGAGCTTTCCAAAATAGAAGCTAATATTGCTGTGGTTGTAGATTTTCCATGAGCACCTGCAACGCAATAGTTTTTCTTATCTCCTAAAATAATAGGAAGAGCTTCTTTTCTTGAAAGAGTTCTTATTTGTTTAAGTCGTGATTCCATTAATTCAGGATTTTCATCAGTAACTGCAGCTGAGTAAATAACTAAATCAAAATCATCATTTATATTTAAGGCATCTTGTGGACAAGATACTTTTATACCTTCATTTTCCAAGGCTAAAGTAATTGGGGAACTTTTCATATCAGAACCACTTATCTCATGTCCATCAAAATTTAAAAATCTTGCTAAGGCAGAAAGACCAATTCCACCAATTCCTATAAAATGTACTTTCAATTAATTTCCTAATAAATGTTTTAAATTTTTATATTCAGCAGCTAAAATATCTTTATTCTCATCTAAAAATTCTTGATTATCAAATCTAAAATTTATAATAAAATATCCATATTTTTCATCTTCAACATCAGCTTCTAAATCAACTCTTGTATCATAAAAATCATCAAGGGCAATATTTGAAGATAAAAATACAATTAAGATATTTAACGATTTTACTAACGCAACATCATCTACAATATTTGCTAAAACAAAAATTAAATCTTTTGCCCCATCAAAATTATCATAAGACCATTTTTCAATTGCATGTTCATATAAAGCTCTAACATATAGTAAATTATCACCTTCAAGGTTCAATTTTTCATGTTTGTTTATTATCTTTTCTACTTGCTCAAATGATGTTTTTAAAATTTGTTCATATAATTTATTAATTTTTTCTTCTTCTAAATCAAGAACTAACATTGAATCTAATGTTTCATACATTAAACCTATATCTTGAGCATTCATTGAATTAACTCTTGCTTCTTCTAAATATTTTAAAAAATCAGGGTTTGTTCTTGCTTGAAATAACGCTTCTTTATCCATTTATAAAATCCTTTAATCTTGTAAGAACTTCTCTTGTTTTTTCTTCATTTTCAACAAGAGCAATTCTGATATAACCTTTTCCTAAACCATTTCTTCCTAAAAAACTTCCAGGAAGTACTTTGATATTTTTTTCTTTATATAAGTTTTTAGTAAATTCTATTTCATCTTCTACTTCTAACCAAATATAAAAAGTTGCTTCTGGAATTGGTGTTCCTAAAAGTTCATGGGCAATTTCAAAATTCTTTTTATAAATTTTTCTAAATTCATTCACATGATTTTGGTCATTCCAAGCCACTGCAGCTGCTTCTTGAAGAGGAACTGGAGATGCACATCCAACATAAGTTCTATATTGTAAATAATCTTTTAAAATATTAGCATCACCTGCAATAAATCCACTTCTTAATCCTGGTGCTGAACTTCTTTTTGAAATAGAGTTCATTACTAAAACATTTTTAAAATCTTTATTTCCAACAAGAATTGAAGCTTCTAAAAGTGAAGCTGGTTTTGTTTTTTCATCAAAATATATTTCAGAATAACACTCATCATTTACTAAAATAAAATCATATTTTAAAGCTTTTTCTACCCAAGTTCCAAGTTCTTCAATACTCATTGAAGCAGATGTTGGATTGTTAGGAAAGTTGATAATTACCAAATCACATCTTTTTAAATCTTCATCACTAAGAGAGGCTTTAAAATTATTCTCTTTTGTTAAATCAATGTGAATAACAGAAGCCCTAGAAGCGATTGCTGCACCTTCATAGATTTGGTAAAAAGGATTTGTAAATGCAATAACGGGGTCTTTTTTATCAAATAAAGCAAATTGAGGAAAGTTAAATAAAACTTCTCTTGTTCCAAATGTTGGAACAATTTGATTCAATGACAAACTTACATTAAATCTTGTTTTAACAAAATTTATCATTGATTCTCTTAAAAATGGCTCACCGATTGTTGAGGGATATTTTCGTAAACTTGAACTTGTCTCTTTTAATTTATCTTGTATAAATTGTGGTGTTTCAAATTTTGGCTCCCCAATAGTCAAGGCTGATAATTCATATTTTTCATTTGGAACTATATCTTGCAATAACTCATTTAATCTTTCAAATGGATATTTTTCAAAAGTCATAAATCTTTTTCCTTTTTATTATTCTTCAACTATTGGAATTAATAATTGATTATATTTATTCATATCAAATGCTATAAAATCACTGTTTGTGTATAAAAATTTTAAAGAAAATCGTTTTTTAAACATATCCTCTTTTAAAGGTAAAATTTGTAGCATATTTCTTTGTTTTTTTAATTCTCGAATTGGATTTTCACCACTTGTTACAACTTCTAATTTTTCATTAAAAATTTTTGCAAGATTTTCAAAGTGATCTAAAAGATTTGATTTTCCTTCTTTTTCCCCAATTGGATCTAAATCAAATACTTTTGTTTTCACTTTTAATTGACTTGAAATATCAAATACAATAGGTGAAATTTGCTCATAAGAGTTTGTATCATTTAGTATAATTACAGTTCTTTTAATTGATTTTAATTTCTCTTTTCCAAATTTAAAAACAGGAATTTTAAGCTCTAATACTGACTTTGTATCATTTTTATTTTTGAACATCTCTTGCGTTAACATAATCATACCAATATTATGTTTTCTTGCATCTTCTTTTATAATTTTTGCAAAACCTTTATTTGCATAATCAATAAGAAATAGAATACTACTAAAATGTTTTAATTCTTTTTTAATAAAGTCCATTATATCAACTGTTGTTGGTCTTGTAACTCTTACTATTAATAAATTATTTTTTAATTTTTGATTTAAATATTTAGCTTCTTCAATAGCTTTTTTTACACTATTTTCATCTTCTAAATATAAATCTAAATATAAATAAATATTGCTTCCAAATGGCATAGGAAATTGACCTTGAGTTTTTCCAATTACATTATATACTTGCATTAAAACTTCAGGTTTTCCAATAACTAAAATCACATCATTTGGTTTTAGAACTAAAGAAGGTTTAATTGTAACCATCTTTTGGTTTCTATAAAGTCCAAAAATTTTCCACTCTTTTTGCTCAATAGAACCTATATATCTATAAGCATAAGAGCTTCCAAAAGGAACTCTAATTTCCATGATTTCACCTTGTTTTAAACCAATATTTTGAGCTAAAACAGGGACATTTGGAAGTTTTTCAACCATTCCATTAGCTAGAACTTCAATTCCTCTATAAATATTTACTAAAGGGTCAGTTACCTTCATTCCCCAATAATCTAAAACAGTCATCTGAAGATTTTTTGTATGTTCTCTAATGTTTTTAATTACATTTAACATCTCATCTTTTGAATTAAGTGCAATTAAAACTTCAGTATGAATATTTTTATCTAAGACCATTGAAAGTTTTGATTTAGAGGTTGGATCAAACTTATAAAACGTAAAATTAGAAGGTTTTTGTACAGGTAAAATTACATCACTCATATAAATAACATCATAACTATTATCGCCCGTATTAGCTTCAATAATTCTTTGCATTAATTTTTTTGCAACAATACCATCAAGTATAATTAATATTTTTTTCATGGGGGATTATATCTTTTTCGTACTAAATATTCGGTTCAAAAATATTGTGATTTAAAAACAAATTTTAAAAGATAATTTTTATTTCTTAGGAATTGCTAAAATAAATTTAGCACCAAGTGGAGTATTTTTAACTGTTAATGTCCCATGCATATTTTTTTCTATGATCATTTTAGACATATATAAACCAATACCTGTTCCTTGATTTTTTTCTTTTGTTGTAAAATATGGTTCAAATATTTTTATTAAAATATCTGTATTTATTCCACCTGCATTATCTTCTATTTCTAAAAATCCAAACTCTTCATTTTCATATATATCAATATTTATGTAGGGATTTTCTATTTCTTTTTCAATTAAAACATCTTTTGCATTTGCCAATATATTTAATATGGCTTGAGAAAATTCGTTTGGATATCCATAAACTGTATCTATAGGATTAAAATTCTTGTTTATCTTAATATAGTAAAAATTAAAACTTGCATTTACCAATGATATAGCCTGTTTTGTCATATTTTCAATTGAGAAATAGCTTTTTTCTTTATTTGGTTTAAAGAAATTTCTAAAATCATCTATTGTTTTAGATAAATAATTTGATGCTTGAATAATACTATTTAACTTATCTATTTCATTTTCTTCCACTGAAATACCAAACTCTTTTTCAAGTTTTATTCCACTTGCACATGTTGTAATCAAAGACAATGGTTGTCTCCATTGATGTGCGATATTTCCTATCATCTCACCAGTTGCTGCAAGTCTTGATTGTTGGATTAATATACTTTCTTGTTGAATTCTTTTTTCTATTTCTTCTTTTATTTTTTTATCAAGAGTTTTATTTAATTCTTCTAATTCTATTGTTTTTATTTCTAATAATTTATTTGTATTGTCTAAATCTTTTGTTCTTTGAGATACTCTATCTTCTAATTTTTCATGGGATAGTTTTAATTGTGTTTGTGTTTCATTAATTGCAAATATCATATTATTAAAAGTTTGAGATAATTTACCAACTTCATCATCATTTTTATAATCACTTTTTAAATCTAAATTTCCCTTTGAAATTTCATTGGCTATATTATTTAAATTTATTATAGGTTTTGATATGGATTTTGAAAAAATATAAGAAATAAATATAGATAAAATAGCTAATACTGTGAAAAAAATACAAAAATTCAAATACATAGAATACAATCTGTCATTATATTCACTAAGACTCATGCTTGAATGTATCCATCCCCATAAAACACTCGAAGAGTAAATAGGACTAACATAATGAAAAACATTTTTCTTCAATATTGAAGAATTCATAATAAGAAAATTATCACTATCTTTTTCTAAATCTTTAAATTCTTTAGATAATTCAGTCTCAGAAGACCACTCATTTTTTTTAATCAATATGTATGAACCATCTAATTTTGAAATAATTATACTTTTTAGCTTTTCATTACTTTTTATATATTCAGTTGAAAAATCAACAATTGATGCATTATCATTTAAAACTATTGCATCTGACAATATAAATACCACTAGTTTATTTATACTTTTTACTTCCATTTCCAAAGAATTTAAAAGTGTTTTCTTTTGATTGGAAATTGAATATATGGCAAATATTGTAGCAATGAATATTAATGATGCAAAAAAGAGTTTAAAAATTTTTAAGAATATTGTATTTTTAGGTAATAACATTAGTTGTATTTTTTCTTTAAATCTTTATATTCATTAAAAAACTGTTCACCTTTATCAAAATCTTCAAATTTTATTGCAGTAACAGAATATAAATTAATTATTTTAAAGAATTCTCTAAAACTATTTTTAAATTTTTTATTGGTAAAAAAATCATTTAATAATTCTAAAGATTCAAAGGATATATCTTTATGAACGGAGGTGAATGCATAAAAAAATATTTCATCAGATTTTTCAATAATTGTAATATTTTTCTTTAAAGATGGATTTAAAATTAACATATCTTCATATGTATCTTTATCTATAATACAAAAGTCTGCTTTATTAAAATACACATCAAGCAATGCAGTAGAAGTCTTAGTTGAAATTGTTTCTTCTTTTATAATCTGTTCATATGGCTTATTGAAATTTTTTAAAGTCATATAATCAAACCAAATAGAATTATTTCTCATATACAAAGAGTTTGCAAAAAGTTTATTTTTAATGTCATTAATAGAATTAATTTTAGAATTTTTGTTTGCAATCATAAATAATTGAGAGTTTTTTAATTCATTAGTTCTATAAATATAAGGATTTTTCGATATTCTTTTTATTAATTCTTTATTATCATAATAAAATTGTGAAGTAAGTATTAAAGCATTAATATTCTTTTTATTTTCAAAATCTTCTAATATTTTTCTTTCATTTTCATAAAAAGAAATATTGACATTTATAAGATTTTCTTCATTTAGTTTTCTTTGTAAACCTAAGCTTAAATTTTTAATTCGATTTTGCTCAGCTATACTATAATCTGAAATACTAATTCCAAAGGAAAATGTTTCTTTACTTTGTGAATATGAATTTGAAATTAAAAAAATTAATAAAACAAAATATTTAAAAATTATCATCTATTTTTTTTCCTACTAAATTATCTATTTTTGATAAAGAAACTAAGTAATCATGTACATATTTTAAATAATCAGCTTTTACATAAGCTTCTGTTAGTTGTGATTGAATTAAATCTTTTGCTTCAATCATCTCATATTTAAAACCTTTTAAATTTAATTCACTATTTTCACTTGCAACCTCAACTGCATCTTTTAATATTTGAATTTGTTTATAACCCATACTACTAGTTAAAAATTCATTTTTTAGCTGTAAGGCAAGCCCTTCTTCTAATAATATTTTTTGTTCATCTATAACTTTTTTGTTTAGTTTCTTTTCTAAAATATCATTTTTAGTTCTAAAACCATCAAACAGTGACATTTTCACAGCAATTCCAATATTCCAAGTATTTTGATTATCTTCACTTAAATAACCATATTCATATGAATTATAAGTTTTATTTACATTTCCAAAAACTCCAACTTGTGGATAATATGCCGATTTTGCTTCTTTAATTTGTTCATCTTTTATTTTTACTGCTAAATTTATTTTATTAATATCAGGATTTAATTCATAGGCATTTTCAATCATTTTTTGTAAAGGTATATTTTGATTTAATATTTCATTTTCATCATAAGAAATAGATACGGTATCTTCCCATTTTAAACCAATAAGATTTCCCATTGCATTTTTTAACATTTCTCTATTCATCTGTATTTTTGAAAGAGTTGATTAAATTAATGATGTAGTTAATTTTGCATTTAAATAATCTGTTCTATTGATTTTTAAAGTAGTGCTATTTTCTAAAAAATCTTTTGCAAGTTGAGTACTTAAATCCATATTTTTATAAATTTTATTTACTATTTCATATAATTCATTTGTTAAAATATATCCATAATAATATTTTTTAACATCAAATACAACGTCGTTTTCACTTCTAATAATCGAAACTTTTGCAAGTTCTTTATTTAACTTAGCTTGATTAATAATAGCTTCTATTTTACCACCTGTATAAACAGGATATGTCATTTCTAGCGTTCCTCTTGCGGTATCTCTTCCAATTGCTTTGGAATCAATCTGCACTTATTGTTCCTGTAGGGAAAGCACTTGATGGCATTGCTGAAATTTGTGATTGAACATAATCTCTAGTTGCTCCAGAAGGTAGATTTAAAGTATTTGCTAATGCTAAAGTTTTTGTAAGTTCAGAAGATAATGTAAATGTTCCTCTTTGATCAAAAACTGTATCTTTATTATCTCTATTTGCATAAAAAATTGCATTTAAACTAGGATAATTTGCACTTAGGGCTTGTTCATATTGAGCTTGAGCTATTTCTAAATTTATTTTAGAAATTTTATTTAAACCATTATTTTCAAGGGCTAAAGATATAGCTTGTTCTATATTTATTTTTACTTCTTTTGCATAAATACAAGAAGTAACTAAAGACAAAATAAAAAATACTTTTTTCAACTTTTCTCCTGTAATTTATATTAAAATTAGTATAGCAAAATATTATTACCAATATAATAAATTTTTGTTTCAAATTTATTTATTAATTAACTTTAGATATAATCTTAATATCTTAATTAAGGTTTATATATTTTATGCAATTTACAATTGACGCAACTTCACAAAAAGCCAGAGCTTGTACTATAGTTACAGCCCACAGCACAATTCAAACTCCTGTATTTATGCCAGTTGGTACTCAAGGAACTGTAAAAGCACTCGATGCAAATGACATGCTAGAACTAGGTGCTAAAATCATTCTTGGAAACACTTATCATCTATATTTAAGACCTGGTGGTAAACTTGTAAAAAAGTTTGGTGGACTTCATGGTTTTTCAAAATTTCCAAACTCATTTTTAACAGACTCAGGTGGATTTCAAGCATTTTCTTTAAGTGATAATTCAAAAGCTGATGAAAATGGAATTATGTTTAAATCACATATTGATGGAAGTAAACACTATTTTACTCCTAAAAGTGTTCTTGATACACAATATGATTTAGGAAGCGATATTATGATGATTTTAGATGATTTAGTAGCCTTACCAAATACTCAAGAAAGAATTGCAAAATCAATTGAACGAACTACAAAATGGGCAAAAGAAGCAATTGAATATCACATGGAACAAAAAGCAAATGGAATTGGTGTACATCAAAATATTTTTGCAATTATCCAAGGTGGAACGGATAAAAACTTTAGACAACAAAGTGCTGAGCAACTTTGTGCTTTAAGTGATTATGACGGTTTTGCAATTGG
>OBMA010001802.1_pt1 | contig 12886 bp, 14 predicted proteins | sample 1539141 | NCBI WGS metagenome assembly OBMA01 (sample SAMEA3991484, study PRJEB22521) | metagenome | biome: anthropogenic terrestrial biome; feature: sewage plant; material: raw primary sludge | place: Sweden | collected 2012-09-26 | reverse complement strand
ATGCTAAAACTTATGACGCTGTATGCGTATGGCATTCAGCACAGCCAGCAGGGCCACTCCGCTATCGGCAAATACGCCCATCCACATATTGGCAATGCCCAACAGGCCCAATACCATCACCGCCAGTTTGATTCCCAGCGCCATCACCACATTCTGCCAAACCACCCTGCGGGTGCTGCGGGCTATGCTGATAGCAGTGGCCACCTTCAGCGGATTATCATCCTCAATAACCACATCGGCTGTCTCAATAGCCGCATCACTGCCCATAGCCCCCATTGCTATTCCCACATCAGCCAAGGCAAGCACTGGGGCATCGTTGATGCCATCTCCCACAAAAGCCACCGATGCCTGTTGCCGCAAAGCGTCAACATGAGCCACCTTATCCTCTGGCAGCAGGTCACCAAAAGCCTGGGAGATACCAATCTTACGCGCCAGTTCGTCCACATTGCCCTGCCGGTCACCCGACAGCAACTGCACCCGAGTCACGCCCAGACGGGCAAGATCGGCGACAGCCTTAGCCGCATCAGGCTTGGGGCAATCAGATAAACGGAGGCAACCAGCATAAGCGCCATTCACAGCCACATACACCACCGCGCCCGTCAGAGCAGCCACCGAAGCAGGCATCTCCACTCCATGCGCCGCCAACAGCTTGGCATTACCCGTCAGCACTTGGCTGGCATCCACCTCGGCCTGCAATCCATGGCCCGCCACCTCCGTCACCGAAGTGGCATCGGACAGAATCACTCCCCGCTGCGCGGCATAGCGGCAAATAGCCTTCGCCATGGGATGGGAACTGTGAGCCTCCACCGACGCAGCCATGGCCAGCAGGGCATCCGCATTTGTCGCATCTGCGGGCAGAACCTCCTCCAAGCCGAACTCACCTTGAGTGAGGGTGCCTGTCTTGTCAAAAGCCACGGCACTGACCTTGGCCAACGCATCAAGATAATTGCCACCTTTCACCAGAATTCCATGTCGGGAGGCGGTGCCGATACCTCCAAAATAACCCAATGGAATACTCACCACCAATGCACAAGGGCAGGCAATAACCATAAACACCGCAGCCCTTGACAGCCACTTGTGCCAATCGTACACATCTATCCAGCCAGCCAAAGAAGCCAACAGTGGCAACAGAATAATGGAAGCCGCCATCAGCATGGCAAACATGGTATATACACCTGAGAATTTGCGGATAAACAATTCCGTGGGCGATTTTCGTTCACTGGCATTCTGCACCATATCCAGAATGCGCGACATGGTGCTCTCGCCAAACGGTTTGGTGGTGCGCACTTGCACTTCGGCATCGGCAGCCAACATTCCCGACAGCACATTTTCGCCTTTCTCTATCATACGGGGGGCACTCTCACCAGTAATAGCGGATGTATCAAAAGCCGCAGAATCAGTCATCAGCAGGCCATCGATAGGCACCCGGGCGCCCGCTCTCACCACCAACACCTCGCCCACTGCCACCTCGGCCGACGGGACCTCGATGGCCACATCACCCCGCTGCACCAATGCCATGTCGGAACGGACATCAAGCAAGGCTTTTATATTGTCGTTAGCCTTGTCTACCGCCCTATCCTGCAAGCCCTCGCCCACCGAATAGAACAGCAGCACAGCCACCCCTTCAGGATATTCGCCAATGATGAAGGCACAAAGAGCGGCCGCCACCATCAGAAAAAACTCGGAAAATATTTCGCCATTACGCATAGTTTCCACCATTTCCATAACGACGGGCCAACCTACGGGAATCACCGCTATTCCATACCAAAGCAGCGATACCTGCCAGGGCACCTGCACGCCTATCCAACCCACAACAAGACCGATGGTCAACATCAGTCCCGACACTATTTGGGAAACATATTGTTTCATAATACCGTAAATTTTGTTCTGTCCTTATTCTGACAGGACAAAGTTACGACAAAGCGAATGCAACCAGATTGCAAACATCGGTCCTCAGATTATTTTGAGGGAAAGGCTGAATGAGGACGTGACACAGAGGGACGGAAAGGGAAAGAACGGACTTTCCAGTCGGCAGGATGCCCAAAATAAACAAACGAAAGACGATTGGCCGACCATTCGGTCCAAGTGTCGGCATGATGATAATCAGTACAGAACGACTGACACAAACAACTATACAGACTGAGCGGAGCGATACGGAACCAGAAAAAGAGCCAGCCGAACTTGCGGCGCTGCAAAATATGTCCAAACTCATGGCGCAGCAAGGCCACATCATCCGTAACATCAGGGCTGACAAGAATGCCGATACCAGGCAGAGTCACTGCACATTGACAGCGGCTGAATGGCGGAATCGGCACCGCAAACACTCGTATGTTCTCGAAACGACGCATCGGCAAACGCTCCATTAAAAGTGTACTAAGATAACAAAAATAAAGGAAAGAACTATTTATGTTTGCATTATATCCACAACGCGTTTACTCACACCATATTACATTCAAATGCCGCAACGCAAAGCCCACATATTTGCATAGAAACTAAAAAAGCCGTAAATTCGCCGAGTTATATCAAGCATTAATACCAGAGACATTTTGAATAACTTAATAACACGAACACTATCGGGGGCCGTATTTGTGGCAGTGGTCATTGCTGCCATTCTGCTGCCCAATCCTCATTTTTTCGGGATTGTATTTTTAGCGATGACCATATTAGGTCTGCGCGAGTTCTACTTGCTGTGCAAGCATATAGAAGGAATTGAGCCGGCATGGGTACTGGCCACGGTAGGTGGCGTTGCCGCATTTTTGTGTGCCTACTGCTGTTGCGTGATAGACGAGAAGGTAAGCGCCAACGTGGGCAACCATCCCTACGCTTTTCTGGTGTTATACATTCCATTCATCAGTGCGCTGTTCATGGTGGAATTGTTTCGCAAACGGGCATTCCCTATCCACAACGTAGCCATCTCTCTCATGGGGCATTTCTATGTGGCACTTCCCTTCTGCTGTATGTGCGCCATGAAGATGATGGGAGCCGTATACCTGCTGGCCTTCTTCATACTGATTTGGGCCTCCGACACTGGAGCCTATCTGGTAGGACGGTGCATAGGCAAGCACAAGATGTTTGAACGTGTATCTCCCAAAAAGACCTGGGAAGGAATAGGCGGCGGACTGCTGTTCGCCCTGCTGTTCGGCTGGCTGTTCGCACAATTTGCCAGTGAGATACCCGCACTTGGTTACACGGCAGGCGCCTTTGCCACATGGAAATGGATGACTTTCGCCGTGCTGGTATTTGTGTCAGGAGCCTTGGGCGACCTGGTAGAATCACTGTTCAAGCGATACCTGCAAATAAAAGACTCAGGAAAATTTTTGCCCGGCCACGGCGGAGTGCTCGACCGACTGGACAGCGCACTGATAGCCGCCCCGATAGCATTCTCCTTTTTAGCCATCGCCCTATAAAAAATATAGATGCAGATTGTTTAATCTATATTAATTTAGCAGGAGGATAAAAGTAAAATATTAAATTTGCGGAAGAAAAGAAGAACACAATGACATTAAACAAAGAAGGAAGAGGCATATTAATCACTTTGTTCGTGCTGCTGCTGGTTGCCGATGTGATAACCTATACTTTTTTCCGCAACTACAGCGGAATAGTCACCTATACCATCTTGGGCGGCAGTGGCATCGTATTCCTGTTTTTTGTCAATTTTTTCCGAAATCCGAAACGACTGTTTGAAGGCTACGAGGACGACATGGTGCTGGCCCCTGCCGATGGCACTGTGGTGGTGATTGAACCCACCGAAGAGAAAGAGTGCCTGCACGAGCGCCGCATCCAGGTATCCATATTCATGAGCGTATTCAATGTACATGCCAACTGGTATCCCATAGACGGCACCATCACCTACTATGTACACAACAACGGCCACTTTATGTCGGCCAATCTGCCAAAATCGAGCAACGAGAACGAACGGTCCACCATCATCATCGAGACAGCCTACAAGACACGCATACTGATGCGCCAGATAGCCGGTGCCTTGGCCCGCCGCATCGTGACCTACGCACGCGAGGGTGAACCCTGCACCGTGAACAAGCAAGTGGGATTCATCAAATTCGGTTCCCGCGTGGATCTGTTTCTGCCAGAAGATGCTGACATTCTGGTGAATATGAAACAGACAGTCAGAGGCAACCAGACCGTGATAGCACGGCTGAAACGCCATGCCACTCCAGAGCTGCACATCAACGAGGCTGCAGATGTGCCGGCAACGACCGCCGCAACTGAATAAAACAGTCAAACATAGAATAAACAAACGGATAAAGCGTTTTATCCATAATGAATAGAAGAAAATGAGCATAGTAAAACATATTCCCAACTCCATCACCTGCATGAACCTGCTGTCAGGCGCAGTAGCCTGTGTAATGGCGTACAATCAGCTCTATTTCTATGCCTCCTTGTTCATCTATCTGGCAGCGGTATTCGACTTTTTTGACGGCATGGCCGCACGCCTGCTGCATGTATCATCACCGATAGGCAAAGAACTGGATTCACTGGCCGACGACGTCAGTTTCGGTTTGGCCCCTGGCACCATATTATATTCATGGTTAAAAGGCATAGTTGGCAGCGATTTAAGCAATCCGCTGCCCTATTTCGCTTTCATCATATCCGCCTTCTCAGCATTGCGCCTGGCCAAGTTCAACCTTGACACCCGCCAGACCTGCTCGTTCATAGGGCTGCCAACTCCAGCCATGGCCATACTTACCGCCTCGCTGATAGCGCTGTTTGACGCTGGCCACATCTGTGGCACCTACAATATGGAATGGCTCCGCCCCGCTGCCAGCAATCAATGGGTAGTACTGGCCTACGTTCTGATTTTCTCAGTACTGATGGTGAGCGAGTTACCGATGTTCTCGCTAAAATTCAAGAATCTGAAATGGGCCGGCAACGAGCCAAAATTCATACTGCTGGGAGCCGCCATTGTGCTGCTGGTCATCTTTCATCTGGCAGCCATTCCCCTCATCATGCTGCTGTTCATCCTGATGTCGGTAGTGCTGTTTGCTCTTGGCAAGTCAACCAACAAGCCAGTAGAGGAGAACAACCAGCAATAATAGAGGTCAAGGAGACAGTGCTTCTATCCGGCTGTGAGCATCACTCAAGCGGTGTGTGCCCACCCAAAAGAATCCACATTCTCCGAATATATGAGCACAAACATTTAAAATTGTGCAAAATTTTGTAAATTTGCGTAAACATAATACCATCAAGAAATGAAACAATTGGAAAGATTGGTAGCAGAAAAGCTGCTGAAAATAAAAGCTATAAAAGTACAACCAGAGAACCCATTCACCTGGGCATCGGGTTGGAAATCACCCATATATTGTGACAACCGCAAAACGCTGTCATATCCTGATATCCGCACTTTCATCAAGATACAGATAGCCAGCATCATAGCAGAGAGGTATGAGGATGTTGATGTAATAGCTGGAGTGGCCACAGGCGCCATAGCTCAAGGTGCGCTGGTAGCAGAAGAGCTGGGCAAACCTTTCGTGTATGTACGTTCAGCCCCTAAGGACCACGGATTGGAGAATGTGATAGAGGGAGACCTCAAGCCCAACCAGAAAGTGGTGGTGGTAGAAGACCTTGTATCGACAGGCCAGAGCAGTCTGAAGGCTGTTGAAGCTCTGCGCAAGGATGGATGCGATGTCATAGGCATGGTGGCCATCTTCACCTACGGGTTTCCTATCGCTACTGAACGGTTCAAGAAAGCAGGAGTGGAACTCACCACCCTCTCCAACTATGAGGAGGTGCTGGAGCATCTGCTGAAAGAGAAACTCATCACCGAAGCAGACAAGGCTACTCTGTCAGAATGGAGAAAGACCCCTGACACCTGGGGCAAAGAAGCATAAACGACAACGACGCAACGGCATGGAAACATACGAAAGCAAGGTAAAGAAAGTCAACGCAAATGCCGCTGACATCTATCGGGTACTGAGTGACCTGAACAACGTAAAGAAATTCAAGGAGATGCTGCCCCCCGACAAGGCTGCCCAGTTTGACGAGAAGGTGAGCGACTTTGAATGCGATACCGACTCGGTACACTTCAGCGTAAGCCCAATCGGCAAGATGGGACTGCTGATAGTAGACCGTGAGCCGGACAAGGTCATCAAATTCGGTGGAGAGAAATCGCCAGTCGACTTCAACATGTGGATACAGATGAAGCAGACGGGTGACAACGTTTCAGCCATGAAGATAACACTGAAAGCTGATATTCCCTTCATGCTGAAAATGATGGTGGCATCTAAAATAGAGAAAGGCATAGAGCAGATGGCCGATATGCTGGCCCAACTGCCTTATGGCATGATATAAGCAATCGGTTCAAGACTGCAAAATTTAAGACTGCAAAAAACAAAACGGGGCTGCGCCAAATGAATGGCGCAGCCCCGTTTATTTATGTGTGTGCAGAGGAAATAACAAGAAAAAAAATCAGCGCACCTCCACCATTCTGTTATAAAGTCCCACCACCGTACTGGAGACAGGTTTCAATCCAGGAGTCAACAAAGTTGAGTTGACCACCCTCACATCAAAAGGCTCGTCGTAGGCCACCAGTATGAGGTGGTCAGTACCCTGCGGAGCCACAAAGGTGACAGGATAATTGCTGAGGTCTATCACGCTCTCAGCCGGAATCAGCAAGTGCGACATGGTCAAGCCATCGTCCACAGGCAGACAATCACTAAGTTTGCCATCATCGTCCACATCTATAATATTGACATACAAGTCCTTCTTGCTATTGTTATGTATCCGGAAGAACACCTCACGACCGATATAGACAGGTGAGGAGATAGCTGAATCGAGAGCGGGGTCAATCAAATCGAAAGTCACGCTATAATCAGTCTGGGCATTGTTAATCTGCACCAGCGATGAGTTCTTCTCCTTATATACGAGCGTGCGGGCTATATCACCCTCAACCGATACACCCCGATAGGTGCACCCTGCTGCATTGTGACTTACCTTGTCAGAACTGCCGCCAAAAAGGGAAGCCACCGCGTGCGAGAAGAACTTGGAAGAAAGTGACGAGCTGTTGCCCGACACCTGCTGCACCAGCGCGCCCACCACCTGAGCCCCTTGTGTCTGCTTGAAGGCATATACCTTGTTATTCTGCTTGTCGATGATGCTGAGCGAAGAGTTGGCCTCCACCCGCACCTTATCTGTCTGTTTCAGAGCCGTACGCTTGGTCAAAGGCTTCCAGGCCGTCCCCACCAGCCACGAGGCCTTGCCTATCACATTGTAAACGTACAGATTCTGGGCTCCTACCAACTGGCAAAAAGCCAAAAGAGCCAATATCAAAAACTTCTTCATAATCCAATTATTTATATACTTTGAAATATCAATCAAATCCAACCAAAGGATTTACACTCGGAAATATAACAAGAATTATTCCAAAAAACGCAACAAAAGCAAAGATAAAAAGAGAATAAGACAATAAAAGCGCGCAAAGATTGGTAATTTTGCGGAAAACAGCGGAACAATGGAAGCAGACGAAGCAGTCATATTGCAGAAATTGGCATTACGGGAAATCAAACCAACCGCAATGCGCATCCTCATACTGGGAAAGATGCTATCTACCCCCCAGGCCATGAGCCTCCAGGATCTGGAAGATGCGCTGGAGAGTGCCGACAAGTCGACCATATTCCGCAATCTCAACCTGTTCAGGACGCACAAACTGATACACGAGATAGACGATGGCAGCGGCAGCCTCAAATACTCGGTATGCAGCGACAGTTGCCACTGCGTGCCAGATGACGAGCACGTTCACTTCTTCTGCGAAGTATGCCACCGGACCTTCTGCCTCAAAAGCATTGCTGTACCCGCAGTAACACTGCCCAGCGGATTTGAAGTGGAAAGTATCAACTATGTGCTGAAAGGCACTTGCCAAGAATGTACGCACAAAAAGAGACACAAAGAATGACCCCCTACGAAGCCGAATCGAAAACGATAGACCTGCTCCGTCTGCCACTGGCTATCGGAGTGATATTCATACACATGAACATGAAAGTGCACGGCAATATGGTGCACTGGACCGACTTCGGCAGCATGGATGCCTACCGTGTATTTGCCATAGTGGTAGCCGACAATCTGGCCGGGATAGCTGTACCACTGTTTTTCCTGTTTTCGGGATATCTATTCTTCTATAAGCTGAAAGAGTGGAATCTGCAAGTGTATAAACAGAAGATGAAAAAAAGGCTGGTATCGCTGGTACTGCCCTACATGCTATTCAATTTGCTGGCAGTGATTGGGCTCATAGTCAACAGCACCCTCATCAATCACGACCTGATGCTGAACCTGCACAGCTGGCTGGGTGACGGTAAATTTCTGCGCATCTTCTGGAACATGCACGTCACTGGCGGCATGAACAGCACCCTGGGCTACCACATTCCCATGGACACCCCCATCAACGTGCCGCTATGGTTCATCCGCGACCTTATCATGGTATCGGCCTGCACCCCTCTCATCTATTGGCTGATAAGCAAATTCGGACGATGGGTGGTAATAGTGCTGGGAGTCTGTTTTGTTGCCTACATCGGACTGCCCATCAACGGATTCCGCCCCAATGCGTGTTTTTTCTTCACCTTCGGTGCCTACCTCAGCATCAACAAGCACACATTGGCCGAGACGCTGTACCCCCACCGCTACACCATAGGCGTGCTGGCACTGCTGCTGATGGCGGCGGACATCCGTCTGGACGGAATGCCCCATGAGGACATCATAGACCGGCTGTACCTGATATGCGGTGTGATAAGTGCCTTTAATGTGGGATTGTGGTTTACCCTGCACTACCAGCCACGCATCTCGGAAGTGCTGGGTCAGTCGTCTTTCTTCGTCTTTGCCACCCACACCTTGCCTCTTCCCTATCTGCGCCGACCCATAGAATGGTGCAAAGACAACATTTGGACCAATTCCAGCAATGCTCTGATATGCTCAGGCCAGTTTTTGCTGGTGGCCGCAGCCACCACCCTTTGCTGTCTGTCGATGTTCGGATTTCTGCTATGGGCCTGTCCAAGCATGCTGAATGTGCTGATAGGCAAACGCAAACGAAGATAAGGGAAAGCGGAACCAAACTAAACCTTACGCGGGTTGGTCTTCCTTCCCGTTTCCCGTCTTTTTACCTTTTTCATCTTTCTTTTTTCCATCGGGGTCAGACAGATGTTCCCTTTTAGCCTTGACACCACTGAACCCCTGAGCCGCCACAATCAACTGGTTGTGGGCAGGCGACGCCGCATTTATCTTGTCCATCACCTGCATCAGACGGTTGTGCTTGTCACGCAGCTGGCCATCATCAAAGAAGGAGCCCTGCACCGCATTGGTAGGAGCGAAACCGAAAGCTGTGACGCCTGCCTTCTTATAGCCATAACCCTTGCGGAAGATATGCGACAAAGCTGCATCGGCAGCCTTCATCAACTCTATGGTACTGTTGGTGGCCGGGTCCAGCTGAATGGTGAACACCCCCCACTGCTGCGGCTGGTCGGTGTGAAACCGATTGGTAAAAGCAAAAACCGTAAAGCGGGTGCAGGCCGAATGTTGCGCCCGCAATTCCTCCGCTGTGAGCGAAGTGAATTTATGCACCTGCTCCAGCAGTTCACGGTAATCATATATCTCGGTATAGAAACTGTGCGAATTGGAGATTGATTTTTTTGTACCATGGTCAGGACTGAATGGTATGCAGCGTTCTCCCCGCAACTCCTTATAAGTGCGTAATCCCTCAATACCCATTTGCAACCTCACCCAACTCTCGGGCAGCCGCAGAAAATCGGCCACGGTGCTGATGTTCAGTTCCTGCAACCGAGCCGAGAACCTGCGGCCGATGCCCCACACATCATCAATAGGGAAAGAGGACAGCACTTTGTCAACATCCTGCGGCCGGTGCATCAGGCAAGAACCATGCAACGCCGGATAGTGCTTGCAAAGCTTAGAGGCAATTTTGGCAAGCGTCTTGTTGTGAGAGATGCCGACGCTGATAGGAATGCCCGTACGGGAATGCACCTCCTGCGATATGCGGTGCCCCATCTCATCGAGCGAGTCCACCGCAATGCCGTCGAGGTCGAGAAAAGCCTCGTCGACAGAATATATCTCAATGGCAGGGGCCAACTCTCGCAGCAAGTCATGCACCTCCCTCGACTTGCGGTGATAGAATTCATAATTGTTGGAGAAAACCGCAACATGGTTGCGCTCCACGATATCACGGATTTTGAACAACGGTGCGCCCATGGCAATGCCCAGCGCCTTCGCCTCGTTGCTGCGGGCCACGGCACAGCCATCATTATTGCTAAGCACAATCACGGGCTTGCCCTCCAGGTCGGGACGCAAAGTCCGCTCGCACGACACAAAAAAGTTGTTGCAATCCGCCAATCCAATCATGACACTGAAACGAGATAAGTATATATAATGTAAAGCCCCATAAAGATAATGCAAAAAAAGGAAATGGCCACCCACACCGAGCGCCATGTCATTAAATTTGTTATCTTTGCAGACTGATAACAAAGGAACAATAGAAAAACATCAGATAAAATCATGTCTTTACAATGCGGAATTGTAGGATTGCCCAATGTAGGCAAATCCACACTGTTTAATTGCTTGTCGAGCGCAAAAGCCCAGGCAGCCAACTTCCCATTCTGTACCATAGAGCCCAACGTTGGTGTAATCACGGTACCTGACGAGCGACTGACCCAGCTCACCGAACTGGTTCACCCCGCCAAGGTGGTGCCCGCCACCGTTGAGATAGTGGACATAGCAGGACTTGTGAAAGGCGCCAGCAAAGGCGAAGGTCTCGGCAACAAGTTTCTGGCGAACATACGTGAGACGGATGCCATACTGCATGTGCTGCGCTGCTTTGACGACGGCAACGTAACCCATGTGGACGGAAGTGTGGACCCCGTGCGCGACAAGGAAGTTGTGGACACCGAGTTGCAGCTGAAAGACCTGGAAACGGTGGAGAGCCAACTGAAGAAAGTGGAGAAACAGGCCCAGACAGGCGGCGACAAAGACGCGAAAGTGCTGGTGGGGATACTGAAACGCTATCAGGAGGTGCTGTTACAAGGAAAATCGGCCCGAACAGTAGAATTGAGCAAAGAGGAAGAACCTTTGGCACGCAATTTGTTTCTGTTAACTACGAAGCCGGTGCTCTACGTCTGCAATGTGGACGAAGCCAGTGCCGTAAGCGGCAACCAGTACACCGAAGCAGTGAAAGCAGCCATAAAAGATGAGCATGCCGACATGCTGGTGGTGGCAGCAGCCATGGAAGCCGACATAGCGGAGCTGGAGAGCTACGACGAGAGAAAAGAGTTCCTTGAATCAGCGGGATTAAAAGAAAGCGGCGTGGTCCGTCTTATCCGTTCAGCCTATTCGCTGCTCGGCTTGCAGACGTACTTCACCGCAGGAGCGCCGGAAGTTCATGCCTGGACATTCCGCAAGGGGATGAAAGCTCCCCAGTGTGCTGGCATCATCCATACCGATTTTGAGAAAGGTTTCATCCGTGCCGAAGTCATCAAGTTTGAGGACTTTATGCACTACGGAAGTGAAGCCGCCTGCCGCGAAGCTGGCAAAATCAACATCGAGGGTAAGGATTACATTTGCCAGGACGGGGATATGATGAACTTCCGTTTTAATGTATAACAGTTTGAGGCAAAGGCGTAAAAGGAGCTGACAACGGTATCAGCCGTCGATTTGTTGTGGCCACAAGTCGAAAAAATGCACTTTTTTGGTTGCACATATCAAAAATATCAATACCTTTGCATCAAATATGTAGTGAATTAATTAGAGACTAAAATAGAAAATAGATTATTTATTTGTTTAATTTAAAATCGTTTTATAAAATGAAAAAATTTTTTAGCTTATCAGCTATCGTTGCTGTATTGGCAATGTTGATGACTTCAGTATCAGTTTCTTCTTGTTCATCAGACGATGATGATGATTCAACAACAACAACTCCAACTTACACTTCTTTCTCAGGAACAATGGGTGGCGCTGCTGCAACAGCAGGATCTTTCTTGTCAATCAAGGACGGAAAGATTTATACTTCTACAGCAAGTGCAGACGAGTTGAAGGACGTTGAGATCGTATTCAATGGCACAAACTTCGTAACTGCAGCCAGCTCAGCAAACTCTACCGTATCAACAAATGGCAATTCTGCAACTTTGACTACCAATGCTAACGGCACTATCGCTTATGTAACTTCTACAGGTTACATGGGAACTATCACTTACACTGGTACAACTGGTTCTACCTCTTCTACCGTAACTGTAACTGTTACCAAGGCTGCAAAGAAGTAATTTTAGCTGATAGCGACTAAAAGGAAATTTCAAAAAATGGGTGCTCCAGGCAATGTCTGGGGCACTTTTTTTATCTACTAATAATTATAATTAATAAAAAATCATGAAAAAATTTTTTAGCTTATCTGCCTGCATAGCAATTGTGGCTATGTTAATGACTTCTGTTACCATCTCATCATGTTCAAAGGATGACGACGACAACGACTCAACAATCGTAAAGGCCGATTCAATAAGAACTTTTGAAGTAACAATGGGTGGTTCTACAGCCACCAGCGCTGGTTCTTACTTGTCAGTTGAAGACGAGAAAGTGTACAAAACTTCAGATATCAAATCTGACGACAACACAATCAACATCGTCTTTGATGGCAAGAAATTCATTTCTCCAGCCGTATCCAGCAACAGCTATGTAAGTGGAAACGGTATCTTTACCAACTTCACAACTGTGACTGAGGGAAAGGTATATTCTTACAAAGACTATTACGGATATCATGGAACTATCACTGTAAAGAGCGGAACAATGGGTACTAATGATGCTGTCATTACAATCATTGTTACCAGAATAGCAAACGCTAATCAGTAAACGCTGTTAAAAAGATGTTCTGAACATTGCTCGGAGCATCTTT
>OBMA010001796.1_pt1 | contig 12910 bp, 8 predicted proteins | sample 1539141 | NCBI WGS metagenome assembly OBMA01 (sample SAMEA3991484, study PRJEB22521) | metagenome | biome: anthropogenic terrestrial biome; feature: sewage plant; material: raw primary sludge | place: Sweden | collected 2012-09-26 | reverse complement strand
GAACCGTCACCCTTACTTCTAGATTGCCTTTTTCAACAGATGCCATCTGCTTTTTAAGATTTCTTATAGGTTCTGTCACTTTATCTGTTAAAAACGTAAATAAACCAAAACTTAAAAATACACAAATTACAACTACAGATATTGTTAAATATTTTATTTTATAAGCATCTTTCATTATTTCTTCAATAGGTACTTCTCCAAAAATTTTCCAACCTGAAACAAGATTATCAGGAATATCATTAACAATAAGATAATCAATTCCACATAAATTTTGTATCGTATTCCCAGTTTTTTTCTTAAAAATATCATTCCATCTATAATCGCTTACATGTTCTACAAACTCTTTTGGCGGATAAGATACAATAATATTACTCTTATCTAAAATATAAAATCTCCCAGTTTTTCCCATACTATAATTATTACATACTTTTTCAATAATAGAAGTATCAAAGTCTACAACAACTATTCCTATAATCTCATCAGTTTTATTATCAATAATTGTAGTTCCAAAAGAAATTATATTTCCTATATTTTTAAAAGATATATATTCTGATGTATAATCTTGAATTACTAGAATTTCTTTTGGTTTTTTACTTATAATGTTATACATTGGATTAGATTCAAACTCTTCTTGTTCAAGTTTATATGTACCTTTTCTTTCGCTGATTACTTTTCTATTTTTTCCAATTATATATATATCCATTATATTTTTATTGTACTTATATGTATTTCTATATGCTTTAAATAATTCATATACAGAATTATTTTCTATATCATTATTTTTATTATTGCTTAAAATTTGTTTTACACTTTCATGTCGGCCTATTTCTAAAAACGTCTCTGTTTCACTAAATATATTTCTAATTTCACCACTTAATTGTTCTATTGTTTTTATTGCTGATTCTATTGTAAGTTTAGATATAGTTTTTTTAGCTTGAAAATAAGAAAAAGTTCCTACTATACTTATAGGAACTGTTGCTAATATAAAAAAAATAGTTAATAGCTTTATTTTTATAGTTATCTTATTGAATTTAAAATTTTTCATATGTCTAACCCCTTCTAAATTCTTTTTTTCTTCTATTCAATTAACTGTATAAAGCATACCAACATTATCATTTCTAAAATTTTAATATTTAAAGGACTTCTAATTCAAGAAGCCCTCATTCTCACAAAGTCTTTAATCTTATACCTCAAATCTATCTATCATTCTCTTTAACTCTTCTGCTAAATTTGACAATTCATTTGAAGCAGCCAGTGTTTCTTCTGTAGATGCTGTCTGTTGTTCGATTACTTGCCCTATATTTAGTAAATATTCCTTATTTTTTTCTAATAACTCAAAATGATTTATTGTTTCTTTTTCTATCTTAGAACTATCTTCAGATAAAACTTCAATTCCAATAGCTGATTCACTTATTATATTTGCTTGTTCTTCCATGGAATTTAGAACATTCCTTATTTCCAAATTTGTATTTGTTACTTTTTCATTTATCTCATTCAATTGATTTCCAGCTTTGGCTGACATTTGAGAACTTTCTTTAACTCTATTTCTCATTTCTTTAATTAGATGAGATATTTTTTCTGTAAATTTTTGAGAATTTTCAGCAAGTTTTTTTACCTCATCTGCAACAACAGCAAATCCTCTCCCTGCATCACCTGCTCTTGCCGCTTCTATTGCTGCATTGAGAGCTAAGAGATTTGTTTGTTCTGCTATACTAAATATTTCAGAGATATTAATATCAACTTCAATACTTATTTCGTCTATTCTTTTTATTCCATCCAAAGTTTTAATAACTATTTCATGCCCTTCTTTTGCAGTACTTGCTGCTTCATTAGACATTTTCATTGTATTCCCCGTATCTTTAACAACTTGTTTTATTGATTTAGCTATATCAATTATAGTTTCAGAAATTTCTCCCATCCCATTTGCTTGAGCTCCAATACTATTTTTAATTTCCTTCATTTTATCTTCTGTAATATTAAAATTTGTTTCAAGTTCATTTTTTTTCTCAATTTGTATCATTGCACCGCTGGCTATCATTTCCATTTGAGATGTCATCTCTGTTGCTGAACTAGCCAAACTTTCACTGGATTTTCCTATTTCGACAATCAAATTACTCATAGCATTATTAAATGTATCAAATGCCCTAGAAAGTACTCCAATTTCATCTTTTCTATTTATTAATTTTTTTGAAATCTTGTTATTAAATTTATAATCTGAAAGTTTTTCCGCAAGGTTAGCAACTTCTGACAATGGTTTAGATAGACTAGAAGCTATAAAAACAGATATAAAAATAACTAAAATCAATCCAATTACCATATATATTCCTGTTTCAATTATAATTTTATTAGCTTCACTATATTTATCTCTTAATGGTACACTAATTCCAATAGACCAGTTAGGTGTATTTTTTATTTTACTTGTTATCATAAACAAATCATTTCCACCTTTGTCTTTGGCTATAATCGATGCTGCTTCTCCTATTATTATTTTTTCAGCATCTTTTTTATTTATTTTTATTTTATCTGTCCTTAGCAAATTCAAATTAAATCTTTCTTCAACTATAGGGTGAGCAATCATTGTTCCTACATCATCAATTATCCATCCATATCCACTTTTCCCCACTTTAATATCACTAGTAACTTTTGAAATCGTTTCAAGTAAAATACTTCCTCCTAAAACTCCTACTTTTTCACCATCAAAATCTCTTACTATTACTAAAATGTGGAAAGCTGGTTTACCAGTTATTTCATCTAAAACAGGTCTGCTTATTACATAAGATTTCCCTTGTCTTATTATTTCTTTAAAATAATCTTTTTCAGATATATCGCCTTTTTTCCCACTAGATGTAAAAAACTTACCTTCGATATCCGAAAAAAACAAATCTGCTATTCTTGTCTTTCTAGTTTCCAACTTTTTCTTCATACATAATGCTATTTCATCGTAGTTATTTGTTGATAAAGATGGGTCTTCTGCCAATAAAAGCATTTCATTACTAAGTCCTTCAATATAGAAAGAAATAGCCTCTGACTTAGTATTTATCGTTTTTACAACTTCATTATCAATCAATTTAGAAAAGGATTGAGAAGTATTAACATATGTTAAGAAACCAATTACTAAATAAATTAGTAAAAAAAGAGTTGTGAAGCTTAAAATAATTTTATTTTTAATTTTCATTTTTTCTCCAATTCTAAGACATTTATCTTACTTACGCACCCAATTTTTTATTTAAAGAGATACGTAGTCTTTTGAGTATAAATATTTTCAGTTGAATATATTTTCATATTTTCAGGACATAGATTTGCAATATCTGGATAATCCTGAGTTTCCAAACAAAACCCATAGTGTTTAGGATAATTAGATACTCCTTCAAGATAATTTCCTGTATAGAAAACTACTATAGGTTGATCTGTTATAAATTCTATTCTTCTACCTGATTTTTCATCTACCACATACCCATCTATATCTTTTTCTTTTGATAATAAAAAGGGATGATCATAACCGTCTCCTACTATTTTTAGCTGCTCACTATTTGTTTCTCTTGCTTTTCCTAAGAATATTCCTTTATCTTTATTAAATATTTCATCCTCAGTTATCAATTTTACTGGTAATGTATTTCTATCAACTAAGTAATATCCTAGAGCATTGAATTTAAGCTCTTGCTCATAGATATTTTCTTTGAAATTACCACTCAAGTTAAAATATACATGATTTGTTAAATTCATATAAGTTGGTCTATCTGGTTTCCCTTGATATTCTATAGTTATTGAATCTTCATTCACTATATATTTTACCAATATATCTACAGTTCCAGGATACCCATCTTCCAGATGAGGGCAAATAGTTTTAAAACTTAATACTACTTTATCATCTACAGATTCATAACTACTTTCCCAGACTCTATTATGAAGCCCTTTTAATCCACCATGTAAATTATTAGTTCCATCATTTTGAGTTAACTGGTAAATCTCTCCATTTATTTCTAGAATCCCATTCTTAGTTCTTCCAGCAATTCTTCCTACTATTGCACCAAAATATGGAGTATTATCTTTTTCATAATCACTTAGATTATCAAAACCTAAAACTATATTTTCCATTTTTCCATCTCTATTTGGTGTATATAGAGACTTAATTACACATCCATAATTTAATATTTCTATTTTAATTTTAGAAGTTTCTATAGTGTAAAGAATTACTTCTTCATTATTTTTAGTTTGTCCGAATACTTTTGATTGTATTTTCATGCTAAAACTCCTTTGTTTCAAATTCTATTAATTTTTTATGGAAAAATAGCTTTCTTAATAATTTAAGAAAGCTATTTTAGGGATGATAGGTTCAGTATAAAAAATGTATAACTATATGAAATTTTAGAATCCTCGTAAATTTGTAATAATAAACTAGCGAAGGTAATTATCACTTAATTGCAATGGAAATCTAAAATATATATCGAATCTCTAGTGCCATTATTTATTCCAACTGTATAAATATTTTATTCTCTTCTCTTTAATCTTTTTTAGGGCAAGAACTTATCTTGCCCTTCAAGTTAGGGGAGGAGCGTATTTTAGGAACTTCCTAAAATTAATCTATCTAAAATTATCAATTGTCTTTTTTTCATTATTCTTTTGATTTAGTCATTAAATCAAAAGCTACTGCTAATAACAAAACTATTCCTTTTATTGCTTGTTGCCAGTCTATTCCTAAACCTACAAGAGACATTCCGTTATTCAGTACTCCCATAAATAGTCCACCTATTATGGCTCCTATGATTGTTCCTTTCCCTCCAGATGTTGATGCTCCACCTATGAAACATGCTGCTATTGCGTCTAGTTCAAAAGATGTTCCTGCTTTTGGAGTTGCTGCATTTAGTCTTGCTGCAAATACTATTCCCGATAATGCTGCCATTACTCCCATATTTACAAATACCCAGAATACTAGTTTTTTAGTTTTTATCCCAGATAAGCTTGCTGCTTTTTCATTTCCACCTAAAGCATATATATGTCTTCCAATAACTGTCTTTTTAGTAAAGAAAGTATAAACCATTATTAATATAAATAGTAAAACTAGTACGTTTGGAACTCCTTTATAAAGTGCTAAAGTAACTGTAAACCAGTTAATTGCTAATATTATCAAGAATAACTTAGATACAAAGAACTTCATTGGCAAAACTTCAAATTCATATTTCAGTTGTGCTTTTCTTGCTTTCCATTCAGAATAAATGAATAATAGAGAACCTACAACTCCAATTAATACTGTTAAGATATGTATGTTTGTTCCTTGAAAAAAATCTGGAATAAATCCTGAAGATATAAGTTGAAACTCTTTTGGATATGGTGCTAAAGATTTTCCACCTAAAAGAACCATTGTAAGACCTCTAAATAGAAGCATTCCTCCAAGAGTTACTATAAATGCTGGCATTTTCACATATGAAATCCACCAACCTTGGAATGCACCAACAAGTCCTCCAACTAATAGTGAGATTAAAATTGCAAGAATAAAATTAACTTTTAAGTTAATCGCAAGTATTGCGGATATTGCTCCCACCAGTGCTACAGTAGAACCTACCGATAAGTCAATATGAAAAGCAACAATTACAAGAAGCATTCCTATAGCAAGTATTAAAATATAACTATTTTGAAGTATCATATTTGTTATATTAAGGGGATCAAATAATATCCCATCTGTCATAAATTGAAAAAATATCATTATAGAGATAAGAGCTATTATCATCCCGTATTGTCTAATATTACTTTTTAATAGTGTTTTAAATGAATTGAACATTTAATTATCCTCCTTTTTGTCTTTTACTATACATTTCATAATCTCTTCTTGAGATGCGTTTTTTATGTCCATTTCACCAATTATTTTTCCCTCATTCATTATATAAACTCTATCGCACATCCCAAGTATTTCAGGAAGTTCTGAGGAAATTACTATAACGCCTTTTCCTTGTTCCACTAATTCATTTATTATTGTGTAGATTTCAAATTTCGCACCAACATCTATTCCTCTAGTAGGTTCATCCAAAATCAGTATGTCTGGTTCAGAGAACATCCATTTGCTTAGAACTACCTTTTGTTGATTTCCTCCACTCAAGTTTCCTACTTTTTGAAGTATCGAAGAACATTTAGTTTTCATCTGTTTTCTAAGTTCTTCAGCTACAACAATTTCTTTATTTTCATCTATAACTAAATTTTTAGATATTTTTTTTAAGTTTGTAAGAGTTGTATTTTGCTTAATATTATCCTCTAGTATTAACCCTAATTTTTTTCTATCTTCAGTAACATATGCAATTCCGTATTCGATAGCTTTATCTACTGTATTAGGAAATATTTCTTCTCCATTTTTATATACTTGTCCTGTAATTTTTTTTCCATAAGCTTTTCCAAAAATACTCATGGCAAGTTCTGTTCTTCCTGCTCCCATTAATCCTGATATTCCTACTACTTCACCTTTTCTAAGATTGAAATTTACATTAGAAATTACTTTTTTATTGCTACGTTCTGGATGGTAAACATTCCAATCTTTTACTTCAAATATTTTTTCTCCTATTTTAGGAGTTCTTTCAGGATAACGATGGCTTAAATCTCTTCCTACCATTCCTTTAATAATCCTGTCCTCATCTACCTTATCTTTCTTAAAATCAAGAGTTTCTATTGTTTTACCGTCTCTTATGATAGTAAGAGAATCTGCTACTTTACATATTTCGTTTAATTTATGAGTAATTAATATACATGATATTCCATGATTTTTTAGTTCCAGTATCAAATCTAATAAATTATCGCTGTCTTTTTCATTAAGTGCTGCTGTAGGTTCATCTAAAATCAGTATTTTTACTTTCTTTGACAGAGCTTTTGCTATTTCAACTAATTGTTGTTTTCCTACTCCAATTTCAGAAATTAAAGTATCTGGATGCTCTGATAATCCTACTTTTTTCATTAGTTCTTTAGTGACAGTTATTGTTTCATTCCATTGAATTACTCCATTTCTTGCCATTTCATTTCCCAAAAATATATTTTCTGTAATTGATAAGTTTGGTGCAAGAGCTAGTTCTTGATGTATTATTACTATTCCCAATTCTTCACTTTTTTTAATATCTTTAAATTCACAGACATTGCCTTCTACCAATATATCTCCAGAGTAAGTTCCATGAGGATAAACTCCACTTAATACTTTCATCAAAGTTGATTTTCCTGCACCATTTTCTCCAGCTAAGGCATGAATTTCTCCTTTTTTTAATTTTAAATTAACATTATCTAGGGCTTTCACTCCAGGAAATGTTTTTATAATATTTTTCATTTCAAGAATTATTTCTGACATGATACGCTCCTTTCTATTTGGGGGGCTAAAGCAAAGTTACTTTAGCCCAAAACCAATATTATTTCAATTCATCTTCTGTGTAATATCCTGAACCAACTAATATATCTTTATAGTTGTCTTTATCTACAGAAACTGGTTTTTCCAAAAATGAAGGAACAACTTTAGATCCATTATTATATGTTTTTGTATCATTAACTTCTGGCATTTTGTCTGCTAAAATTGCATCTATCATAGTAACTGCTCTTTTCGCTAAAACTCTTGTATCTTTAAATACAGTTGATGTTTGTTCTCCTGTGATTATTGATTTAATTGAAGGTAACTCTGCATCTTGTCCTGTTATGATTGGCATAAGTTGATCTGCTTTCCCGTATCCTACACCTTTTAGAGAAGAAACAATTCCTATACTTATTCCATCATATGGAGACAAAACTGCATTAATTTTTTTGTCAGTATAGTAAGCACTTAATAAGTTATCCATTCTAGCTTGTGCTGTAGCTCCATCCCATCTTAAAGTTGCCGCTTGGCTAAATTCTGTTTGTTTACTTCCAATAATTAATTTACCTGATTCAATAAAAGGTTTTAATATAGACATAGCTCCATCAAAGAAATAATTAGCATTATTGTCATCAGGTGATCCTGCAAATACTTCTGCGTAAAAAGGTCCTTTAGCATTTTTTAAATCTAATTTATCTACTATATATGTACCTTGCAACACTCCTACTTGGAAGTTGTCAAAAGTAGCATAATATGATACAGCAGGTGTGTTTTTAATAAGTCTGTCATAAGAAACAACTGGAATATTGTTAGTTACTGCAGCTTCCAATACATTTGATAATGATTCTCCATCAATAGGTGCAACAACTAATGCATCTACTTTTTTACTTATCATATTTTCAATTTGAGATACTTGATTTTCTACTACATCTTCTGCATATTGAAGATCTACTTTATACCCAAGAGCTTCAAACTCTTTTACCATATTATTTCCATCATCAATCCATCTTTGAGATGATTTTGTAGGCATAGCTATACCTATAGTTTTAACTTCTTTCCCCTCTGTTGTAGCCTCTTTACTTTCTTTTTTACCACAACCAACAAATAAAACTAAAATTGCCATGAAACATAAAACTATTTTTCTCATTTGTTCCTCCTAATTTATATTTTTTTTGTAAAAACAAAAACTTTAAATCAAAATAATCTAAGAAACTCTCATTCTCATTTAACAATCCTTAACTTAATTCAATAAACTAATCTCTTGTACTTTTTATTTGTTGTGTGACTTAAACCTTACTTTTGCCCATAATAAGCATTAGCACCATGTTTTCTTAAGTAGTGTTTATCTTGTAAGTACTTGTCTGCTTGCTTTATTCTTGGGTTTATACTACTTGTATAATAAGCCATCTTTGCTACTTCCTCAAGTACTACTGCATTGTAAACTGCTTCTTCTGGTGTTTTTCCCCAAGTAAATGGTCCATGGCTTGCTACTACTATTCCTGGAACTTCTATTGCTTTTATCTTTCTAGCTTCTATTGTTTCTATTATTACTTTTCCTGTTTCTGTCTCATAATCTCTTGTGATTTCTTCTTCTGTTAATCTTCTAGTACAAGGTATATCTCCATAGAAGTAATCTGCATGAGTTGTTCCATAAGCAGGTATATCGTTACAGGCTTGTGCCCAGCTTGTTGCGAAGGTAGAGTGAGTATGAACCACTCCACCTAATTCAGTATATTTTTTGTATAACTCTATATGTGTTGCTGTATCAGATGATGGTCTGTAGTTTCCTTCTACCACATTACCTTCTAGGTCTACGACTACCATATGTTCAGCTTTCATATCTTCATATTTAACTCCACTTGGCTTTATTACTATAAGTCCTTTTTCTCTATCTATTGCACTTACATTTCCCCAAGTGTATGTTACAAGTCCTCTTTTATCTAGCTCCAAATTTTCTTTTAGAACTCTTTCTTTCAACTCTTCTAACATAGCTATTCTCCTTAATCTTTTAAGATTATCTTAATCTGCTTACTAAATCATTTAATCTTAATTTATCTTTAAAACAATCAAGTTTAGTATTTTCATCAATTACTACGAATTCAATATCAAAGTATTCTGCGTAATCTCTTAAAGTTTCTATATCAAGGTCATAAGTCATTACAGTATGATGAGCTCCTCCAGCATATATCCAAGCTTCAGTAGCTGTTTCAAGATTTGGTAATGGTTTCCACATTACATTTCCTACAGGAAGTTTAGGCATTTTTTCTAAAGCAGGGAATGCATCAACTTTGTTAACTATCATTCTGTAACGATTATCTAATTCTATTAGAGATATTTGAAGAGCATCTCCTTTTTTACCGTCAAATAGAACTCTAGCTGGTGCTGATTTCCCACCAATTCCTAAGTGATGAACTTCAATTCTTGGTTTTCCATTTGCAATTGTTGGGCAAACTTCAAGCATATGAGAACCTAATACATAACCATCATTAACCATGTGGTAAGTATAGTCTTCCATAAATGATGTTCCACCAGTTCTTCCTTTAGTCATTTCTTTAACTATGTGAGTCATTGCAGAAGTTTTCCAATCTCCTTCTCCTCCAAATCCATACCCATCATACATTAAGTTTTGACTAGCAAGTCCACCTAATTGTTCTAAACCGTGTAAGTCTTCAAATGTATCTGTGAAAGCTTTTGCTCCGATTTTATCAAGACATTTTTTCATAGCTATATTAAGTTTAGCTTGATATCTGATTGATTCAAGGTTAATAGTATTTATGTCATATCTTTCTTTGTATTCTGCAAGTTGAGTGCTTATTTCTTCTTCAGTAACTGCATTTACATATTCTACTAAATCTCCTACTGGCCAAGTATTTACTTGCCATCCAAAGTTGATTTGAGCACTTACTTTATTTCCTTCAGTAACTGCTACTTGACGCATGTTGTCTCCAAAACGGCATACTTTTAAGTTTTTTGATACAGCAATTCCAATAGCAACCCTTATCCAGTTTTCTATTCTTTTAACTGTTCTATCTTCTTTGTAGTATCCAGCAATTACTTTTCTACTTCTACCCATTCTAGTATGGATAAATCCGTGTTCTCTATCTCCGTGGGCAGCTTGGTTAAGATTCATGAAGTCCATATCGATTTCATTCCAAGGAATCTCTTTATTGTATTGAGTATGTAAGTGTAAGAAAGGTTTTGAGTAATTAGCTAAACCATTAATCCACATTTTTGAAGGAGAGAAAGTATGCATCCATGCGATTACCCACACACACTCTTTATCATATTGAGCTTCAGAAAGCATATCTGTAATTTCATCTGGAGTTGTTAATGTTCCTTTATTTACAACTTCGCAAACTATTTCATCTTTACTATTTAAAAAATTTACCATTTCAGTAACATGATCTGCTACTTCTTTTAATGTTTCAGGTCCGTATAAATGTTGAGAACCTGTAATGAACCAAACTTTTTTCATTTTGACCTCCAAATTTATTTTTTCTTTTATTGCAGTGGCACTTGCCTTGGTATAATTTATCTACAAATATTGCATTAAACATTTCTATACAACTGCTGTTATCTTAAAATCTAAAACCTAAGCGTGGGACGCTTAACCCCAATTAAAATAATTACTTTTTATTGTTGTTCGTCCAACGTAAGGTTGGTGCGGTGAAGCTGCATAAGCTTCAAGTGTTTTATGTTTAGAATTTTTTTAAGACTCTTTTGAATTCTTTATTTATCGTAAACTTCTTTTTCTAAGAAGTTTCCAACTTTTTCATATTCTCTGAATAACTCTTCATATATTGCTACTTTTTCTGGCTCAGGGAAATACTCTTTTTCAAACTCATCTAACATATATTGTTGAGCTTCTTCAGCAGTTTTATATATTCCAGATTGAACTGCAGCAAATATTGCAGCTCCCCTTGCTACTGTTTGAAGTGATCTTGCAACTTTTATAGGCTTATTCATTACATTTGCAAGAATTTGCATGATAAATGGTGATTTTTTTGCTACTCCACCAGTTGCTATAATTTCATCTATTCTTATTTCTTCTTCTATAAATCTATCTACTATCTTTCTAGCACCAAAAGCTGTAGCCTCCACTATTGCCTTATATATATGAGGTGCTTCTGTTCCAAGACTTAATCCAACTAATGCTGCTTTTAAATTTTGATTAGCATAAGGAGTTCTTCTACCATTAATCCAATCTAAAGCAACTATAGAATCTTTTGTTGTTGGAAGTTTTAAAGCTTCTCTTTCTAATGCTGGCAATAACCCTTCAAATACTTTATCTTCTATTTGTTTAATTTCAGTTTCAGATAGGACATCTTGTCCTTTAAGTGCTAGTATTGGCCAAGTAAGAATTTTTTTGTACCATGCATAGTAATCTCCAAAGGCTGATTGTCCAGCTTCCATTCCTATCATGTCTTCAACTACTGAACCATCTACTTGTCCACAAATTCCACCTATTAACTTGTTTCCTACATGCTCTTTTGGAGCTATAAGGATATCACAAGTTGAAGTTCCTATTATTTTTACAAATGAGTATGATTTTGCTCCTGACCCAACGGCACCCATGTGACAGTCAAAAGCTCCTATTCCTATACTTACTGTTTCAGGAAGTCCTAATTTATTTGCCCATTCTTTAGAAATAGTTCCTATTGAATGTTCAGAAGTAAAAGTATCATTTCCCATAGTTTCTACCATTCCATCTAGTAATGGGTCTATTTTAGTAAAGAACTCATTTGGAGGATATCCATTGAACTCTTCATTCCACATACCTTTATGTCCTGCAGAACATCTACCTCTTTTAATATCTTTTGGATTCATGTTTCCTGTTAAATATGCAGGAAGCCAGTCACAGTGTTCTATCCATGTGAAAGCTTTTTCTCTAACTGCTTTATCTTCTCTAGTTACATGAAGTATCTTTGCCCAAAACCATTCAGACGAGTATACTCCTCCAATATATTTAGTGTAATCAACATCTGAAACATTTCTTGCAACATGATTTATCTCGTCAGCTTCTTTAATTGAGCTATGGTCTTTCCATAATACAAACATTGCATTAGGATTTTCTGCAAACTCTGGAAGAAGTGCTAGAATATTTCCATCTTTGTCCATTGCAGCAGGTGTAGAACCTGTAGTATCAATCGATATTCCTTTTATGTTAGCAACAACATCTTTAGGTAAATCTTTTATTACTTCTTTAACAACATACTCCAATCCTTCAATGTAATCTAACGGATGTTGTCTGAAAATATTTTTTTCAGGTTCACAGTACATTCCTTTAGCCCATCTAGGATAGTAGAAAACAGCTGTTCCCAATTCTTCTCCATTACTTACGTCTAGTACAACAGATCTACAAGAATCACTTCCGTAATCTATTCCTATTACATATCCTTTCATTTTCTTATCACTTCCCCTTAGTTAAAAATGCTTGTTTTTTGAACTATTTGTTTTTATATCACAAATATAACTCTTAAATGAAAAAAAGTCAATATACTTTAGAAAAATTTTTCAAAAACAAAAAATTTTTTTCACTTTTTTTCATATAAGTTGACTTTTTTTTTATATATGTTATAATAATTTATAAAAATTAATAAA
>OBMA010001794.1_pt1 | contig 12920 bp, 8 predicted proteins | sample 1539141 | NCBI WGS metagenome assembly OBMA01 (sample SAMEA3991484, study PRJEB22521) | metagenome | biome: anthropogenic terrestrial biome; feature: sewage plant; material: raw primary sludge | place: Sweden | collected 2012-09-26 | reverse complement strand
GATGTGCGAAGGGTCGCACTTCCTTTGACAATTAAAATCACAAAATATGCGCAGGTGGGAAGTGATTCTCTGCTGCGCTTTTTTTATTTCCCTACGGTATGTGGCTCGTCAAAAGTTTTTTATTCTCCTTCGCTCACAAAGGTCGTGACGGAGCGGGGCGGGAGAAGTGTCGATGGCTTCGAGAGAATGTCCACGGGTGCCAGGTCTTCGCCTTCTTTGTCGGAGGTGCGATAGAGGTGCCAGCGGCGTGGTTTCTTGTGTCCGCTCAACGAGAAATGAAAGGATTTCGGCTGGTCGGCATAGTTGATGGCAACCATCACCCACCGTCCGTCGGCATTGCGGTAGGCTGAGCACATCACTCCCTTCACATTGGTGTCACCTTCCTTGACTTCCTGCTGGTTCTTATCGAAGGCCTTGATGGCATACCTCACGGCTCCCGGACGGATGAACCGACTGTAGTTGCCCATCGTCCACATCAGCTTAGAGGCAACGGCGCGGCCCGTTTTCATGCCGTCGTCGCTGTAGACGCGTATCAGACCATCCTTGTAATCGCCGCCGGCAGCGCGCCACCACTGCCAGCTGCCGGCATCGGCCATCACCAGGTCGTGGTGAATGATGCGCGCCACGTAGAGTGCGGTTTTCATGGTGAAGTCGTAGCCGCCTCCGCCACCTATCTCCTCGTCATTGCCCATGATGCAGAGTTCCGTTTCCCAGAACCCGATGCCATACTTCTTCACCGAGTCGCGTAGGGCGCAACGGATGTCGTGAAGCGACGACAGCGGCGTGTCGGTCCAGTAGCTGTGGCCTGCAATCAGTGGCAGTACGCGTGGCGTATGGCCCAGATAAGTCTCTGTGCTGTCCTTGTAGAAAAAGGTGCGAATGGTGTTGCCACGTCTCCAGTTGGTTTGGTGGATGCCCATGAGGCAACGGTAGTCTGACGATTCGTCGACCAGAATCCTGGTGCCGATGTTCTCTTTCACAAGATGTCGGCTCACGGCCTTTACCAGATGGGCTATCTCGCGGTTGTAAGCCGGCGACCCCTCTTGCTTCGGGCCGAGCCAGTTCCAGCTTCCGTCAGGTTCGTTGACTGGCGACAGATAGTCTATCTTCACGCCGTCGTGGTCGTAGATGCCCTTAATGGAAGCAGCAATATACTGGGCCATGGTGTCATAACAGTCGGGCTTCAGGTTGTAGGAAGGCCCGCGCCCCGTGTTGGTGGCGAGTCCGTTTTGGGTGAAATGCACGGGTGGAGAATTGAGAAAGGCCAAAAAATGGTTGACGCCCCTTTCCTTGGCCAGCTTCATGAAGTGGCGCTGTCCCAGCTGCTTCTGCCAGTCGTAGGTGCCATCGGCTTGCAGAAAGCATTCCGTGCGCGTTCCGGGTTGTATCTTGCTGCTGTCACCCTGTTCCTCACTGCCGGCACCCAGGTTGAACCGCCATACCGACAGGCCGATGCCCCGTGGTTTCCCGCCGGTATCGTTCTCCGTACTGAAGAGCCAGTCGGCCAGCTGCTCCTGCTGTTGCTGAGGCCACAGTCCTATTTTATTGAAACTCCAGGCATCGGAAGCGCCGAAACATTCCATCGTCTGATGCGGCTGCGACGTCTCGATGCGGTAAAGCGATACCTTGTTACCGGCGGTGGCAGAGAGGGCTGCCGTCAGACATAATCCTGCTAGTGTTTTCTTTGCAGACATATTTTTTCTGTGATAATGACGAAAAGATAACGGCAGGGATACCGTCGACGGGCATCATACATGGCGGTCGCGTCCGACCCACTTGTTGACACGTCGGCGGACAGCTTTGACAATCAGGGAGAAGTTTCCGTATCGTACATTCCTGTAGAGCTCCTCCAGCGAACGCTCCACTTTTATCCATGGATGGCCCCAGGCGTTGATGCGGTAGACCGCCTCCTTGTAGTCCATGTTTTCCATGATGTAACGTGGATGGCGTAGGGGAAACTGCAGTTCGTAGCGTTTCATGGTGAACACGCGGCGCAGCCGGCGTGGAATGGTGTCCAGGTTGGCCGTGAAATGTGTAGAGTCGGCTGTCACACCCATGTTGTTGACCAGATTGCGCGTCGGCATAATGGCCAGTCCGTTGTTCATCAGCATGCTGGCCCAGAAGATACTTTCGTAGTAGGCCTTGCCTGAAGCGCGATGGTCGTAGCACATGGGGATGAAGTCGGTGCGGAACTTCCGCTGGCTGACGATGGCCTGCAACTGCTGCATGTTGAACGTATCGTCGAGAAAACTGTAGCCTGCATCCCACTGGTCGATGACGCGGCGCCACGATGCCCAGCCCCAGATGCTGAACACGGAGGTGAAGAAATAGTCGTAAGGCACGTCGCGCGTCTCCTCCTCGCTGTTGAATCCGGCTATCATCGTGATGCGGTCGTCGTGCTCATAGCGGTCGAGCAGCTCTTTGCAGAAAGGGAAGAACGACTGTGAAGGCACGTCGTCGTCCTCGAGAACGATACATTTGTCGGCCATGGAGAAAGCCCACTTCTGCGAAAGATATTCAGAAGGGTCGCAGCCATAGTTCTTTTCCTGATACAGCCGGTGTACGTCGCATTCCCAGTCGATGTCCTCCACGACTTTCCGGCAGCCTTCTATGCCGGCCTTGTCACGTTCCCCCCGCGGCCCGTCCTGATAGAGGAAGAGTTGTGCAGGACGTGCCTTCCGCACCTCGTCGAATACTTTCTGGAGGTAAGCCGGCCTATTGAAGAACAGGATGAGCACGGCAACATCAATTTGAGCAGGCTGTTTCATCGGTTTCGTGTTTTATCGTTGTAACGCTTATTGTCATCATAAATCAAAAGAGGTGTTATGGTAAGAGAAGATGAAGGGATAAAAGAAGCCGCGAAACAATCCGGCTATTCCCTGACTTCCCTTCTCACTTGGATAGATGGATTTTCGGCGTTTCATGCAAATCAGGCATAAGCGCAGCAATGAAAACAGGTCTCTTCTGAGCATCAGACGACTTATCGTGTGTACGCCATCTTCGGTTTCATGGTTCGTATGTGTATAGATGAAGGTGTAGAAGGCTATCCATGCCGGCTTCTGTTGCAGGTGCCGATAACTGGCGAAGCCATACAGATAAGGTCTGGCGGCAGGGTACGGATTTTCGTTGGGAAAGAACTTGGAATGCTGCTTCTGCGCGGCTGAGTCGGGATGACTGCGGTGCCAGTTGAGCGGTTCTTCTATCTTCAAGATACCTTTGCCCAGCTGGGCGTTCAGAGCCAGGCTCCAATCGTAATAGAAATTTGCTATCCAAACCTCATCCTGTTGGATGAAGGTACGCCGCAACAGCATCGTGTGACCGGCAAAACCACCGAAGAGCAAGTTTCCCAGCCGGTATCTGGGACTTACGACATGGGTGTGCTCCGGGTCGGCTCCGCGCAGATGGGTTGAGAAGCATAGGTCGTGGTCGCCGATGGCGTTTACCTGCTTCTCTATCTTTTTCGGCATCCAGATGTCGTCTTGGTCGGATAAGGCGACGAAGTCTCCCGTTGCCTTCATGGCGGCCGTCTTGAAGTTCTGGTTGAAACCCAGTCGCCGGGTGTTTTCAAAAAATTTGATGTAAGGGTGTTTTTGGATATATTCGTCGACGATGGTTGCCGTGTCGTCTGATGACAGGTCGTCTTGGATGATTAGTTCGAAGATGGGATAAGTCTGATTGACGATGGAGTCGAGTTGCTGTCGGATGTATTCGGCACCGTTATAGGTACACATCACTACCGAGACGGTCTTTGCTGTGGCATTCTTCATTGGACTTCGTCTTTTTCTTCGTTGGTCAGCTTGCTGACAAAGAAGACGGAGTGAATCTTGCGTTTGTCTTCAGGCGGTAATTGCATATAGTTCTTGAACAGGTCGGTCAGGTAGGCGCCCGGGTTGGCGGGGGCTTTGAACGTGCATCCCTCGAACACGATGTCGCTTGTGGGAAACACGCTATCCTGTCTGTGCATGATGCCGTAACCGTTGTTGTGAACCACGTTTCCCATATACTGGTCGCGCTTCTTGGTTCGGTAAGTGATGTTCCAGATCATGGTGTAGAGAATTTTCTTAGCGCCGAAATAGAAGAACTCGGCGAAGGAACGCAGGGAATAATAGTGTTGCACGGTCATGATGGCGTGGCATTTGCAGAGACCTCCCACGATGCGTTTGATGAAGCGGCGGCTCACGGTGGGGTAGTCGATAAACGGGAAGATGTCTACGAAGACGCCTTTCTGATAGGGACGGCTGAAGTCGTCGCCATACTCGATGAAGTAGGAGTTGAGGTCTCTGACCTTCATAATCTGCAGTCGGCGTTCGGGATCGGTCTCTTCGCTCTGTAGGAACAGGTGCCGGGGAAGTTCCTCTCTGGCTGCTTCCGCAAAGCGGGGGATGTCTTCCAGCCGCATGGCGATGTCGATGTCGTCGTCCCAGGGTATGAACCCATGGTGGCGGACGGCCCCCAGACAGGTGCCTCCGTCAAGCCAATAGTCAATGCCATGGTTGCGGCAAATCTTGTCGATTTCCTTTAATATGTCCAGCTCCGTCATCTGCAATTCCCGCAGATGGGCATTGAGATATTGGGATAAATATTTGTTCTCCATCTCTGTTCAACTCTTTTTACCTTGCAAAGATAATAATTTTTGTCCTTTTTAATCTGTAAATACAAAAAAAATTGTAAGTTTGCATCATGAAAGGATTCTTATCTTAATAGAAGCATGAACATTGCAATGATACTGTCCGGTGGCGTAGGGACGCGATTTGGCGGGGATATTCCGAAACAATACGTCAGGGTCGCCGGCAGGCCGATTATCGCTTATTGTCTCGCGACATTCCTTGCAGACCGGAATATTGATGAGGTCATTATCTGTCTGGTCCCGGAATGGCAGCCGTTTGTTCGGGAGGCATTGGAGAAGGTGCCCGCCGGCAAGACCGTCCGCTTCTCCCGTCCCGGTGATACCCGGCAGGAGACGATATACAATGCGCTGGAACTGTTGGAAAAACAAGGCTGCGGCGATGATGATATCGTTATCATTCATGATGCCGCCCGTCCGCTGGTCTCCATGGAATTGATTGAAACGTGTCTGTCTGCTTGCGACGGATACGACGGCGTCTTGCCCGTTCTGCCCATGAAGGACACGATATACCAGAGCCTTGACGGGAAGCGTATCTCCTGCTTGTTGGACAGAAATCAGCTCTTCGCAGGTCAGGCTCCTGAAAGTTTCCGGTTTGGAAAATATCTGGCTGCGCACAAGAAACTGGGTCGGGAAGCGGTATCCTTGATGAAGGGAAGCTCGGAGATAGCCTACAAGTGCGGCATGAACATACGACTGATAGACGGCGACGAGCAGAACTTCAAGATTACAACAAAAGAAGATTTGTCTAACTTTGAAAATATCATCGGTAATGAAGGCTAATGTGTTATATGGCATCGGTGACCTGCGATATGTGGATGTGCCCATGCCGGAAGTCGCCGAGGGGCAGGTCCTGCTGAAGGTCAGGGCGGTCGGCATCTGCGGTTCTGACAATGCCCGCGTGTTCAAAACCGGCACTTATCATTTCCCTACCATTATCGGTCATGAGTTTTCGGGCGAAGTCGTGCAGGCTGAGGACAGACAACTCGTAGGCCGGCGCGCTGCCGTCTACCCACTTATCCCCTGCGGGAAGTGCGACAGTTGCAAGCGTTCCGTATTCGAGACCTGTAGCCATTACAATTATCTGGGTTCCAGATGCGACGGCGCTTTCGCCGAATATGTAGCCGTTCCAATCTGGAACCTGGCCTTTCTGCCCGACAAGGTGACCGACGAGGAGGCTGCCATGCTTGAGCCTTCGTGCGTGGCCTACCATGCCTTGCGTCGTTCCGGTTTCGCCTTCGGTGATACCGTGGCTGTCTTCGGCCCCGGTACGATAGGCATGATATTATGTATGCTGGCCAGGATGGCCGGTGCCAAGAAAGTGTTTCTCATCGGCAGAACGCAGGAGAAGCTGGACTTTGCCCGGCAAAACGGAATCGTGGAGGACGTCTGCAACTCTTCGGAGACGGATATCGAAGAATGGATAAACGAAGCGACTGACGGTAAGGGCGTTGATATTGCCTTCGAAGGCACGGGCGCCTCGGCGACCCTGGAGCACTGCCTGCTCATCACCAGACCGTTGGGAACCGTTCTGGCCATGGGTAATCCGCAGGGAGACATGGTGTTGGGCAAGGACGCTTATTGGAAGTTGCTGAGGAAACAACTGCGGATGATCGGCACATGGAACTCTAGTTTCGGCTCCTATCCTGATGACTGGAAGTCGGTCATCGACCTTTTGGAACAGGGCAGGCTGCCTTTGGCCAAACTGATTACGCACCGGCTGGCACTGCCCGACCTCATCAAGGGCCTGGAAATGATGCATGAAAAATCGGAATACTGTAATAAAATAATGATCATCAATAATGGACAAGAAGGATAAAAAACTGTCCGTGTCGCTGATGTGCGCGGATCTGATGAATATAGAATCTCAGATAAGGATACTGGAAGCTCAGAAAGTGGACTTCCTGCACATAGATATCATGGACGCGCACTTTGTCCCGAACCTGACTTTTGGACCTGACTTTGTGAACCAGTTGCGGCGTATTACCGATATTCCCTTCGACATTCATTTGCTGATGGACAAGCCGCGCGACATCATCCGGTCGCTGGACATCCGGCAGGGCGACATTGTTTCCATTCATGCGGAATGCAAGGAGAGCATTCTGGAGAACGTGGCTTTCGTGAAACAGAAGGATGCCTACTTCGGCTTGGCTTTGAATCCCGATACCACGATAGAAGAGGTGAAGAAGTATCTGCGGTATGTAGACGTTGTCTTATTGATGCTTATTGTTCCCGGTTTCGCGGGTTCCACCATGATAAATGGCATCATGGACAAGGTGACCGATACACGCAATTATCTGAACAAGAACAAACTTGATGATGTGAAGATAGAGGTGGACGGCAGCGTGAGCGTGGAAAGGGCGGCTGCCATGTCTTCTCAGGGCGCTGACATCTTTGTGGGCGGGACGAAAGGCATCTTCCGCCGGGGCAGCAAACTGGCGGATACGATTTCTGAATTTTATAGGGCGCTATGACCCGGTCTTAAGCCTGGTGGATCTTTCCATATCGTCTGACTAAAGGGTTTGTAGTCGCATCCTCCAACAACGGAGCGCAGACGATTAAAAATAGATTCTTCTCATTTGTGCTATTGTGAATGGAGAGAATCATAAAGAGAATGCTAGTGAGCGGAATATGCCACTTGATGAATCATTTAACTTCGCTCTTTCATAGGTCTTTTATGATGAAGCATTAAATTGAAAGAAAAAGGGCGGTTTCTCTTTCAATTTGTTTTGTTTTCTTGGTGTTTTCTTTTAAATCATTACGACTAAGGTTAAATAATGAAAACGAGCATGTGTTTTAAGCTCGTTTATGCGTCAATATGAAAGTATTTTTGTACTTTTGTAATCGATTTGATAGGAAAATTACGAATTATTTAATTAAATGCAAACGACAATGGGAATTGTAAAACGCCAACTCTTGCCATCTGACGCAAGGGAACGGGGAGATGGATTGTATGATGCCGCTTATGAGCACGACGCTTGTGGTGTAGGTATGGTAGTCAATATCCACGGTAACAAGAGCCATGAACTGGTGGACAATGCCTTGCGCGTGTTGGAGAACATGCGTCATCGCGGTGCCGAAGGTGCTGATAATAAGACCGGCGACGGTGCTGGCATCTTACTGCAGATTCCTCATGAGTTCATTCTGTTACAGGGGATACCGGTACCCGAAAAGGGGAAATATGGCACGGGTCTGGTCTTCCTGCCCAAGGAGGAGAAGCGCCAACAGCAGATTCTCTCCATTATGATTGAAGAAATAGAGCGTGAAGGACTGGCCCTGATGCACCTGCGGTCTGTGCCCACGTCTCCCGACTGTCTCGGCGAGGCCGCCCTGAAGACGGAGCCTACCATCAAGCAGGTGTTCATCACCGGTGTCACCGATGAGAAGGTGCCCTTCTTCGAGCGTACCTTATATATTATCAGAAAAAAAATTGAAAAGCGCGTACACGACAAGGACTTCTATATATGCTCGCTTTCCAACAAGAATATTGTTTACAAGGGAATGCTGTCCAGTCTCCAGTTGCGCCAGTATTTCCCCGACCTGACCAACAATTACTTTACAAGTGGATTGGCACTGGTACACAGTCGTTTCAGTACCAATACGTTCCCGACGTGGAGCCTGGCCCAGCCGTTCCGTCTGCTATGTCATAACGGCGAAATCAACACCATCCGCGGCAACCGTGGATGGATGCAGGCACGCGAGAGTGTGCTCTCCAGTAAGCTGTTGGGCGACATCCACGAGATTTCACCCATTGTGCAACCCAGTATGAGCGACTCGGCTTCACTCGACAATGTGTTTGAGTTCTTCGTCATGAGCGGTCTCTCCCTGCCGCATGCCATGGCCATCATGATTCCCGAAAGTTTCAACGACAAGAACCCGATATCGGAGGACTTGAAAGCTTTCTATGAATATCACTCCATCCTGATGGAGCCTTGGGACGGTCCTGCCGCCCTGCTCTTCAGCGACGGCCGCTATGCTGGCGGAATGCTCGACCGTAATGGCCTTCGCCCCGCCCGCTACACCATCACCAAGAACGATATGATGGTGGTAGCCTCAGAGGTCGGCGTGATGGACTTCGACCCCACAGAGATTGCAGAGAAGGGACGCCTCCAACCGGGAAAGATACTGCTCATCGACACCCGGGAAGGAAAGATATACTACGACGGTGAGATCAAGGAACGTCTGGCTTCGGCTCATCCTTACCGTCAGTGGCTGAACACCAACCGCATCCAGCTGGAAAAGATTCGCTCTGGCCGTAAGGTGGAGAACTACGTGGCTGACCTCACCCGCAAGGAGGTGGAGTTCGGATTCGGCGAAGAAGACATCGATGGCACCATCGTCCCGATGTGTACCAAAGGCCAGGAACCAACTGCTTCTATGGGCAATGACACGCCGCTGGCCGTGCTCTCCGACTTCCCGCAGATTTTCTTCAACTACTTCCGTCAGCAGTTCGCGCAGGTCACCAATCCTGCTATCGACTCCATCCGCGAGTCGCTCGTGATGTCGCTCACGGAGTATGTGGGACGTGTAGGGACGGGAATCTTGAATCCCGACGAGACCAACTGCAAGATGGTGCGCCTTCCTCATCCTATTCTGACCAATACGCAGCTCGACATTCTTTGCAACATCCGCTATAAAGGCTTCAATACCGTCAAACTGAAGATAGCCTTTAAGAAACCGAACGACCTGTCGAAAGGTGGAGAAGCCTTGCGCGCAGCCATTGACGACCTCTGCCATCAGGCAGAGAAGAGCGTCGACGAGGGCTACAACTACATTATCCTCTCCGACAAAGACCTAGCCGAGAACGAGATTGCCATCCCGTCGTTGCTGACCGTCAGCGCTGTGCACACTTACCTCATCAGCATCGGCAAGCGTGTGCAGACCGCTCTGATTGTGGAAAGTGGTGAGATCCGCGAGGTGATGCATGCTGCTCTGCTACTCGGTTACGGAGCTTCGGCTCTGTGCCCGTACCTCACTTACGCCATCCTCGACGACCTTGTGAAGAAAGGCAAGATTCAGGAAGACTACACTACTGCTGAGACCAACTATATCAAGGCTGTGAAGAAGGGTCTTTTCAAGATTATGGCCAAGATGGGCATTTCTACCATCCGCTCTTACCGCGGGGCCAAGATTTTCGAGAGCATCGGCCTCTCCGAAGCTCTGTTGCGCACGTATTTCGATACCGACGTGTCGAACATCGGCGGCATCGGACTGGAAAAAATCGCTCAGGACGCCATCGCGCTGCACGACAAAGCCATGGACCAGAAGGCCAAAATAGACTTTCTGCCCAGTCTGGGGCAGTTCCATTGGCGCAAGGACGGCATCAAGCATGCCTGGAATCCGGAGACCATCGCTACACTGCAGCTCGCTACACGCAAGAACGACTACGCGCTATTCAAGAAATATACCCGGCTCGTCGACGAGAAGGCAGAGCCCATCTTTATCCGCGATTTCTTCCAGATGAAACACAACCCCATTCCATTGGAGGAGGTGGAACCCGTCGAAGCCATCGTGAAGCACTTCGTTACCGGGGCCATGAGCTTCGGCGCCCTGTCGAAAGAGGCTCACGAGGCCATGGCACTGGCTATGAACAAGCTGGGAGCCCGTAGTAACACCGGTGAAGGTGGTGAAGACAACGAGCGCTTCAGCGCAACGGTCGACGGCATCTCGCTGTCGTCGAAGACCAAGCAGGTAGCCAGCGGACGTTTCGGCGTGACCACCGAATACCTCGTCAATGCCGAAGAGATACAAATCAAGGTGGCACAGGGTGCAAAGCCCGGTGAAGGCGGACAGCTGCCCGGCTTCAAGGTGAACAAAGTGATTGCCAAGACACGTCACTCCATTCCGGGTATCAGCCTTATCTCGCCACCGCCTCATCACGATATCTACTCTATCGAGGATCTGGCCCAGCTCATCTTCGACCTGAACAATGTGAACCCCAAGGCTACCATCAGCGTGAAGCTGGTTGCCGAGAGTGGTGTGGGAACCATTGCGGCCGGAGTAGCCAAGGCCAAAGCCGACCTCATCGTCATCTCTGGTGCCGAGGGCGGAACCGGTGCCTCGCCGGCATCGAGTATGCGTTTCGCCGGCATCTCACCGGAAATAGGCATCTCAGAGACCCAGCAGACACTGGTCAAGAACGGACTGCGCGGACAGGTGCGCCTGCAGGTCGACGGACAGCTGAAGACCGGTCGCGATGTCATCCTCATGGCCTGTCTCGGTGCCGAGGAGTTTGGCTTCGGAACCGCTCCCCTTATCGTACTTGGCTGCGTGATGATGCGCAAGTGTAATCTAAATACCTGTCCGATGGGTGTGGCCACTCAGGATCCGAAGCTGCGCGCTCACTTCCGTGGCGACTATCACTACCTCATCAACTTCTTCACGTTCCTCGCTCAGGAGGTGCGCGAGTATCTGGCAGAGATGGGTTTCAAGAATCTGAACGATATCGTGGGCCATACCGAGCTGATAGAGACGAAGGACTCCGTGCTCGACTTCGGTCGACTGCTCCACAAGGAACAGGGCAACTGCACGCTGTACCATACCACAGAACAGATTCACGACCTCTCCAACGTGCTCGACCAGCAGCTCATCCGCGGTGCGCAGAATGCTATTGAGCGACAGGAAGAGGTGAACCTAGACTTCGCCATCAAGAATACCGACCGTGCCGTGGGCGCTATGCTCAGCGGTCTGATTGCATCCAAATATGGTGAAGTCGGCCTGCCCGACAAGACGATCAACGTGAAGTTCAAAGGCTCGGCAGGACAGAGCTTCGGCGCCTTCCTTACCACCGGAATCGACTACAAGCTCGAGGGCGAGACCAACGACTACTTTGCCAAAGGGCTCTCCGGTGGTCGTATCTCTATACTGCCCCCCATCCGCTCGAATTTCGCTGCCGAGGACAATATCATCGCCGGCAACACGGGTCTCTACGGAGCCACCAGCGGTGAGCTCTACATTAATGGTAAGGTGGGTGAGCGCTTCGGCGTGCGCAACTCCGGAGCCATTGCCGTCGTAGAGGGTGCTGGCGACCACTGTTGCGAGTATATGACCGGCGGACGTGTCGTCGTGCTTGGTGAGACGGGCCGCAACTTCGCAGCCGGCATGAGCGGCGGCGTAGCCTACGTCTGGGACAAGAACCACAACTTCGACTACTTCTGTAACATGGACATGGTGGAAATCAACCTCGTCGAGGAAAATACCTATCGTAAGGAGCTGCACGAGCTCATCCGCCAGCATTATCTCTACACCGGCAGCAAGCTCGCCCGCACCATGCTCGACGACTGGAACCACTATATCGATGAGTTCATCCAAGTAGTGCCTATCGAATACAAGCGCGTCCTGCAGGAAGAGCAAGTGAAGAAGCTGCAACAGAAAATTGCCGATATGCAGCGCGATTACTAATTGGGAATTGAGAATGGGGAGTTGAGAATGATGATTACCCTTTCATGAATAACGGGGAGGCATCTATTCCAATTCGCAACTCGAGAACTCAAATTATAAATCATATCATCATTATAAATAGTCAACCCTCAATTATAAATTAGAAAAAGATGGGAAATCCTAAAGCATTTTTGACTATACACCGCCAGGAAGCCGGCTATCGGCCTGTACACGATCGGATACACGACTTCGGCGAAGTAGAACAGACACTCAATAGCAATGAACGTCGCGAACAGGCCAGCCGCTGCATGAGTTGCGGCGTGCCTTTCTGCCACTGGGCTTGTCCGTTGGGCAATAAACCGCCAGAGTGGAACGACGCCCTCTATAAAGGTGACTGGGAGCTGGCCTACCGCCTGCTCAACGCCACCAACCCGTTCCCGGAGTTCACCGGCCGCATCTGTCCGGGACTCTGCGAGAAAGCGTGTGTGCTGAACCTGATGTCGCATGAGCCCACCACCAACCGTGAAGACGAGGCCGCCATCACCGAACATGCCTTTCTGGAGGGTTATGTCCGTGTGGAGAAACCCGAGCGCAACGGTAAGCGGGTGGCGGTTGTCGGTGCCGGTCCTGCCGGGCTGGCCGCAGCCAACGACCTCAACCACCGGGGCTATGCCGTGACCGTATTCGATGCCCGCGAGAACGCCGGTGGTCTGTTACGTTATGGCATTCCTAACTTTAAGCTCAATAAGACTGTCATCGACCGCCGTCTTGCCCTGCTGGAAAAGGAGGGTATCACCTTTGTTTACAACGCTCCTGTCGACATCATGAAACCGGAGGTTTCAATAGCCGCTCTCAAACAGACTCCTGTAGAGAACCGCGCGCCGTTCGATGCTTACGTGATCTCTACAGGTACGCC
>OBMA010001792.1_pt1 | contig 12929 bp, 12 predicted proteins | sample 1539141 | NCBI WGS metagenome assembly OBMA01 (sample SAMEA3991484, study PRJEB22521) | metagenome | biome: anthropogenic terrestrial biome; feature: sewage plant; material: raw primary sludge | place: Sweden | collected 2012-09-26 | reverse complement strand
CACTCTTTCCCTACACGACGCTCTTCCGATCTAAGTTCACGTTCTGTCTTTATATAGTCGTTGCGGCCATATCCGGCGTCACTTACTATGAGCGGAATATTGCTAGGATACCCATCTATCGGATAATGAAGGTATGAACGGATGCCGAGGGTCTGAAGCTTTGATCTGAATTTATCAGCTGCAGGCTGTCCGGTATATTTTGTTATGACAATGCTGCTTACGAGAAAACCACGTTTCTCAAATGCGTCCTTGAGTCGTAACGCATCAATATCGTATGTTATACCAAGGTCGCCCCGCACCTTATTCTGTTCGATAGCATCAGCACCAATAACGATTATTATCTCAGCTTTATCTTTAAGCTGTTCGAGCATCTTAAGTTTGTTATCAGGTTCAAATCCGGGCAGTACGCGTGATGCATGAAAATCATCAAATAATTTTCCGCCGAATTCGAGGTAGAGCTTTCCGAATTTTGAGATTCTCTCACTGATATGTTCTGACTGAAGCTTAAGATATTTTTCTGAATCAAAGCTTTTTTCGGTTATCATGTCTATTCTCCTTAAAAGATTTTATATATAACGTACGATACGTATATTATGACGCATAAAGATATCATAATATAATACACGCTTCATTACCATATTTTTTTGATACAAGATGTGTGTGTTATGGTATCATAGTCTTTATGAATAGAATGACAGTTGCAGCCAGGGTGATCAGCGTGATCATAGGCTATGTTTTTGGATGTTTCATTACTGCGGACATCGTTTCAAAACGATATGGTGCCGGTGATCCGGCGAATATAGGCTCAGGGAATCCAGGCATGGCAAATATTATGACAAACCTCGGATTCAAAGCCGGGATACTTGTGCTCGCAGGAGATCTTGGCAAAACTGTTTTAGCGTGTAGTATTTCATATTTTATTTTTCATGACTATGGAAGTATAATAAGACTGTATGCTGGTCTTGGAACGATACTTGGACATGATTTTCCATTTACCAGAAAGTTTAAGGGCGGGAAAGGTGTCTCATCTACGTGCATGACACTTGCCATGTATGATTTTATTCCGGGATTTCTATGTGATATTGCCGGAATGGTCGTTGTGATGATCACAGGATGGCTCCCGCTTGGCGCAGTAGTGATACCGGCAGCATTTCTGATTCCGGCTTATGTGATAGGCGGAAAAGAAGCGCTGATACTTGCACTTGCGATCATGACAGTCATGATCACACGTCACTATAGGGGAATCGGACGTGTCATAAACGGGAAAGAGAAGAAGATAATGGATATCGGACAGATAAAGAAGCTTTGTTCCAGATATCTGGGACATGGCAGATCAGATATGTAACATAGTGTAAAAGCGGAGGTGTATATGGGAAACGAATGTGGTCGTTCGACAGAACGCAGAGACAAGATCAATTATTATCTTGACCTTGCTGAAGTAGTTGCACAGCGCGGAACATGCCTTAGAAAGCATTATGGCGCTGTCATTGTGAAAAATGACGAAGTGATATCGACCGGGTATGTCGGTGCTCCGAGGGGCAGAAAGAACTGTACTGATATTGGGCATTGCATACGTGAAGAACTTAAAATCCCGCGCGGAGAAAGATACGAATTGTGCAGGAGTGTTCATGCTGAAGCAAATGCGATAATATGTGCTTCAAGGGATGAGATGATCGGTGGCAGCATTTTCCTTTGTGGAGTCGATGCTGTAACTGGTGAGTATATCCCGAACTCAAATAGCTGTTCTATGTGCAAAAGGCTTATAATCAATGCAGGCTTAACAACGGTCTATGTCCGGGATACGAAGGATGAATACAGAAAGATCCCTGTTCAGGAATGGATCGATAATGATGAATCACTTGACGGAGTAATGGGATACTGAACGGCTAACGGGTAAGCCGGGGAGGTCAGTTTGAAAAAAATAATTTTTGCTGCATCTGAAGGGACTCCATTCATAAAGACAGGAGGTCTGGCGGATGTAGTAGGGTCACTTCCAAAGAATATAGATAAGCGATATTACGATGTGAGAGTCATTATACCGAAATATACTTGTATTTCACAGAAAATGAAAGACAAGATGGAGTATGTCACTAATTTCTATATGGATTTTAATTGGAAGAATGCATATGTCGGTATCTTTAAGTCTGTAGTCGATAGCATAACATATTATCTGATCGATAATGAATCATATTTCGGCGGGCAGCATCCATATGGGGACAACCCGCTTTATGAGATCGAAAAATATGCTTTCTTTTCAAAAGCTGTCCTTTCGATACTTCCGGTCATAGATTTCAGACCGGACATAATTCACTGTCATGACTGGCAGACCGGACTTATACCGGTATATCTTCGTGAACGGTTTCAGGGCGGAGAGTTTTACCGCGGGATAAAGACGATCATGACTATTCATAATCTGAAATTCCAGGGTAAATGGTCGATCCGGGAAGTACAGGAGATCACAGGTCTTCCTATGTCTTATTTTGCGCCTGATAAACTTGAGTGCTATAAGGATGCAAATCTGCTTAAAGGCGGCATAGTATTTGCAAATGCTGTCACGACGGTCAGCAGTACATATGCGGAAGAAATCAAGACTTCGTTCTATGGCGAAGGATTAGACGGACTCTTGAATGCCAGAACAAAAGATCTGAGGGGAATCACCAACGGCATAGATTATGAGGAGTTTGATCCGGCAACGGACAAATCACTTGAATTTAATTATGATGCGATCAATTTTCGCAAGGAGAAGGTCAAGGATAAGCTGGCGCTCCAAAAACAGCTGGGACTGTCTGAAGATGCAAAGACAATGATGATAGGCATCGTGTCAAGACTCACAGGACAGAAAGGATTTGACCTGATAGCTTATGTAATGGATGAACTGTGCAGGGATGATATTCAGATAGTCGTTCTTGGTACAGGTGAAGAACAGTATGAGAATATGTTTAGATATTTCGGGCAGAAGTATTCGCAGAAAGTTTCTGCAAACATCTATTATTCAGACAAACTTGCGCATCAGATATATGGTTCATGTGACGCATTTCTGATGCCTTCGCTCTTTGAACCGTGCGGGCTTAGTCAGCTTATCGCACTGAGATACGGCACTGTTCCGATAGTTCGTGAGACGGGCGGTCTTAAGGATACAGTAATTCCATATAATGAGTATGAGAGTTCAGGAACAGGATTCAGTTTCAAAAACTATAATGCACATGAGATGCTTGCCTCGATCCGTTATGCGGAGCAGATATATTATGATAAAAAACGCGAGTGGAATAAGATGATAGATCGTGATATGGCAACTGATTTTTCATGGAAAGTCTCAGCCGGAAAATATCAGGAGATGTATGATTGGCTAACGGGCTGATCAAAGCCTCCTTAAATAAAAGGAATTTATGGGAAATAAAGTAAAAAGAAAATCCGACAGTTTTATCATGCAGGCCGGTATATTGGCGGTGGCAGGGATAATAGTAAGGATCATTGGAATCTTATACAGGAGTCCACTGACCGCCGTTATCGGTGACGAAGGAAATGGTTACTATGGATATGCGTATAACATATATGCAAATATCCTTCTTATATCTTCATACAGTATCCCATCGGCTATTTCAAAAGTTATATCGTCAAAACTGGCACTTGGAGAATATAAAGATGCGCAGAGAATGTTTAGATGCGCATTTATCTATGTCATTATTGTAGGCGGCGTGGCGAGCGCATTTGCGTACATAGCGGCACCGTTTCTTGTTGTGAGCAATGCGGTGAGCGTTCTGCGGATATTTGCGCCTACGATATTCCTATCGGGACTTCTGGGAGTTTTTCGCGGATATTTTCAGGCACATAGATCGATGGTACAGACTTCTGTTTCGCAGATAATCGAGCAGATACTGAATGCATCGGTAAGTATAGGTGCGGCGTATATATTCGTACGTATGGCAGCATCAGGCGCTCTGGCAAAAGGACTTGGAGAAGCGGAGACTACAACTTCAAAAGCTATAGCGGGTGCAAGCGGATCGGCACTTGGAACCGGGTGCGGCGTAGCTATAGCGCTTATATTTATGGTGTGGATGTATGTGATCAATAAGCCATATATCTATAGGAAACTCAGACGTGACGTTAATGGCGGGAAAGAGACTGACAGGGCGATATATAAAGAGATATTGCTGATAGTAACACCATTCATATTGAGCACATTTATATACAACTGTTCTACAGCCGTCAATCAGACTATTTATTCAAGAGTAATGATAGCAGCAAAGGGTATGAAGCAGACAGAGGCGGCTACACTTTATGGGATATTCTCAGGTAAATCGATCGTCCTTCGGAATATACCTGTTGCACTTGCATCAGCGATGTCAGCGGCGATCGTACCTACGATAGCTTCATCATGGATTATAAAAGACAAAAAGAGTGCGAGAGATAAGGTCGCAAAAGCGGTCAAGGCTACGATGATCGTGGCTATACCGTGTATGGTAGGACTTGCAGTCTTATCACGTCCTGTTGTAACACTGATGTTCCCGCAGAAAGCATCAATAGAGATATCATCGGAACTGCTTATACTGCTTGCACCTACTGTGATGTTCTACTGTATCTCAACGATAACGAACGGTGTGCTGCAGAGCATCGGATATGCTAACAAGCCTGTCGTACACGCTGCAATAGCTCTTTTGATACAATCAGTTTTGCTGGACGTTCTGCTAAGATATACTGATCTGAATCTTTTTGCACTTGTTGCTGCGGATCTTGTATATTCGTTCTTGATGTGCGTAATGAACGGGGCAGCAGTAAGAAAGCATATGGGTTATCATCAGGAATATATTGGCACATACATAAAACCAATACTGTGTTCACTTGTTATGGGCGGAGCTGCTTATGTTGTGTATGTGAACCTTTACAGGCTTATAAAGATCAATTCGATATCGCTCGCAGCGGCTATGGTAGCAGCGATGCTTGTATATCTCTACATAATACTTGCGGCAGGAGTGATATCTGAATCTGAACTAAAGAGCCTTCCCAAGGGAGCGGCTATAGCGAGCTTTGCAAGAAAACTGAGATTTATAAGGTAATTTATGATGCATGAGATAGACAGGCAGACGAAATGTCAATCTTCGTTTGCCTGTTTTATATCCGATATGTCTGTGCCTGACATCATAGAGTAATTCGTATAATAGACTACAAAACCGGGGCGTGCGCCTGCGGGTTTCTTTACATTCTTTTTCAGAAGATAATCGATCTCTACTTTATCCTGTGCTTTTCCTTTTGAATAAAATGCAGCGAGACTCGCAGCATCTTCGAATGCACTGTCAGGAAGTTCGCCTGAACCAACAGGTACGCGAAGGACGACGTGAGATCCCGGGATACCTTTTGCATGAAACCACCAGTCGCCGCCTGTTGCAAAATGAAATGTCAGTTCGTCATTCTGGTAGTTGTTTTTCCCGACATATATATCATATCCATCGCGGCTTATGTAGTGAAAAGGTTCACTTTTCACACGGGCTTTTCTTGCATTTCCCTTGCCCTGACTCTTTCTGCGTACAAATCCACTGCTTTCGAGTTCCTCACGTATCTGGACAAGATCTTCTTCACCTGATGCGATATCGAGAGCGTGTGAGATTGATTCAAGTTCATCTATCTCTTCTTTTTCTTCTTTCATAAGAGTATCAAGAGCTTCTCCGGTACGTTTCATTTTGTCATATTTATCAAAGTAACGTTTTGCATTTTCCGAAGCAGTCTTTGTAGGATCGAGTGGTATCGTGATCTCTTTTCCATCATAATAATTTTCGGCGATAAGGCTTTTGTCCCCGGGTTTTGCTGCGTAACCATACGTGTGGAGCAGTTCACCATATACTCTGTATTTATCACGGGTCTGGGTATCTGCGAGCTGTTTTGTCTGAAGATCATATTTCTTTACGTCGCGTTCGAGTATAGTCTGAACGATACGCCGCAGGTCAGAAGATTTCTGGCGTATCCTTGTTATCTGGTCTTTTTCTGAATAGAATTCTTCTAAAAGAGCGCATATGGAAGAATAATCTTTTTTATTTTCCGAGGAATAGATGGTCAGCGGAACTGCCGAATACTCTGACGGGTTGTGATTTTCAAAATATATCGCAGGCGAAAAATCACCATTTTTTACAGATGATATCACTGAGTCAAATGAAAGATACAGGCGGCTGAGTTCTTCGGCTTCGAGCGACACCGCAGATCTGTCTGCATCTATGCCGGCACGGAGGCATATCTCCTGTGCGATTATGGGAGAAAGACCCTGATATGACATATAGATCGCTTTGAATGTCGGAAGCGCTTTAACTGATACGACCGAGATGAATGATTTGGCATCAGCGATCAGTGCATCCTGTTTGTCCTGTGTCTCAGGAAGAAAGTATTTTTTTCCCGGAAGAACTTCACGAACAGAACTGACCATTGCGGATATATGTTTTATGCTGTCGATTATCGTGCCGTCTTCATCACAGAATATTATATTACTGTGCTTGCCCATGATCTCGATTATAAGTGTTTTGTGGCGCATGTCGCCCATCTCGTCAAGATGATCTACACAGATGTGAACTGCGCGTTCCAGTCCGGGCTGAGTTATACCTGTTATGCGTGCGCTCTGAAGATGTTTTCGAAGAAGCATGCAGAAACCGGGAGCTGTCACCGGGCTCATCATATTTTTTTCTGTCATATATATGAGCGGGAGAGATGCATCAGCAGAAAGCAGGAGCTTCTTCTGAAATGAAGGCTGCTTGACTGTGATAAGGAGAGCATCGTGCTCGGGCTGCGCGATCTTGGCGATACGTCCGCCGGTAAGTGCTTCGTTACATTCTTTTACTATTGCTGCAGTAGTTATTCCGTCAAAGGCCATAGGGGCTCCTCTATATAATGTTTTATGATGATACGAATTGCTTCGCTTCCTAAAATGTGGTTCCCACATTTGGAAGCTTTCGCAATTGCATCATGTTTTATGATGATACGAATTGCTTCGCTTCCTTCGGAAGCTTTCGCAATTCTCTAAGCACTCGGAATCTGCTGATTTGCTACGCAAATCGCTACTTCCTCGTGCTTAGGCGTGTCATAAAGTCGTTCTGTTTTTCATGCAAGCATGAAAGCAGAACGGCTTTCGACACTTGCATCATCATAGCATCAGCCGATTTATGCGTCAATTATGCGCCTGTTTGTGCTGCTCTTTTGTGGCACCAGGAGCAATCCGTCCTTGACGCTCTTATTTGCTTATCTTATAATGCATATGTATGCTTGCATGAATGTGGACATATGCTGGATCGTGCTTGATCATACAACGATCCGGAAAGGAACCGATTATGATAAGAAGTATGACAGGTTTCGGAAGATGTGAGGTTGAAGAGGACAGCAGAAAGATAACTGTCGAGATGAAATCGGTTAACCACAGATATTTCGAAGTCTCAATAAAGATGCCAAAGGCGCTGAATGCTTTTGAATCATCGATCAGAGATGAACTTAGAAAATATATCGATCGTGGGAAAGTGGATGTTTTCATTTCGTATGAAGATCTTTCGGAAGCGGATGTGAATGTAAAATATAACCACGAGATCGCAGCAGAGTATATGAAATACCTCAGGCAGATGGGCGAGGAATTCGGACTCGACAATGATATCAGAGTATCTACATTGTCACATTATCAGGACGTATTTGTAATGGAAGAGAAACAGCCTGATGAAGAGAAGCTTTGGGAACTCACAGAAAAAGCAGTATCTGGAGCATGCAAGGAATTTGCACAGGCACGTTCGGCAGAAGGAGAGAGACTAAAGAATGATCTTGTCTCAAAACTTGACGGGATGCTGTCGGATGTTGATTTTATAACGGAAAGATCACCAAGTATCGTCGAGAATTATAAAAATGATCTGCGGGCAAAGATATCAGAACTTATGGATGACAGTAAGATAGATGAAAGCAGACTGGCTACAGAAGTCGCGATTTATGCAGATAAGGTCTGCGTCGATGAGGAACTTGTAAGACTAAAGAGCCATGTCGAAGCTACAAAGAAGTCACTTGAGGATGGCGGAAGCGTTGGTCGTAAGCTTGATTTCCTTGCACAGGAGATGAACCGTGAGGCAAATACGATACTGTCAAAGACGTCTGACCTGGAGATCTCAGATCGTGCTATCAATCTGAAGACAGAGATAGAAAAGGTAAGGGAGCAGATACAGAACATTGAATAGACTTATTCATATTGGATTTGGCAATATAGTAAATACCGAAAAGATCGTTGCTGTCGTCGATCCTGATTCTGCACCGATACGAAGGCTCATACAGAACGCAAGGGATAATGGAACGGTCATAGATGCGACTCGTGGAAGGCGTACAAAGTCAGTGCTTATCATGGAGAACAGTGAGATAGTTCTTTCAGCACTTCTTCCGGATACGATCGCACAGCGTGCGGGAAGCGGCGACGATTCAGACGATAATTCTTAAGAAATGTGCACATAGGGGAAAATAAAAGGATTCGGAGCAAAGATCATGACTGAAAAGGGTATTATTGTTTGCATTTCAGGATTCTCTGGTGTTGGAAAGGGAACGCTTGTAAAACGTCTGATAGAGGAGTATCCCGACAGATATGCGCTTTCAATATCGGTGACAACGCGCAGCCCAAGAGAAGGGGAAGAAGATGGACACGATTATTTTTTTGTGACAGATGAGGAATTTCGGGATAAGATAAGGAACGGTGGTCTTGTTGAATATGCAAGATATTGCGAACATTATTATGGGACACCGCGTGGATATGTTCAGAAGCAGCTTGAAGAGGGCAGGGATGTGATCCTTGAGATTGAGATCCAGGGAGCACTGCAGATCAGAGAGAAATATCCTACAACGCATTTGATGTTTGTTATGCCGCCGGATGTGAAGTCTCTTTACGACAGATTATCAAAAAGAGGAACAGAACCGACAGACGTCATTGAAAAGAGAATGGCGAGAGCGATAGTAGAATCCGAAGGAGTCGAAAAATACGATTCCATTGTGGTAAACGATGATCTTGACACCTGCGTAGAGCAGATGCATGAAATCATAGAATGCGCGCATAAAGCGCCGCAGTGTAATGCACAGTTTATTGAAAAGATACGAGAAGAGCTTTCAGCTCTCTCGAAAGGAGAATGAAAATGTTACATCCATCTTACACAGATCTTATGAAGGTAGTAAATAAGGACGTTGAACCCGGAGAGGAGCCGGTAGTAACAAGCCGTTATTCGATCGTTATGGCCACAGCAAAGAGATCGAGACAGCTTATAGCAGGTGATGAGCCCCTTATCGATGATGCAGAAGGCAGAAAACCGCTTTCTATTGCAGTTGATGAACTTGATCAGGGCAAATTAAAGATTCTCGGAGATGAAGAGGAAGATCTTGTCTGAAAATAAAAAAATCTTAATGGTATCTCTCGGATGTGATAAAAATCTGGTCGACTCGGAAAAGATGCTTGGACTGCTTTCTGATCATGGATATGATTTTACTGATGATGAGAATGAAGCTGATGCAGTGATCGTGAATACATGCTGTTTCATAAATGATGCAAAGCAGGAGAGTATAGATAATCTTCTGCAGATGGCTGAACTTAAGAAGCAGGGGAAAATAAAAGCAATCATTGCAACGGGATGTCTTGCTGAAAGATACAGGGAAGAGATTCAGAAAGAGATACCTGAGGTCGATGAGATAATCGGTACGACTGCAATCGACAAGATAGCAGTCTCACTTGATGAGATATTTAAAGGAAATAAGGAAAATCATTACTCGGGTCTTGACTCCCTGCCGCTCTCAAATGGACGAAGGATAGTAACGACCGGAGGTCATTTTGCATATCTTAAGATTGCCGAAGGATGTGACAAGAGATGTTCTTATTGCATTATCCCGAAGATCAGAGGCGGCTATAGGAGCGTTCCGGAAGATAATCTTATCGAAGAAGCCAAAAAGCTGGCTGAAGACGGAGTTAAGGAACTGATCCTTGTAGCGCAGGAAACAACAGTATATGGTACGGATCTGTACGGACATAAATGCCTTTCCGGACTCTTGCATAAGCTCTGCCGCATAGACGGGCTCAGGTGGATAAGGATATTATACTGTTATCCTGAAGAGATAGATGATGAGCTTATAGATACGATAGCTTCAGAACCTAAGATATGTCATTATCTTGATCTGCCGATTCAGCATGCAAGTGACAGGATATTAAAGAGCATGGGCAGGCGGACTTCAAAAGCTGATCTTATTTTGATCATAAAAAAACTCAGAAAAAAGATTCCGGACATATGTCTTAGGACAACACTTATAACCGGATTTCCGGGAGAAACTGAGGCAGAGCACGAAGAACTGATGAATTTTGTCAGGGATGAGCGTTTTGACAGACTTGGTGTATTTACTTACTCAAGAGAAGAAGATACACCGGCAGCGTCATTCCCGGATCAGGTGCGCGCTCAGACTAAAAAGAAAAGACAGCGTCAGCTTATGGCGCTTCAGCAGCAGATCGCATTTGAAAAAGCTGCTTCATTAAATGGAACTGATTTGGACGCGATCGTTGAAGGAAGAATAGTTGAAGATAATGTAATAGTATCAAGAACATACAGAGACGCACCGGGAGTCGATGGTCTTTTATTTGTCCCATCAGAACTTGAACCTATGACAGGCGATTTTATCAGGGTAAGGGTGAACGGTTCGGACGAATATGATCTGACTGGAGAAATCATCCAGTGAAACTTTGTGTATCAATGTAATCTGGCAAATGTATAGATTTTATGTGACTTTTTGTATGCTGGCGGTGCTGGCGGAAAGGATATATATGAATCTGCCCAACAAGTTAACGATGTTCAGGGTTATTCTTATTCCGGTATTTGTTGTATTTATGATGTGCGATATAACACCTTATGATAAATGGATCGCGCTTGCGATATTCATCATTGCAAGTCTTACTGATTTTGCAGATGGCAAGATCGCAAGGAACCATAACCTTATAACTGATTTTGGAAAATTCATGGATCCACTTGCTGATAAGATGCTTGTATGTTCGGCGATGATATGCCTTGTATCAATGCATATACTGCCGGCATGGATATGTATAGTGATCGTCGCACGTGAATTTATAATCAGCGGATTCAGACTTATTGCCGCAGATAAGGGAACAGTCATCGCGGCAGGCTGGTGGGGCAAGTTCAAGACCACATTTCAGATGCTGATGGTAATCTTCATGATCGCGAACATTGAACTTAAGAATCTTTATGTACTGACACAGATACTTATGTGGGCGGCTCTTATACTTACGGTGATCTCACTTGTTGATTATCTTGTAAAAAATAAGAACGTTATTGACACTACAAATATCTGATAGAAATACGTATCCGGGATGCTTGTGTCAGATTCTTTTGTATTTCTTCGATAGGGAGGCAGTATGGTCGCTGAGATAATCTCAATAGGTACTGAGATACTGTTAGGCAATATCGTAAATACTAATGCTTCATTTCTTGCGCAGAAATGCGCTGATCTCGGAGTTTCATGTTATTATCAGCAGGTTGTCGGAGATAATGCCGACAGATTGAAGGATGCTCTTAAACTCGCGCTCTCAAGATCTGAACTTATTCTCATGTCAGGGGGACTTGGTCCCACAGAGGATGACATCTCAAAAGAGACTGCGGCAGAAGTGATGAATAAGAAGCTTGTGATGCATGAACCTTCAAAGCAGGCAATTCAGGTCTATTTTGACAGAAAGTATGATCATGCGGGAACAGAGATACCCGAAAGCAACTGGAAACAGGCCATGATGCCGGAAGATGCGTTAGTACTTGATAATCCGAATGGAACAGCTCCGGGTGCGATCATTTCAGATAATGGGAAACATGTCGTACTTATGCCGGGACCTCCAAATGAAATGATGCCAATGTTTGAGAGCTATGTAGCTCCATTTATCCAGCAGCTTGAACCGGGACTTATCTACTCCAGGACAGTGAAAGAATGCGGGATTGGAGAGAGCATGGCTGAAGAGATGATAAAAGATCTTATTGATTCACAGACTAACCCGACGGTCGCGACATATGCGAAAACAGGAGAGGTTCATCTCAGAGTCACAGCTAAAGCTGATAATGAAAAAGAAGCAAGAAAACTTGTAAAGCCGATCATAAAAGAACTGAAAGAGCGGTTTGGCAATCATATATATACAACAGATGCGGATGTCACACTTGAGAAAGCGGTTGTCGATCTGCTTAACGGGAATAAGCTTACTGTATGCACGGCTGAGTCATGTACCGGAGGCATGGTAGCATCAAGACTTATAGGTATTCCCGGGGCATCGGATGTTTTTAAGATGGGCTATATCACTTATTCTAATAAGGCCAAACACAGGATACTTGGGGTTAAGAAGAGTACACTTGACAAGTATACGGCTGTAAGTGAGCAGACGGCGCGTGAGATGGCAAAAGGCGCGTCAATTATAAGTAAAGCGGATGTAACTGTTTCCGTGACAGGACTAGCAGGTCCTGGTGGTGAGACAGCTGATCAGGCAGTCGGTCTTGTCTTCATATCGTGTTATGTATGTGGGAAAATAAGAACTGAAAAGTATAATTTCAGCGGGAACAGGCAGAAAGTCAGGGAGAGTGCATCAACGGCGGCTCTGGAGCTTATGCGGGAATGTGTTTTGGAGTATTACAGCGAAGTTACTTTTGGAAATAAATCATAATAAGTGTATATTTCAAAAGTAATTCGGCGTTAATATTTGTATGAAAAATGAACTCATGGTGGCGTGATATCGCCATAGACTTTAAGAATGATGAGGAGAGATTATGAAATTTTGTATCAGATGCGGAGCACAGATGGTAAACGGGGTCTGCCCGAGGTGTGGTTTCAAAGATGACACCATAGTCAATACTGCAGATACAAGTAAAGATACAAGTAAAGATACAAGTAAAGATACAAGTAAAGATACAAGTAAAGATACA